>Ga0209344_10001925_pt1 | contig 24858 bp, 24 predicted proteins | sample Cruoilmetagenom6_FD_187293 | JGI IMG/M metagenome (GOLD analysis project Ga0209344, IMG submission 187293) | Oil polluted marine microbial communities from Coal Oil Point, Santa Barbara, California, USA - Santa Barbara Oil Seep Sample 6 (SPAdes)... | ecosystem: Environmental > Aquatic > Marine... | reverse complement strand
GGTCTTTGCCGAGACCGGGGCTGGCTCGGCTGAATCTCGGAGTGTGACGAGGCGGTTGCCGTCGGCGAAGGCGAAGAGGGTTTCGTTGACCGCGTCGTAGAGCGCGTGGTCTGAGAGCAGGGTCCGCTGAAGATCGGTGAAGCGTACATTGCCTGATGCGTCGGCGCTTTGCATGGTGATGGCGGCGGCCTGGGTGCTGCTATCGGTTGATGCGAAGGCGGCATCGAGGCGGTCGCACTCAATCTGGGAGATGTTCCCGGTGGCGAGTGATTTGTGACGGATGTTAACGCTGTCGAGGACCAGTGCGTTGCCGCTGGCGCGATCGAGTTCCATTGAACCGAGCCAGCTCATGCGGGTGAGTCCTGGGCCTGAGGTGCTTGGCATTACGGTCGCGGAGTCCTTGTTCTCGTTGGCGGCATCGTCCTTTGAACGATCCATCAGGACCATCATCCCGGCGGTGGGTACGCGGAGGGTTTGATCCTTGTTGTTCGCGAGCAGCTGGGGGCCTTCGAGATACATGACACCGATGGCGCGTTCCGGGTTTTGCGGGTCGTAGGTTCGGGATTCGACATTGGCTAGGACTGGGTCTCCGCCGGGGACGGCACGGCCGTAGGCGCGGGCCTCGTAGAGTTCGCGTTCTGGGGTTTCGGCGAGTTCTGCGTTGGGATCGGTAATCTGGTCGGTTCCGGGCGCGGGGGTCAGGTCGATCTCTAGGCGGTCGGCGTTGAGTGTGTCGATGGTGTAGGCGTCTGGGGTTGATACGGCGACGACTTCGCCACTGCATTCGATGCTACCGAGGGCATCGTCGAATCGCATTGACTCGTTCCACGAAACGCGGAGGTGCCCGCCGGCTGCGATGCCCTCATCGTCTTGTGCTGCGATGTCGTGATCGAAGGTGCCGGGGCCGTTGACATGGATTGAGCGTGAGCGAGTGTTGATCCAGATGTCTTGGCCGTGGATAAGCGAGCCGCCTTGGCCTGCTGAGGCAAGGGCGTTGCTTTGACCCACGATGTGGATCGAATCGTTGCCTGTATTGAGATCAACGCGTTGACCCGTGGCATGTGTTTCGTCTTTGCCGAGGAACTCGGTGTTCCCGGTCGCCGAGGCTCTGCGGACACGGGTTTGGCCGTCGAACTCGCGGACCATGATGGCGCTGAGTGTGTCTGTTTCTACTCGGCCGTCGATGGAAGATCCGAGGACAGCGCCTTGTGCGTTGAGTGTTGAGGGCGTGACACCACCACCAGATCCGCTTGACGGGTGTAACACCGGGACGAATCCGATGGTCATGGCGTCTGCGGTGAGGGAGCCCGAATCTGACTGCATAGAGCCTTGATTCATAGCGATGGATCTGAGCGCCGATTCGATCGGGCCTTGGTCGTCGAGCTGCGCTAGAAGGGTGCCGGTGCGGAGGACCGCGTCGGCGCGGGTGCCGAGGACTTGCCCTTCGAAGTAGGCTGATTTGAGACGGCCGGTCAGTTCGTTAGCAGCGGTTTTGACGAGCCCAAACTCGGCGGAGGTGCCCCAATCGATTTTCGCTCTGGGCCTGTCGGTTGCTTGGATTGATTCGAGCTGACCCGGGGAGTCAATGGAAATGATGCCGGTTTCCATATCCGCAAGGAGGGATGATGAGCGGAGGGTTCCTGCTTGATCCGCGACGATTTCTGTGGGATTGTCACTGCTTCCGGTGAGTTCGAGAATGCCCTGGGTCGCACCGTAGGTGAGTTTGTCGGTTGAGCCTTGGATGCCTTGTGCGGAGGACTCAAAGACGACCCGTGTGGTGGAGGTGAACTGGAGCGCGAGCTCTTCGGTTGAAAGGACGGTCTCCGATGGATCCTCAACAGGGCGGACAACCAATGGCCCGGCCCATGTTATGACGACCTCGCCATCGACGGCTTGTGCAACTGATGGGCTCGCATCTGGTCTTTGAGTCGGAGTTTGAGTGGCCGTTTGATTCGCTACGGTGTTTGTCGCAGTGTTGGCTGGGGGCGTGATTAAGGGCGCAGTGGATTGCTTTGCTGGCGCGGTCGCGGGTTCGCTGGGAGTTGCTGATGCCGCGGACTCTTTTGATTGAGCCGCTGATTCATCTGATGAGAACTTGATTTCTTTGACCGCTTGTGGGCTTAGTGCGCCATCAATGAGCATCGCCCAGACATCGAGCGCCTCGGCTTTGAGGGTGCCAGACCCGATGACATCAACGAGCACATCGTCGATGATCTCGATGTGGTATGGGGTTTTTTGCTGGTCCTGCGGCGAAGGTTGCGTGGTTTGGGCCGCGGCCTGAACAGGGGGAGGATCTTGGTTGAGTGTGTTGCTGGGGTAGGCGACGGTGGCGATTCTGTACGCTGGCTTCCGTGGTTTTGTCTGGGTGATCGCCGATTCTTTGTTTGCTGCTGGACGGATGACTAATTTTTCGCCGCGGCGTACATCGATGAGCTCGACGCGGCCTTTGACCTCGTTGAGCATGACAGTGAGGTCGTATCCGATGAAATCGAGCCCTGGCGAGTTGATCGTGAAGCGGCCGTCTGAGGTGAGACGCTGGTAGCGGCGTTCAAACTCGACGGGTTCGTCAAACTTTGCAACAAGGCTTGGGGTTTGGCTGGCGCTGTCATTGATTCCCATTGCGGCTGAGAGCGGATCGGTTTGAGATTGGGTTGCGTTGAACGATTGGATCGTCACATTTCCTTCGAGTGTCCCAGAGTCTGGCGCTTCGTTTGGATCAGGCATCATGACGAGGCCATCGTCAGCGGTAATTCGGATGCGGCGGCCATCGCGCATGTAGATCCATGCATCGGGATTGACCAGGCGTCGCCGGCCGCCACCGACTGGCTCGAACTGGTCGGCCTTGAGTGTGCCGGCTACTCGGGTTGGGTCGTTCTTGTCCACGATGGTGACGAACATCGAAGCGCCCTGCTCTAGATCAGCGATGTCAGGGATCTCGCTGGGGTCCTCGGGGAACTGGTTGCTCTGGTCGGGGGCCGGTGTTGAGGCGGTGCCCATTGAACGCCAGATGATGATGGCGAAGACGATAAACATGATTGACGCGAGCGTCAATCCGAGCATCTTTGGTGATGGTCCTGTGGGTCCGGGCATGTCCCAATCGTAGCCCTCCTTCGCTATGCCCCCCTACCCTTGCCCAATGACCACGAAATCACTCACATGGGCACAATCGGGCATGACGATCATCGATGACTCAGGATCGCTGATTGCCGAGGTCTTTGATGGCGACATCATGACTCTAGCTGAGCATTGGCCCCTAAATCTTGTAACCCCAACGCTCATCGTGCCCTGCGGCCATCACAAAGGAGCCGACCCAGAACCCTCAGCGGATCTTCTTGCCCAGTGGTCCCAAGATTCTTGGGAGCCATTCAACTTGGCTGTCGAGAAGCTGATCGAAACGGCTGCCGATCGGGGCATTGAGCTGGTCATCCTTCCCGGTGCTGGCGGGCGGCTCTCTGATGCGATTTGCACCGTCAGCTGGGCCAATGCCCATGCGGATATCCCGCTGCTTATCGACCCGGCGCGTTGGCTGACGCCTTCGATGATGACGGATTTGAACGATCATCTGATCCGCTCATCGAGCCTGAGTTTGGAGATTCCGAATATCTGGGGGGTGGCGAGCCGGTCCGTCCAAATCAACATCGATGGACACCTAAATCACTCATCTGTCGGAGAGGGTCAGATTTCCAATGAACTGCTGGATCGGACGATCCGGACGATCCCAACCCAGAGGCGGATCGAGTGCCTTTGAGCGGTTGAATCGACTACAATCCGGTTATGACCACCCAAGCTATTGACCATCCAACTTTCGCGCTCGTCAAAGGGGCGTTCCCGAGCAGCACCTTCCAGGCGACCCAGTTCCGCGACCAGCCGACGCTGATCGTTGAGCCCGCAGATCTCCACAAAGTCATGACCTTCCTCAAGAACGACGAGCGGTGCGTCTACGACTTCTGCTCCGATGTCACCGGCATCGATTACCTCGACTACCCAGCCAAAACCGAGGGACGCTTCGCGGTCATTTACAATCTGTGTTCCTACTCGCGGACCGATCGGTTCTTTGTCAAAGTGTTCCTTGATCCGTCAGTCCCGACCGAAGGCATCGAGAGCGATCCCGCTCTGGTCGTCGATTCCGTCTGTGATCTTTGGCCTGGAGTCGAATGGCCGGAACGCGAAGTCTTTGACATGTACGGCATCCGCTTTGCCAACCACCCGGACCTCCGCCGCATTTTGCTGTGGGAGGAATACCCCGGCCACCCGCTCCGCAAGGACTACCCATTGCGAGGGCGAGGCGAACGCGAAGATTACCGAATCGTCGACCGGACGAGTTCATAACTCCGAGAATGCTGAATGGTATTGGATTGTGCCGGATTTACCCAACAGTGAATCTGGACTGAGTTCCATCGCCATGAATACTTCTTCTGGTACTTCGTATTCAGAGCCGATCCCGTAGCGTGATGACGGCACAAATCCGAACTTCGGGTAGTACTCTGGATGCCCAAGCACGACCAATCCATCGGCTCCCAGATCCGCGCACGCTTTGATGCCTGCCTGAACAAGCAACGACCCCACGCCCTTGCGTTGATGAGCGGGAAACACTGCCATCGGCGCAAGCCCCATGATCTTGATACCCGGATGCCCAGAGAGTGTGACCGGCGAAAACATGATGTGCCCAACAACTGTGCTGTCAAGCTCGGCTACCAACGACACCAATGGGCTGGCTTTGATCCGCAATGCGTCTACCAGATCAGCTTCTGAAGATGTACCAAAGGCCTCGGTGTTGATTGTGCGGATCAACTGCTGATCAGATTCAGTTTCTTGACGAATGCAGAACATGGAATTTCCTTATACAAACCCTTGGCTTGGTGCTATCTGCGTGCAGGAACTCTTACGCTATTGAAATTAGCACTGATTTTAATGAGTCTCCATCACTCAATGAGACCCTGTCAACTACCTTCACCATTTCACTCGAATCGATCTGATCATAAAACTTGGAATACCCCATTGCCCTTGAAGACGGCGCCTTTTGCTCATAGGCCAAAATAATATATTTATCATGGACCGGGCTAGATCTATCGTTGTATAGTTGCTCCACACACCGGTCAAACTCCTTCTGATTCTGCGATCCTGCCCCCCCCATTCTGTTTCCATCAGAACCGTCAAGATTCATGTATCGCCTGTGCAAAAAATACTTAAACTCAATAAGCACATTGCACTCCGGAAACCGTACGAGTAGATCCACTCGATTCCATTCCGCTTGACATCGAACATCGGGATTGTCTATGCACAGGTGTTCGAGAAAAAATGAACGAAATGTCGATTCATATGTATTGGACAATCCAACAATGCCGGCATGTCGATGAATACTGACATGGGCTTTTTCAAGTGCTGAAACTATTGCTTCTTTCATATTGAAAAGCCTCCTTTGCCCTTCGGGTCAAAGGAGGGCACCAATCCAGAGTATATCAATCGGGTTGATACAAACCCTTGGCTTTGAGCAGGTGGGCGATCGCATCGCGGGCGGCGCCTCGTCCGCCTTTGCGGGCCGTCACGAAGCCTGCGGCATCGATGACTTCGGGCTCGGCGTCGTGGACGGCCATCGGGAGACCGACCCGGTGCATCGCGACGAGATCAGGCCAATCGTCGGCGAGGTAAGCAATATTTGATGGATCAATCCCGGTCTTTTTAAGGATTACATCGAGGGCTGCGGATTTGTCGTGCGAGCCCTGGATTACGAGTTCCGGATCGATTTTGAGCGATGCGAGGCGGTGCTTGAGGGCTTGGCCTGAACGCCCGGTGATGATTGCGATTTTGAACCCTGCGTCGAGCCAGAGGCGCATGCCGAACCCGTCTCGGACATTAAATTTTTTGGTTTCGGTTCCGTCGTCGTTGATGTTGATGGTGGCGTCTGTGAGGACACCATCGACATCGAAGATGATCATTTCGATAGACGCTGGATCACTGTGGCTCATGACGACTCCCGTACTAGTTTCATGGCGATCAGGTCCTGCACATCCAGCAGGCCCATCGGCTTACCATCGCTATCGACAATGGGGATCTCATCGGCCCGGTACTCACGGAACATCGTCACGGCGTCGCTCGCCTTCGCATCACCATCCAAGCACCGTGGATCACGCGACATTGCTTTGCCCATCGGCTTGCCAAGGTCATCGGGATTGCTGAGGACCATTCGACGGAGATCGGAGTCGGTGAAGATCCCGGTTAGCTTTCCGGTAGCATTAGTGACGAGCAGCGCGCCCGGGCGGCGGACGACCTTCGATGCTTCTTTGAGTGCATCACGCACCGTGTCGGTCTCTTTAGCAAGCGGCAGGTTCTCGCCGGCTTTGAAGCGGACGAGTTCCATCGCGGGACGGAGCAGCGATCCGAGTTGCCCGCCTGGGTGCCGTGCGTGGAAGTCTTCGTGGCTGAACGACCGTCGACGTGCGACGGCCAACGCGAGTGCATCACCAATCGCGAGCGCTGCGGTTGTTGAGGTTGTCGGCGCGAGGTATTCGCCATCGCCGGCTTCCCCGACCACACCGACGCTCAGAACAACGGTTGCTAACCGGGCGAGTGCGGATTCTGGAGAGCCATCGACAACCCCGCGGGTGATGGCGATGATGGGGAGTTTGTCTTGGCGAAGGATCGCGGCGAGGTTGACCAGTTCTTCGGTTTCTCCGGAGTGGCTCAGGCAGATGACGACATCTTTGGATTGGAAACGCCCGAGGTCGCCGTGGGCGGCCTCGGTTGGATGGACGGGATGAGAGGGGATGCCCAGCGAGGCGAGGGTTGCGGAGATTTTAGACCCGATGTAGCCGCTCTTTCCGAGCCCGGAGACGACGACGGTCCCGCCCTGATCGGCGCAGCGGTCGATCAGATCCACCGCTTCGACAAACCCGTCATCCACCCGTGCGGCGATCCGGGCGATCGCCTCGGCCTCGTGGGTGAGGGCCCGTGACATGAACTCGCGTTCTTGATCGGTCGATCGCTGGGTCGATTGGTCGGTCTGGGGACTCATAGTCAACAATAGGAGACAAGAGCTTCAATAACCCGCTACACTATATCAATGAGCGACTTCTACCGTGTACAACTCGACGCTTTCGAAGGCCCAATGGACCTTTTGCTCTATCTCATTCGTAAGCATGAGGTTGATCTGCACAACATCCCGCTCTCGCTGATTACCGACCAGTACCTTGGTTTCCTCGAAGAACTCGATTCGATTGATATCGATCTGGCCGGGGAGTTTTTGGTGACGGCCGCGACGCTGATGGAGCTCAAATCCCGGATGCTCGCTGCGGGTCTCAATGAAACTGATGCTGCTGAAGACGACCGGGTGAAGGACCCCGAGAGCGACCCACGCGCCGAACTGGTCGCCCAGTTGCTTGCATACAAGAAATACCGCGACGCCGCGAGCATGCTTGATGAACGCAAATCACAATGGGAACGGCGGGCCCCGGTCCACAGCGCGGCGATCGACGATGAATCCGTGCGTGCAGCAATGGACGACATGGGCGAGCTTGAAATAGAAGACCTTGACCTGAGCGATCTGGTTGCGGCCTTCCGCGTCATCGTCGAATCGGTCAACTTCGACCGCCTTGGCGAGCACGAGGTGATGTCCGACGATACGCCGATCGAGGTTTACGCGAACGACATCGTTGATGTGCTCAATACCTCGATGTCTGCAAATACACCAACGACACTCCGCACGCTCATTACGAACAAGCCCCGCCAGCAGATGGTCGGGATGTTCCTTGCGCTCTTGGTCCTGGTCCGCGATCAAAGGGTGCTGATTGATATGGAAGGCGATGAGCCGATGATCAATATCAATCCCGACTACGACCCCTCGACCGATCCAGGCTCTCCGGACAACGCGGATCAGCCAATCGCCGATTTCGTTTAACCCCCATAAATAAGATCATGGCTGATGGATTCATCCTGGCGGGCGGCCAATCCTGCGCCCGGTGCGCACACAATTGTAGGTCCGAGCGCATTACACGCTCATCATTTCGGCTCCTCCCCCCCGATATCAGGCAAGCACCACCGGGAAGAAAAGGATTTCTTCCCTGCGACAAGCTGCATTTCTAAGACACCCCCCGACCGAGGATTTGGCTGACAGCCGAGATCTTCACTTTGGGGGGGGAGACTCGATATGGCGGATCTGTTTTCTATCGCACGGACGAATCGACTGAACTCAAACACAAATCGGGAGCCGCTGATGCAAGCCCCGCCCGCGGTGCTTACACGGGAGCAGCTTGTTGATGAGATTATTTCTGTGAATCCCTCGGCAACGGCGGACTTTCTCGCCCAGTTTGACGATCAACTTCTGGGCAAATACCTCGATCATCTCAGATTTACCCAGCAGCCCCGATGTGGTAAAACCGGCTGGGATCGACCTGGCGATGCCCCTGCGATCATGGTCCGCAGGCGGGTTGTGTAAAGCAGATTTCAATTCCAAACCTCTATTCTGAATACCGGCGGGCCTGTGGTGGGGCTCGCCGGTCTTCTTTTTATTAGTATGAGTGATGATTCGATGAAAATCTGGGATTGATATGACCTTGAAGGGTGATGAATCCCCTGAGTTTCCAAATTTACAAAATCTATCCGATCATCAGCACCACACTTCAAGTCTCCACCCTGACTCGTCCGATAAGGCAGTTATCAGGCACTGGGTCAATCCCAGGCATGGTTCAGTGAGCGATCCACGGAGGGATCCAGAAATTGCAACCGGATCGAGTAGGGCGGAGCCCTCAAGATCCGTAATGACCACCAAATTCACGCCCATTCGGGCGGACCTGCGTCGCAGGGATTTGAACGGAGTTGACTCCATGCCAATGACCACCACTACACGTCCAATCTTGCTCGTTGCCCTTGCCGGCACGATGATGACTCTCCCCGCATGCGCTAAGCGTGTTGGATACTGGGATCGGACCAAACAACACCAAGTTGATCAAGAGCAGGCTCAGGCAAGCCAGAACTCTCGTTCAAACTCGTACTTCACTCCTGGGCACGCTGAGTCTGGCTCGACGGTTCAAAACTCAGCGGTCTCCGCGAGTTCCACCCCGGAATCACAGCCTGTCGCGCAGTCGGCACCAGCGTTGGACTCTGGGAGCTTTGCTGATTCAGAATCACACTCGTCCGGATTCAGTTCCAACTCTTCGGCGGCTATTTCCACCAGCGCCTCGCCTGAAACGATTGTTTCAGATGAACCAATCACCAGCGCGGCCCCAGAACCCTACGCCCCGATCCCGCAACCAGCGGCGAACTCGGTCGCCGGCGGTGATCTGAGTGCTTGGATTTATTCCAACGCGATGGGCATCGAACTCCCGACGGAATCGTCATCACCGGCTACCCGCGCGACAGTCAATGTCCGCAAGATCACTGATGCGTATGCGGGTTCAGACTTTGATCCGATCGTTGCCCCTGACGGCCGAAACCTTATTTATGCTTCAACCCAGCACCGCCCCACCGCTGATATTTACACCAAGTCAATCTTCGGAGCCGTGGTCACTCGCTTGACTGATGACCCCGCTCAGGATGTCATGCCCTCGATCTCGCCTGATGGCTCGACCATCGCCTTTGCGACCGATCGCAATGGTTCGTGGGATATCTTCATGATGCCTGCTGAGGGTGGCAACAAGATACAACTCACCAACGAATCCGCACACGATCTGCATCCGTCATGGTCGCCTGACGGCTCCATGCTTGTCTTCTCGCGTCTGGGTCAGCAAACCGGACGATGGGAAATGTGGGTCACCAATGTGGCATCGGATCACGGTGCTCAGTTTATTGGGTTCGGGCTCTTCCCCGAATGGTGCCCGATCGCCAGCACAGGAGTTGACGGGGCCGACCAGATTCTGTTTCAACGCTCGCGTGAACGTGGGGACCGGGCTTTCTCGGTCTGGACGCTCGATTACACACCAAATCCTGGTACCGCTGGCCGCGAGACCGAGATTGCTTCGGGTGCCGATCAGGCTTTGATTAATCCGACATGGTCGCCCGATGGACAGTTCGTCTGTTTCGCAGCTGTACCTTACTCACAATCATGGGTCAACTCGAACACCGCTCGCCCGGATATGTCCACAATTTGGATGGTTTCGGTCAACGGGACCAACAAGGTTAAGCTCACTGATGGCACCTCGGTTGACCTCATGCCTGCGTGGGGACGCAACAACAACATCTTCTTTGTATCCAATATGGATGGCCAAGACCACCTTTGGTCGATGGAACTCTCACCGGCTGTCCGTGCGGCTAGCCTGAGAAATCCAGCGTTTGAAAACTCCTTCGCCAATGTCCCGACCAACACACCGGACGCCGGCGAATAAACAAGTATCCACCCACCCGGCGGTCGCGTTGAAAGACGCGACCTCGCCGTTTACCTCCACCCCCCAAAAAGTAAAGATCATGCGAAGCGTGGTTTTGGGGGAGGGAACAAGCTTTGGACGAGCATGGAGGCTCGTTCGTAAACCGGCAAGGACGCCATGACAAGTGCACAGACCATGCTTGCTTTTCTGCTCTCGTGTGTCCTCTTGGGACTCACGGGTTGCAAAGCCACTGATCCTCGCGAACGGCTCAATGTCCCCGGTGTCATCGTGGCACCGTACGACACGCGCCAGGGCGAGGTTCTTTGGGCGGTGATCCCGCCTAGGAATGAATCGGGAATCTCGAGTATCCGAGAGGACGAAATCGGCGACGCGATTGTTGCTGCAGTCCAAGGGATCCGAGGAGTCCGGTGCCTTCCGATCAATCGCACACTTGAGGTGATGCGTGCGACGGGGATCAATCGGATTACTTCGACCAACGAGGCGATCGCTCTGGCGAATGCCTTGGGTGTTGACGGGATCCTTGCCGGATCGATTACCGCGTACGACCCTTACGACCCACCGACGCTTGGTTTAGCCTTGGCGTTGTATTCCCGCCCGGGTGCTATGAAACGAGGGCCCAAGACCAATCTTGATCCTCGGGCTCTGACGATGTCCTATACCGACTTTGGGGCTTTTGATGGCTCACGATTCGATGGCGATCCGGTGAACTCTGTTTCTCAGCATCTTGATGCGAGGGACCACGCGGTTTTGATGGATCTCAGACGATATGCCGAGGGGCGTTCGGATCAGAATAGCGCTCTCCGTTGGAGGGTCTATACCGCGAGCATGGAGCTGTACACACAGTTTGTTGCCCACCATACGGTTGGGAGACTGGTTGACGAGGAGTGGCTGAGATACGCCAGGACTCGCGATTAGTATCCCTCTTCCCCGGTGAGCATCCCCGATTACATTAATCGGGTGCATCGAGGGATAGAGCAATGAACACGCCGCAGCAGCCTGAACCAAGCAACACGTCGCATCTCCGCAATACGAAGAACACCGGTAAAGGTCCAGATAATGGTGCCGAGATGGTCTGTGTAACGCTCCAGCGTCCACCGCATTTCTGGCGGTTCGCGTGCGCGGCCGGTGACTCGCGTGATTTGCTTGAAACCCTTGCCGACCTTGCTGATACGGAAGAATCTCCCTTGACATGGGATGATGCTGAGCTGATCGCTTCGCAAATAGTTCTGCATCATGATGGTGATCGGACTCAAGCCGACCCAAAACACGCCCGATAGAAATTTCAGAGACCGAATAAGCCCCCCTGACCACAGTGTCCATATATGTTGGAGAATCACGGATGACCACACTTCCTATCACCCAGAGCTTCGCGAGCTACCTTACTGATGAGCGTCACTTCAGCCCGTATACCGCGCGTTGTTACGGCGCTGACCTGCGTCAGTTCATTGAATACCTGGTAGACGAAGCGGGACATCCGATTGATGAAGCCAACGAAGAACTTGCGTTCAAGGCACGCACGGATTCGAGCGCCATTCAAATGGTCAAAGGGTCCACGCTGACCCAGACTATCTGTGAAGCCGACGCTGATCTCATCCGTGCCTACCTCGGGTTCCTTGGCGAACAGAACTACTCCCCAGCGACCATGGCTCGCAAGATCGCGACCCTCCGCTCGTTCTACAAATGGGCCCACCGCAATGAGTTCTCGGTCAACAACCCGATGACACTCATTCGTACACCACGCCAATCCAAGCGTCTCCCGAAGGCCATCTCTGTTGAGCAGGTCGAACGCCTACTCTCGGCACCCAACGACCACGATGTCCTCGGACGCCGTGACCGTGCTATGCTCGAAACCCTGTACTCCACCGGTATCCGCGTCTCTGAGCTTGTTGGGATCAACTACGACGATATGGATATCGAGAACGAAGCGATGCATGTCCGGGGCAAAGGCCGTAAGGAACGCATCGTGCCACTGGGTTCTCACGCGATCCGCTCGATTGCTCGCTATGTTGAGCTGCTCTCAGCAGATCCAAAGTTTGGACCAATCTGGGCCAATCGTGCAAACGGAGATGAACCGCTGCCTTTGTTCCTCAACAAGCACGGCAGTGGTCTCTCGTCCCGCTCGGTCCGCCGGAAGCTCGATAAGTACCTGCGAATCGTCGGGCTTGATTCGACGATCTCGCCGCACACGCTGCGTCACTCGTTTGCGACCCACCTTCTTGAAAACGGTGCGGACCTCCGATCAGTCCAAGAACTGCTCGGCCATCAGTCGCTCTCGACCACACAGGTGTACACCCATCTTTCCACAACGCGGGTTGAGGATGTCTATAACCAGGCACACCCCCGCGCCGAAGCTGGATAATAAACAACAGTTTAAATCTTAACCTACCCTGCCCCGCCAAGCGCTTTGAGCAACTGGCGGGGTGTTTCGTTTTGGATTGGGATCAGGATGTCTGGCGCGATCTCAGCAAGCGGGATCAGCACAAATGACCGCTCATGCAATCTGGGATGCGGGACTTGCAATCCTGGTTCATCGATTACCTGATCGCCAAATACGATGAGATCCAGATCCAATGTCCGTGGGCCCCACCGCTGCTCTTGGCTCCGGTCTCGTCCATGGACTGTTTCGATTTGGAGTAAGAAATCGAGTAGATCGCGAGCCGCCATTGTCGATTGGACATGTACTACGCCGTTGAGGTACGGGCCTTGATCGATATCCCCGACCGGAGGGGTCTCGATGATCGATGATTGCTTAATAATCCGTACCCCTTCGAGTGCGTTGATGTTATTGATCGCGCGGTCGATGGTCGCTTGGCGGTCGCCCAGGTTTGATCCGATTGCGATGTAGGCATCGTGTGTCACAATTGACTCAAGGCGGCTTGAGTTCCCGAGTCCAGTGCGAGCATAAAGAAGCCCGTCAAACGGACGGGCTCTGGAGAGAGATCATATGAAATCAGTTTACTTCATCGGCTCAAGCTCACGCATGCGGTGCTGCATCTGGGCTTTGAGACGGGCAAGGATCGAGGAATGCATCTGGGAGACGCGGGACTCTGAGAGATCGAGCGTGGTGCCGATTTCTTTCATCGTCATGCCTTCGTAGTAGTACAGGATCACGATCAGGCGTTCGGCGCGGGTCAACCCCTTGGTCATGAGGTCCTTGAGGTCGTTCCGCTGGATCACCTTAACAGGTGTGACCTGGGTGTTGTCTTTGATGACATCGATCTCGCGGAGCTCTCGGGAGCCATCGGACTGGAAGCACTTGCGTGTGATCGAAGAAACCGTCACAGCACTTGAATCACGCTTGAACTTGATGAACTCGTCGGAGTCTACCTCGAGCTTGTCGGAGATCTCTTGATCAGTTGCCTTGCGGCCGATCGCCATCTCGATCTGCTGGCGGGCACCCTCGACCTTGGAAGTCCGGTGACGGACGAGGCGTGGGACCCAGTCCATCGAGCGGAGCTCGTCGAGGATCGCACCACGGATGCGGGGGGCGCAGTAGGTTTCGAACTTGACGCCCCGCTCAGTGTCGAAGGCGGAGATCGCGTCCATAAGCCCAAAGAGCCCGGCACTCATGAGGTCCTCAATATCAACCTCGTCGGGGAGACGCTGGTAGATACGCTCGGCGTTGTAACGCACGAGGTGGAGGTATTTTTCGAGGAGGAAGTTCCTGAGATCTTCCGTGTAGTCCTCTTTATACATGATCCAGATGTCCGCCATTTCAACATCATCGAATCGCGTAGCGACCCCTGATGGCAATGCGTGGCGGGCACTAGCACGGGAAGACATTCGTGTTCTTGAACGGATGGCCGTCATTGGTCGACTCCTTGACCTTTTGACCGAAAGAATATGGATGCTTGACGGAATAGCACGATGTCCGATATTGTGCTGTCCGTAAAGCAATGATCTGTGGGGGCAGTCCTTGCCCTTGCACACAGTATATCAAATCTTCTGCAAGCTTGTGGTAGCTTTCCAATAGTTTTTTTTGAACTTTTTTCCATTAAGCTGCTTTCTTGAGTTGCTCTCTGATCGCTTCGTCAGCGGCACGGATTTTATAGAGCTGCTGGAGTTGCTCAGGGAGCACAGGCTTTGGACGATCTGATTTGAACTTGGTGAGAAACTCACGTACGCAGATCTCTCCAACGGTCCCGATGATCCGCCCTACTACGGCGCAAATAGCCATCGCAAGCAGCGCCCGGAGCACGATGGTGACTCCTGGGTTGCCGACCACCAGACCGACGAGCAGGGCCGTGAAGAATCCCATGAGCCCCACCACGCTTGAGATGACCCTTGCGGGGACATCAGGCATGACATCGCCTTCTGAATGCATTGGCTCATCTTGGACGATTTCGACATCGCTCATTGGGTACTCCGATCCACAATCCATTCACATACAAGCCGTTACATACATGCGATGCGCAGAACATGCGCATTGCAATGGCTTGATATGCATGACGCATACTCCGCGCCAACACATGATCGGACTCGATCCAATGAAGTCATCGGCTAATCGACAGGCCTGATTTATGTTCTTGAGAAGAATCGCTGCTTGGTGCCAGCGGCAGTAGCTCGCCCTTCAATTCCCGCCCACTCTGTGAGGGACGCTGCAAGCCGGGTCATGTCGCGGCCTGCGGGACTCTTGGGAGTCTGGATCATGTAGGGAGTCCGGGCCTTGACGGCCTTGACAACCCGCTTATCTGAGCGGACATACCCGAGCATCGGGATTTTGTACCCAAGGAATCGCTCACACACCCCCGCCATGCGTTGGTAGACTTGGTGGGCTTCTTTCTCGTTGGTCGCTTGGTTGACGATGATCGCCAGCTTTGGACGCGGGCGGGCGTCTTTGGAACTGTCGAGGCCGTCGGCACTCATGATGAGTACCTTGATCAGGGCGTAGGCATCGGCGACGCTTGTTGGTTCTGGTGTGACCACGATTAATCCGAGATCGGCCGCATCAATGAAAGTAGTGACCGAATCGCCAAGCCCGGCGCTGGTATCGATCAGGATTACATCGTTGTCCGGCTGAAGATCTTCTAGACGATGGAGGAGGGTGGCGCGTTCGCTTTGATCGAGTTCACCGACACGCCCGATGCCGACTGAGCCTGGGATCAGGCGGAATCCTCCTGGGGCGTCGATGGCTAGGTCTTGGAGCGAAGGTGTTTCTTCTGAATCAAGCGCGGTTTCAAGGCGTGCTTTGGGCATGAGGCCGCAGAGTACATCAGCGTTTGCGAGGCCTAGATCTGCATCGAGAAGAACCGCTTTTCGGTTTTGTCTTGCGAGTGCGATTGAAAGATTGACAGAGGTTGTGGTTTTACCGACGCCGCCCTTTCCTGATGCGATTGCGATCACAGGGATGCGGCGGACTGGAGGTATCCATTCATCGCGCTGCGTTTCAGTAGTATTACCCAATCCGTCATTGCTCTCAAACTTTGAAACGAGCTGTCTCAAGCGAGAAGCTTGGTCATTTTGATCGGGCGCGTTGTCACCTGATCTGGGGGGCTTGGGGGGCTGGGGGCTTGATGCTGAAACACACTGAGTCATCAATCAATCTCGCAAAGAGTGCAGACGGGAATAGACAAGAGTTCTTAGAAAAGGAATACCAGCTATGGTAGACAGTTACAGGCTCGGAACCACCGCAATTGGGCCATCGAGTACGGCGCGGGCCAATCGCTCGGCGCGGGCCGGGAGGATGTCGTCTGGGACTTCCTGGCCGACGGTCACGAAGCTGAGAGGCAACCCGATCCGGTCGCCCATCCCCGCGATCATGCCTGTGGTGACGGCTTCATCGATCTTGGTCAAAATACAACGATCGGGACCCAGCCCCATAAATCGCTCGGCGGTTTTACGCAGCACATTGTCTCCAACTGTTGATGACAACACGAGATGCGTCTCATCGGGCTTGGCGGCAGAGATCAGTTGACCCAGCTCGTCGAGCCTTGCGTGGTTGTTCTGCGATCGGCCCGCGGTGTCGATGACGACCAGATCAACATCTTCGAGTGAATCGATCACCGATTCCATCTCTTCAGGGGAGTTGGCGATCCGGAACTCAAGACCGATGATCGAGGCGTAGGTTTTGAGTTGCTCGACAGCCGCGATCCGGTAGGTGTCTGAGGTGATTAGGGCGACCCGCTTGCCGTGACGGAGCTTGGCGGTGGCGGCGAGCTTGGCGACTGTGGTGGTTTTCCCAACCCCGGTCGGACCAATCAGAGCGATGACATGGGGCCTGAGATTGGTTGCTTCGTCGTCGGTACGGGACCTTGTGAGGATCGAATCTGAAACGGTTTGGATCGAAGACTCGATCTCTCGAAGCAAGGCATGACGGATCACCGAGGCGTCTGCGAGCTCGTCGGCATCCAATCGATCACGAACCGCGCCGACAAACCGATCGGCGAGTTCGATTGATACATCGTTATCGATCATCTCGGTGTACACCGCGTGGAGCGGTTCAGACATCTCGACGGGCGGGAGTGCCGATTCTTGATTGGTCTTGTTAACCGCAACCGCTGTCCGGCGGGTTGAATCAAGCACCTGGCCCATCATCTTCTGGAGCGTGTCGATCTGAGATTGGAGCGCTTTGGACTCGGGGGGGCTCTGAGCGACAACGGTCTCGTACATTTTCGGCGAATCCGCGGCTGCTTTAGGCTCACTGATTTTGATCTCTGGTTTGATCTCTGGTTTGATTTCAGGTTCGACCTCGCCCTTTACCTGATGCGGTAGAGTGAGCTCGAAGACTTCGTCGCTGCTTCGCTCGATGAGCGTCTTAGGCTCTATGAGTGGCTTGGGTTCATGAATCTCGAACTGAAACGGCTCAGGACTCGTCGGGCTTTCAAGGACAATCCGATCCTGTGCCGGTGCTGGTTTTTCAGGCGTTACTTGATCGATGGTGCGGAAGGTCGTGGCTTGAAACTCGTCATCACTAGGTTCAATTTTGGGTGGCTTGGGCGCTTTGATCTGAGCCGAGATCTTGCGCTGCTCCTTCGGGGGTTGATATTCTTTCCGATCAAATGAATCCGTTCGTCGATCTCTGATCGGCGAAGATTCGATCCCCATCAAACCCTGAAGGAGCGCGGCCCTGTCGTCAACTGGTACATCGATCGGTTCTTCAACATTTGCTTCGGATTGATACGACTCTTGTGATTGAGCAGCTACCGGTTGCGCCATACGGCTTCGCTGAACGACAATCTCTGGGACTGTTTCTTCTACGAATCGGTCTGATTGAACCGCGATCGGCTGCGCAGCTGGTGCTTGCTTGACGCGCCGCGACTTGCGGGGCTTGGTTGGCTGGGGCGAGGAAGCGGTGATCTCGACCATGGGCTTCCCACCGAGCCCGAGCCAGGACCCGGTTCGGTATGATCTGGTATGAAGGATCATGGCATCGGTCCCTAAGTCCTTGCGGACTTGAGCGAGCGCCTGAGCCATGGTCGAAGCGGTGTAGGTCTTGAGTTTCATGTGGTAAGCCGTCCTGGCATCAAGTGTGGATCGAATCGGTCAACTGTAATGTACCGTTATTGCACGACTTTGACCACTTATCGACAAGTTGTCCACATTCAATCGTGCTGTTCTTTTACGCAACGCCGGCAGGAACCGCCGCATTGGGTGGCGATGCCGGATTCTGATGACCTGATTGCTCACCCATCGGTCCGATGAGCCCGACGGACTCGACGTCGATCCCGCTGACGATTTCATTGTATCCGAGCACCGCAACCCCCGGAATATGGGGCTCGAGGATCTGCCACATCGCGTTTCGGACCTGCGGCGACGCGATCACCACGGGCAATCGGCCGTGGGCGATTACGGTGTTGAGTTCGTTTCCGACAGATGTCGCGATGTCTCGTGCGGCCCGAGCGGGGATATTGAGGACTGTCCCTGCGGCCCCTCTATCTATATACGCGTTGATCTGGTCTTCGAGTCGGGGATCCAGGGTGACGCAGACGAGGGTGAGCACGCCCGCGTCGTTGTTGTCTGCGTAGAGGGAACAGATGCTTCTGCGGAGCGAGTTTCGGGCGTACTCAACGAGAACATCGAGATCCTTGGTCTTGGTACCCCAGTCGGCGAGGGTTTCGAGGATGGTCTCGATATCACGGACAGGGACACGCTCGCGCAAGAGTGATTGCAGGACTTTCTGGAGTTCTCCGACTTTGATAATACTTGGGACGGCTTCCTCAACCAGCTTGGCGGCCTTCTCTTTGAGGCCTTCGAGGAGGTTGTTGACCTCTTCGCGGGTGAGCAACTCATCGGCGTAGGTCTTGACGATCTCGGTGATGTGTGTAGCGAGCACACTGGTCGGATCGACAACGGTGTAGTTCATGCTCTCGGCACGGGCGCGGATACCCGCGTCGATCCACCATGCATCGAGTCCGAAGGCGGGCTCGACGGTGTGCACGCCGTCGACTTTGCCGGTGACAAATCCTGAATCCATGGCGAGGAGTTTGCCTGGATCGGCTTGACCGGAGGCGACGGTGTTGCCTCGGATTTTGACATGGTATTCATTGGGCGGGAGCTGCATATTGTCGCGGATACGAACGGGTGGCATGACGAGCCCAAGTTCAACAGCAAGCTGCCGGCGGACCGCGCTGACGCGGTCGAGAAGATCCCCGCCCTGATGTGTGTCGATGAGTGGGACGAGGCCGTAACCGACTTCGAGTTCCAGGACATCAACCTTGAGGAGATCTTCGACTTGTGGTGGTTCTGGGGCGACCTGCGCGGCTTCGGCTTGGGCCTGTTCGTGCTCTTGTACAGCTTGGTCTTTGGATGCACGAATGAGCAGCCAGGAGATGACCGCGATGGCGATGGCGATGGTGAGCAACGGAACGGTTGGCAGCGGCGAGAAGGCGAGGACCGCGAGGAATACGGCGGTGATGATGAGGCCCTTTGGCTGGGAGACGAGCTGGCCTGTGATTTCTGTGCCGAGGTTACCCTTGTCTCCTGAGCGGGTCACGATGAGGGCGGCGGCCATAGAGATGATGAAGCTGGGGATCTGACTGGTGAGGCCGTCACCGATGGTCAGCTTGGTGAAGATCTCTGCGGACTGACCGGCGGGCCAGCCCTTGTCGATCGTGCCGACGGCGAAACCACCGGCGACATTGACCAGGGTGATGATGATGCCTGCGATAGCATCGCCCTTGACGAACTTGGAGGCACCGTCCATCGCACCATAGAAGTCTGCTTCGCGCCCGATTTCGTCTCTGCGTGTGCGGGCTTGATTCTCGGTGATCATGCCGTTGGAGAGTTCGGCGTCGATGGCCATCTGCTTGCCTGGCATCGCGTCGAGTGTGAAGCGAGCGGCGACCTCAGCGATGCGGCCGGCACCCTTGGTGATAACCATAAACTGGACGATCATAAGGATCGAGAAGATGATGACACCAACGAAGAGTGAGTCACCGGCAACAAACACACCGAACGCGGAGATGACCTCACCGGCAACGCCGATCGCTTCGTCCGGGGTCGAGGCATCAGCGGTAAGGATGAGACGAGTTGAAGCGATGTTGAGCACGAGACGGAGGAGTGTGGTCGCCAGCAGCAAGGAAGGGAATACAGAGAACTCGAGCGCTTTTTGCATGTAGAGCGTGGTCAGCAGGATGATGACCGCGAGCGAGATGTTGAATGAGATGAGAATATCAAGAGCGACAGGCGGGAGCGGGAGCAGGATCACCGACAACATCAGCACAAAGCCGACCGGCACGATCAGCCCGCGGTACTTGCTGAACTGCTCGACCCATGCGGGGAGGACTGTGTTGGAAGATTCGTCGGCCATTGCTGTTGTTTGCGATCCTTACTTTAAACTTCTGCGGGTTCCATTTTCTTTATGTGACTCTGCGCCTTGCCTTCCATGCGGTAGACATAAGCGAGGAGTTCGGCGACTGCTTCGTAGTGCTCTGCCGAGATCTCCTGACCGACTTTAACACCCCAGTAGAGCGCCCGGGCGAGAGGCGGGCGCTCGATGATTGGGATCTTGTTTGTCCTTGCGATCTGGCGGATGCGAAAGGCCATGAGGTCGGCGCCTTTGACGGTGACCTTCGGGGCGCCCATGCCTGAAGAATCGTACTTGATCGCGACAGAGAAGTGCGTGGGGTTGGTGACGATGACATCGGCTTGCGGGACCTGGTGGGCCATCTGTTGCATAACGATCTCGCGGGCCATCTGCATCCGCTTGCCTTTGAGCTGCGGATCGCCCTCCATATTCCTTCGTTCTTCCTTGACCTGTTGCTTGGTCATTTTGTTTTCTTGCATGTGCTGCCAGCGCTGGAAGATGTAGTCGATCACCGCAAGCATGAGCAGCAGAACGATCAGGATAAACGCGATTGTGATGACCATGCGGAGGATCGCGGTTGTGGCCATCACTGCGGTGAGCATTGGGAGCGTTGAGATCGTGTCGATCTGCGAGCGGATGACAAGAATCGATACGGCGATGAGCAGTGTAAGTTTGAGTGTGTTGATGATCGCCTTGGCGATTCCCTTGCGGCCGTAGATCCTTTTGATTCCTCCAAGCGGTGAAAGTTTGCTGAACTTGGGCTGAATGGGATCGGCGCTGATGATAAACCCGACCTGCATGAACTGAGCGGCATACGCGATGGCCATCACAATCAGCAGTACAGGGAGCATGACCCGCATGACTTCATAGACCGCCAAAGTGGAGATCGCTTGGATTGAGGCTGTTGAGAGTTGATCAACGCTGATGTTTCCACCGAGCATGGTGCGGAGCATGCGTTGGAACATATCGCCGATCATCGGAGCCAGCACGATCAACGCTACGACGCCTCCGAGCATGAGGACGGCACCCGAAAGGTCCTGACTCTTGGGAACCTGGCCCTTGTTGCGGGCATCAGCAAGCTTCTTGGGGGTTGGTTCTTCTGTCCGTTCTCCTAGATCGTCCATTAGTTGCCCCCCCCCGCTGCTTGGGTCGCTCTGGCGTGGGCTGAATCTGTTGCGAGGTCCTGGATCCAGAGTGCCAACCCGTCGAGCACTCGGTCGAACTCTTGGCCCGCGACCACGCCCATGACATTGATCATCAGCATGAGCAGGATCAGCCCGGTCAGGATCTGGATGGCGAATCCGATGCTCATAATATTGACCTGAGGCATGGTCTTCATAACCAGGCCCATCGCGACCTGCGACATCGCTACGGCCGCGATCACGGGCGAGGCGATGCGGATCGCCAGTTCGAATCCGGAAGTAATCACCTCGACAAACATGTCCAGTGGAACATCGCCGGCGGTGAACATCCCGATGGGTGCGGTGTGGAATGAATCAGCCAGCGCGAGAAACAGGAGTTCGAATCCACCGAGTCCGATGAAGATAAAGATGGTCATAAAGAAGAGCAGGAGCCCGATCACCGAACCGCTCGAGTCCAGCTCTGGATTGAACGACTCGGCGAGCGACAGACCGACCTGGTAGCCCATCACAAAGCCACCCATCTGCATCGCGTAGAACGGCATCGCGGCAATCAATCCGATCGAGATCCCGATCAGCAACTCTGCAAAGAGCAGCGGCATCAGCTGGACCGTATCAATAGTTACCATCGGATCAAGATGCGGGACCGATGGGTACAACGCGATGGCGAACATAAATGCGAACACCGCTTTGAAAATACGAGGGACTGTTGCCGAACGCAATAAGGGCGTAAACAAAAACAGCCCCGTCAATCGGGTTGCTACCAGCATCAATGGCAGCACATGTACCAACATGGGCTCGATCATATCCATCAGAACAACTGCATCATTTCTTTGGCAAACTCACCAAGCGTGGTCAGAATCCATGGCAACAACAGTACAACAACAATCAATAGCGAGATAATCTTGGGTACAAAGGTCAGGGTCTGGTCCTGAATCGAAGTGACTGACTGGATTAAGGAAATCACAAGTCCAAGGACCATACCAACCAATAGCAGTGGCGTGGCGATCAACAGCACGATATACAGCGCGTCGCGGATCATTTGAATCGCGGCTTCATCAATCATTTCTCGCCCCCCAAATCGTCAGGATCCCGCTTGCCTTTCTTGACAATTCGGGCGAGCATAAAGACAGGAATCGCTGCGGCTGCAGTAGCGCTCAGCCTGGAACTGTTGCCCTCCTGGACAAAGCTCTCGAGCAGCGACCCGACAATCAGAGTCCAGCCATCGACAAGCACAAACAACATCAGTTTGAACGGAAGCGATATCAGAACCGGGGGCAGCATCATCATGCTCATAGAGATCAGCAGCGACGCGATCACCATGTCGATCACAAGAAACGGCAGGTACACCCGGAAGCCCATCAGGAACGCGACCTTGAGCTCACTGAGCATGTATGCGGGGACCAGCGTGGTAGTTGGAATATCTACGCGGGTCATGGACTCGGGCTCAGAGGTATCGACGCCCTGGTAGTTGAGGATCATGTAGAGCGAAGACCAGTTGTCGGTCGCTTCGATCTGATCAAACATGAAGTCACGCATCGGGGTCGAGGCACGGACCCAGAGTTCGTCCATATCGCGTACCTCGCCGTTCTGATACGGGATGACCGCATCGGACCAAACACGGTCAATGGTTGGCTTCATGACCAGCGCGGTCATAAAAATTGCGAGCCCGGTGATCACCTGCCCTGGCGGGAGTGACTGGGTACCAATCGCCTGGCGGAGGAGTGCCAAGACGACCATGATACGGATAAAGCTGGTTGTCATCAGCATGATCGACGGGACCAGAGTGATCACCGTCAGGAGGAGCATGATATTGAGCGTAACAGACAGCCCTGATTGCTGCGGGCCTTCGCCGGATGACTGGGCGGGCCCGCTCTGGATTGCTGAACCGGTCGAGCTGGCGGAGTTGATTGCTGAACCCGCTTCGTTGAGCATGGTCAACGGGTTGAAGGCGTCACTCGATGACCTGGCTGTTGCTGAGTTTGAATGCGTGGAACTTGGGCCAAGCTGCGCGGCCGTGGTCGAGGCCATTATGCTCATGAGCAACAGAATCAGGATGGAACGAATCATCGTCACGGATCAACGCCCTCTCCGCATGGCGCCAAGCCGACGACGCAGGACTTGCGAGGCAGCGGGTGAATCATTGAGCGAGGTCAGCTCGAGCCGGTCTCCCTCATCGTTGGTCACGAATCCTGGCGCGATCCTCCGGGGCGGCTGAACATGCATTCCTGGAGAGGATTCATACATGGCCTTGGATATTTCTTGATCGGTCGCGTTACCGGCTTCTTGGAGGGTTCGCTCGAACGAGGCTGCTATAGAATCACCCGATTCATCACGAACCTTGCCGAGGATCGACGCGACATCCTGAGCATTGTCCATTTCGCACAACGTTTGCATGGACCCGGGCCCCGACATGCCTTTCTTGCCGCGCCCGCCACCGGCGTGAGAGAGCAGGAGGATCTTGCGATCAAACCGGAGCACTACGAGTGTCATACCAGAAGAAATCGGGTACCGACCGAGCACTTCGACAAGCCCCGCTGGGGCACGACCGCCGGCGCCCATTTGCCCGCTGAGCCCGCCGCGAGTGCGTGCGATTTTTTTGTATACATGCGCAAGAGCGAAGATCAGCAGAAGCACACCACCGAGTGCCGCGATTGTGCGGACAAAGTCCTTTCCGAGGACCATCGGCGTGGTTGCTTCGTCGCCACCGAGCGACTCATCTGCTTGACGAACACGCGGCAACCCTAATGGCTTGGATTCGTTGGAGAGTGCAGCAGGTGTATTTTTTAACTCTTGCTGAGTCGATGCTGGGGATTGAGATCCTTGGGACTCAGTCTTTGCTGCTGAGATTGTTTCAGATTCTGCGGGAAGGTTGACCGCTGGCTCAATCCAAGGCCCGTGCTGAGCCAAAGTTGATTGGGTCGTGATCAAGAGCGTGAGTAGGGTACAGAGGAGCACCCGGGTAACCGTCCACATGTCGCCATCCTGGCCTTTCTCTCAGGCGGATCCTCCGCCCGGCACATTTCACTCAACCCGATCAGTTCTCTCGCAGATCGAGAACCTCACTGATACGAACACAGAAGTTGTCATTGAGCACGAGTACTTCGCCTCGGGCAACCTTGCGATCATTGACGAACACATCAACGGGATCACCCGCGAGCTTGTCGAGTTCAACAACCGCGCCGTCACCGAGCCGGAGCACGTCCTCGACGAACATGCGTGTTCGTCCGAGTTCGATACGGACATTCATCTGGACATCTGAGAGCAGTTCAAGATCGCTGTTCTGATCCGGTGAGCTGGAATCACTGAACTCAGGCGACTCGAACGGGGCCCCCTCAGCCGAGGCTGGGCTTGGGTCTGATGAAGCCTCTCCACCACCGAGCCCGCTGATCGCGCTCATGGCAGCAGCCAATGCGGCGGCCTCGTCATCCGACATGTCACTACCCTCGTCTGCTTGAGCGACCACATCATCAACGATCGCCGAGGCGTCCTCGAGGGCCTCCTCGGCTCCCGATTCACCACTGGGTTCGCCGCTTGAGGTCTCTTCTGACTCAGCGGATACCTCTGGTTGGGGCTGATCTTCTGGTTGTGTATTTTCGGCTTCGTCGGCCATCGTGGATTCCTTCGGGCTCCGCCCGCTCATAGATACAACACACGC
>Ga0209344_10001924_pt1 | contig 24875 bp, 22 predicted proteins | sample Cruoilmetagenom6_FD_187293 | JGI IMG/M metagenome (GOLD analysis project Ga0209344, IMG submission 187293) | Oil polluted marine microbial communities from Coal Oil Point, Santa Barbara, California, USA - Santa Barbara Oil Seep Sample 6 (SPAdes)... | ecosystem: Environmental > Aquatic > Marine... | reverse complement strand
ACCAAAAATCATCACAATCGAGTTGGCTTATCTATCATTAGCTTAAAAATTCAATTCTAAGGGTACAACAAATCATATTCATTCTCAAAAAACCGAAAAATTACATAATTAGATTCTTTGAGAAGTGCATGTCCTAGATTAGTTATTGAAGTCGCAAAAGCTGTGGCAGATTTCTGATAAACTTGTAGGAAATCATTGATTGGGATGCATGTCCCCTTTTTTATTTTGAAAACGGTTTTGAGTAATGAAAAATATGTTTAGATTAACTTTTTTATTATTTTTCTGTGTTAAAGCTGTCGGTGGTACAGCAGACCTTGCTATATCACTCAATTTTAATGAAGTTGATGGTGTTGTTTTGGATCGTCAAGGTGAGTTTGTTGCGACAATTACTAATAATGGCCCTGATGTGGCTGCCGAAAACTCTGGTTTTCAATTCCCGATAACTTTGTCATCAGGAATTATTCAAGATAATGGTAATTTCACTCCTGATGTGCAGTTTGCTGCTGCGAACAATAACAATCAGGAGTGTTTCTTCGTGCTGGTTATTGGAGACCCTCCGCCTGGCGGTTCCGTCTCATATGCGTATAATTTGTCCGTGCCTGAGATTGGCGTTAATGAGACAATTACCTGTTATGGTATTTATTCTACACATTTTGATTCAGGGACTAGATCAGTAAACTGGAACATAAGAAATAATTTTGACGACGATCCCGTCTCTACAAATGATATACAAACTGTAGTTTTTGGCATAGCACCAACTAGTGTGCCTGTTAATAACTTTTATTCGTTGCTGACACTATCACTCTTTACTCTGTTGATTGGTGTTAAAGCCAATAGAAAATCCCAAAATATTTAGTTCTATGTAAGACAGCTCATTAGTTTTAATGAGCTGTCTTCAAGAAAGAATACACTATAAAGATATCACTCAGATGTTTTCCATCGGTTCTTTAGTTTAACAAAGTCATCATTGGTAAATTCAATTACACCTTTACTTGTGTTGATCTCAAATAATTTAAAGCCAGTGGCTTCACTGCTTAAATTCACAAATTTGAATTGAGCCATAATTCCAACATTTGCTGGTAGTGTTTCACTTACTGATGAATAAGTGTTTCGATAACTTCCTAGAAGCATTTCATCAGGTTTGTAAACATTGCCAAAATTATCAATTATTCTGGTAGCTCTTTTAATAGTAAGTTTTTTTGATGTTTCCTGGCTTGTCACAAGCACATCAACGGAAATAGTGGACTGGCACTGATTAAGGAGGCGATTTTGACTGATATTTGGGGTTGAAATTTGATTGATGTAGTAAAATAGAGGCTTAAATCAGTGTAGATGGTGAGTTTGTCGTGTTATTACCAAATTTAAGACGAATTGGGTGGTTGCAGAAAGCATCTGCTGATAAAGATTGATGGATATTTAATCTATTCTAAAGCTGGAATGAGCTTCAACCCTTTGGCGAATTGCTTATAAATCTGGACAGGCACTTTATAAGAAGTTGTAATTTAGTTTTAAAAAAACTAGGACATGCATCCCAATCAATCATTTCCTACAAGTCTATCAGAAAATTGCCACAGAATTAATGGTTTAAAATACTCAAAATACAGTTTTACATGGAGTTTTGTATCACTCTATCCGATGCCTGTCCTTGATTATCATATAATGAAAAGCGAACGCATAACCTCGGATTTGTCACTTAGGTTCTGCCGCAAGGCGGCAGGTTCAATGTGAGAAAATCGAGGCAACAAGCGAAGTGCGTTAGCTCGATACACGTGACACAGAATTTTGAACACCCTCGGAATTAATGATTAAGTTGTTTATTAAAAAAGCATTTGAGTATAGAGGTTACTTGGCTTGGTCAGGTTTATTGTTAGCATTAATTTTTGGAAACACTATTTATATTCAAGTATATGCTTTATTAGTTTTTATACTGTTGTTCATTGGATTTATGAGTTTTATTATTATTAATGGTAATCTTAACAGTGAGAAGAAAATAATAAATAAAAAGGGGGATAAAAAAAGAACAAAGTGACATAACAAAAATGATAATCAAGGACACACTGAAGTATGAGGTATACCTCACCTCTCCAGATTTATGTAAAATCAATGGCTGTGAGTATGACGCCAGAACTTATACTGCTGCACTGTGGATTGGGGTGTATGTCCTGTTTTTCTTGATTCTGCTTCTTATTAGGCTCTTATTAAATTAAGTGAAGACCCACTAATAAGTTTATCTATTGTCTTTGTATAATTTTGTTTTAAAGCGATAAATCTATCATGTTGTTGATGCAATGAGAAAGTTTCACAAATTTCTTCTAAAAACTGCCCAAGAGTAGAGGAAATCCATGTCCAATGTTGATTTACATTGTATTTCTCTTTCAAACTATTTCCTAAATTTCTGCTTTTACGAATATCATGATGCATATTCTTGACATTGCCATGAAGATGATTAGAAATAACACTGTAAGTTGACAGGTATTCAAATTCCCAAAAAGTACCTAATTGCTTGCACCTTGTTGAAACTTTTGGAAATCTAGTATTTGTATTTGTATTGATGTTTAACTTTTCCTTTAAATGCTCTAAATAAGCAGAAATTCCAGATATATCACTATCAAGTTTTGAGATTATAATTCTAGGCTTATCATTATCTTGTTTTACTTGGTGATTTTCTAAAAATTCTTTAATATTTTCTAAAGTTTGCTCATCTAACTCTTTCGTTTTATGGCAATAATCAAAGTAAGCTTCGAAGTTTTCACTTTTTAGGATATATAGTAATATTGTTATTGACTCAAAAACCATTCTTGCAGCAGAAGTTGTTTCTGAAATTAAATAAAAACTATCTGAATATTTAAGAATGCCTTCGAAATAAATTTTGATGGTTTTACTTATATTTTTTAGGCTATATTCAAAAAAATTTGCTACTTCTAAAGGAAGTTTGTTTTCAAGTTCAATCTGTATTTCTATAAGCATTTCACAGGTGTTGATTTGAAATGAAAAAATTTCATTCATGGCTTTTCTGTATATCTCTTCTTCCTGAATTTGCATTTTTAAAAATTTGATTATTAATTTATGACTTTAATTTTTAGGTAAAAAAAAGCCCATCTCATTGCTGATAGGGCTCTTGACTAAAAGTATGATTTGCTTTTATCAATCCCAACTCAACGCACCACCGGTTTGATACTCAGTCACCCGGGTCTCAAAGAAGTTTTTCTCTTTTCTTAAATTCGACTGTTCGTCCAGCCAGGGCAGGGTGCATTCGGCGCCGGGGAAGGGTTCGTCGATGCCGAGTTGTCGGGCTCTGCGGTTGGCGATGTAGCGGAATTGTTCAATGTGATCTTCGGCGGAATAACCGAGGATGGGGCGTCGGAGTAGGTATTTGGCGTATCCGGCTTCGGCGGCTTCTGATTCATCCCACATTTGGCGAATTTTCGCTGGGTCAATGGTGATTTTTTCTTCTTCGATGATTTGTTTGCAGACACGGATACCGAATGAAGCATGCATCACTTCGTCGCGCATGATGTATTGCAATTGTTCGGCGGTGCCTTTCATCAGGCCGCGTCTTTGTAAGGCAAATATGGGGCTGAATCCGTTGTAGAACCAGCAGCCTTCGAAGATGGCGCCGAAGAACATATAAGCCAACACAAAGTTTTCCAATTCGTCACGGTCATTGAGGTCAATGTTAGGTCGCAGGATGGAGTCGAGTCGGCGGTTGGCCACTTGAATTTTCTGGTTAATTTCTGGAACCACGCGGTAGCGGTTGTAGATTTCACCTTGATCAAGGCCGATGGTTTCGATGCAGTGTTGGTAAGTCCAGGTATGCAAGGCTTCTTCATAAACCTGCCGCGCTTGGTAGATTTGTAATTCGGGTGCTGACATTTTTTCCATCACTGCCAGGCCGATGTTGCGCATCGCCAGGATGTCTGAGGTGGTGAGGTATGACAGCACGTTTTGGTAAACGTGTTTTTCGTCTTCTGTCAGGGTTTTGTTGTAATCATGGACGTCTTGGGTCATGTTGACATCAAGTGGGGTCCAATGATTTTTGTTGGCATTGAGGAAAAACTTCCAAGCCCAAGGGTATTTAAATGGTGCCAATTGGTTTACGTCTGTTAATCCATTCACAACACGTTTGTCTTCAGCCCTGACAGGTTCAACGCCTTTATTGGCATTGTTTAGTGTGTTCTCTGGTGTGACGTTGATGGATTCGGTTGGTTGAGAGTCCTTGTTTACCTTTTTCTTTACCGTTGGTTCTGGTACAGCTATTTTTTCTTGTTGTTTGTTTTCACCAATTCCTAACGGGTCGTCCCAATTCATCATGATTTTTTGCTCCTCAATACAATCGATTTAGATCTAATTAAAGATGCGTTTAGGTTCCTACCTTCGCATCACACACATACATTATTTTTTCCAAACCCAAGCTGTTTTTATAAGCCGCTTGGGTCTGGGTTTCGGGCCAGTGGTATATTAATACATCTGGCCAAGGGATTTATTGACAGGCTTCACAGTCAGGGTCAAGAATGGAACATGCCAAGGGTGCCTGAGAACCGGGTTCGGTTGTGGTTTGGTTTGAGCTCGTATCTACACTTTTCTCAACATGGGTGGCACCGACTGATCGCAAGTAATAGGTGGTTTTTAATCCACGAACCCAAGCCAATTTATACAGTGAGTCCAGCTTCTTACCAGAAGGTTCAACCATATATAAATTTAATGACTGTCCTTGATCTATCCATTTTTGTCTTCTTGAAGCAGCTTCAACCAACCACCTTGAGTCTACCTCAAAGGCAGTGGCGTATTTGGCTTTCAGGTTATCTGGAATGCGATCAATGGGTTGTACACTGCCATCAAAATATTTCAGGTCATTAACCATCACATCGTCCCACAGGTCCAATGCTTTTAAGTCTTCAACCAGATAAGGGTTGATAACGGTGAATTCACCGGATAAATTTGATTTAACAAATAAGTTTTGATACACAGGTTCTACTGATTGTGAGACACCGGAAATATTTGAAATGGTTGCTGTTGGCGCAATTGCCATGGTATTTGAGTTACGCATGCCTTGGGCTTTAACTTTGTCCCGTAAACTGTCCCAATCCATACTGACACTTTGGTCTTGTTCAATAAACTGTCCACGTTCTTGTTTCAATAACTCGACTGAATCAATGGGTAAAATGCCTTGAGACCATAATGAACCGTCATATGATGGGTATGCTCCACGTTCAGCTGCCAAATCACTTGATGCCTGAATGGCGTAATAAGAAACGGCCTCCATGGTGGTGTCAGCAAAGTTAACTGCTGCTTCAGTGGCATATGCCATGTCTTGTATGTACAGTGCATCTTGAAAACCCATCAACCCCAAACCCACTGGGCGATGCTTTAAGTTTGATTTTCTGGCCTGTGGAACTGAATAGAAATTGTAATCAATCACATTGTCCAACATGCGCATGGCAGTGGTTATGGTTTGTTGTAATTTTTTGTGATCAATGCCATGTTCATTGACGTGATGTGGCAGGTTCACTGATCCCAAATTACAAACCGCAATTTCTTCATCTGAGGTGTTTAGGGTAATCTCTGTACACAGATTAGATGAATGAACCACACCGGCATGACGTTGAGGTGAACGGATGTTACACGGATCTTTAAATGTAATCCATGGGTGTCCAGTTTCAAATAGCATGGTGAGCATTTTTTTCCACAAGTCAGTGGCTTTAATCACTTTGGTGTTGATTATTTTACCTTCAGCAGCCAGTTGTTCGTACTCTTCATATTTTTCTTTGAAGGCTTTGCCATAAAGGTCATGTAGTTCAGGTGTTTCTTCTGGTGAAAATAAAGTCCATTTTTCATCCTTTGCTACACGTTCCATGAACAAATCGGGTATCCAGTTGGCGGTGTTCATGTCATGGGTTCTGCGTCTGTCATCGCCGGTGTTTTTTCTTAACTCAAGAAACTCTTCCATGTCAATGTGCCAAGTTTCTAGATATGCACACATGGCGCCTTTGCGCTTGCCACCTTGGTTTACTGCCACAGCGGTGTCATTGGCCACTTTCAAGAAGGGGACGACGCCTTGTGATTCACCATTGGTGCCTTTGATGTGAGCGCCCAAGCCACGGACTCTTGACCAGTCATTTCCTAAGCCACCTGCATATTTAGATAACATGGCATCGTCTTTAATGGCACTGAATATACCGTCCAAATCATCAGGAACAGTGGTTAAATAACAACTTGAAAGTTGTGGTCTTAAGGTGCCTGAGTTAAATAAGGTTGGGGTTGAGCTCATGAAGTCAAATGAACTGAGTAACTCATAGAATTCAATGGCACGGGCTTCTCTGTCTATTTCATTGATGGCTAAGCCCATTGAAACACGCATAAAAAAGGCTTGTGGTAATTCAATGCGGGTTTTACCTAGGTGAATAAAGTAACGGTCGTACAATGTTTGTAGTCCCAAATAGGTAAATTTTTTATCACGCTCTGGTTTAATGGCTGCGGCCAACCGCGGAATGTCAAAACGGGTCAGTTCTGAATCCAATAAATTGAGTTCGACACCGCACTGTAGGTATTTGGCGAAGTAGTCAGGGTAAATTTCGATCATGTCCTTCTGAGTGGCTTCAGTGGCCTCCCCATAGATGTAGCTCAAAGCTTCTGAGCGTATGCCATCCATCAACAACCTGGCCGTAACTTGAGAATAATTAGGGTCTTTTTCAATCAACACACGTGCAGTCATGGTAATCGAAGCATTGACGTCAGACTCTGCCATGCCATCAAACAAGTTTCTACGCACATCTTTGATGATAAGGTCTTTGGTTACACCTTTTAGACCGCGAGTGGCTTCTGTGATGATGGTTTCAATGCGATTAAAATCCAATGGTTTACGATTGCCTTCGGCATCAACTGTATGCAACACTTCATCTGTTGTATTGTGAGTACTTTCTTGTTTGACAGAGCGGGCCTGGGCACGGGCTCGTTTTTCTTTTTGTTTCTCCCTGTAAAGCACATAGTTTCTTGCTGCTTTGTGTTCTCCCGAACGCATCATGGCCAGTTCAACCTGGTCTTGAATGTCTTCAATATGTACCGTACCACCATCATCCATGTGTCTGAATAAAGCCATGTATACTTGCTTTCCAAGTTCTTCTACAGTCTCCCTGACACGTCTTGATGCGGCAGCTTGTCCGCCTTCAACAGCTAAAAAGGCCTTGGTCATGGCCACTTGAATTTTTGAGGCATCAAAATCAGTGACTTGGCCATTGCGTCTGATGACTCTGAATTTACTGTTGTTGCCTGAGGTTGTTTCGATGTTTTTTGGTTTAGGTTCGGAAGCTTGGGTTTGACCCGTTGAACTTTCTTGATGATCTGTTTGTTGCATGATGACTCGTCGATGGTTTGTTGGCTAAAACAATTGATTGAATCGAATCAAGTCCGACTCATTTTGTATTCTAAATACTCTCTCTCGTGAGGGATAATATCGTACAAATTTACCTGCTGGCAAGGATAAAATCTTTTAAATTTTTGCCTCAAGCTAATATCAATGACTTAGCAAATTATCTTTATTTTTTGCACAAACTTATGGTGATATTTTTGCTTTATTTCGAAATTATACTGGTGCGATTCGATGCTTGGTTTTGTACATAAATCGCCATCCATTAAACACGGCAGCAGAGGTTAAGCCGACAATGATGCCAATCCATAAACCGGGTGCACCCATGTTGCGCTCAAAACACAAGTACCATGAAGTTACAAAGCCCAACATCCAGAAAGAAAACACATTACTTAACATAATGAAATTCATGTCTTTAATGCCACGTAAAGCACCCGCTGCCGCGACTTGGATACCATCGGACAGTTGGAAAATTGCGGCATAAAACAACAAGCCTGTGGCAATTGTGGCCACTGCCACATCCTGGGTGTAGAGCGTGACAATTTGTGGAGCAAATAGCACAGTGATGGATGCAGTAATCAGTTGGGTGATTAAGACCAGTGAAATGCCATATAAGCCCGCATTTTTAATATCAATGGCATTGTTTCGTCCCAATGCATTTCCAACCCGTATGGTAATTCCCATTGATAAGCCGAGTGGAACCATGAATAAAAGTGATGAAAAGTTCAAAGCAATTTGGTGTGCAGCCACTATTTCGGTGGCCAAAGAAGAAGCCAGCAATGTAATCACTGAAAAAAAGCCTACTTCAGCAAACATAGACATACCAATTGGTAGCCCAAGAAGAAAGAAACGCCATATTTTACGCCAGTTTGGAGCATCAAATTGATGAAACAATTGGTATGTTTTTAGTACTTGGTGTTTGTGTGCAATCACCACATATAGCAACATTTGTATGAACAAAACGATGGCGGTGGCGTAACCACATCCTTGCGCCCCCAGTGCGGGAAAACCCAGTTTGCCAAACATTAATATGTAATTCAAAGGGATGTTCAGCATTAAGCCCAAAAAGCTCACATACATGGTGGTTTTGGTGATAGACAGGCCATCTGCTAAATACCTGAAAGTAATAAAGAAAGATAAGGGTAAAACGCCCCAAGCCAACGCATGAAGGTAGGCTTCGGCTTCAGGAATGACTTCTGCTTGGGTTTTGAATAAGTAAAACAACGGATCCAGCATCAAAATGACAGCTGTAAATATCAGTCCAAGGAATAAAGCCAGCCACAAGGCCTGTCGAAAAAAAGGGGCGATTTTATGGTGCTTATTGGCACCATCCATTTCTGAAATGACTGGAGGAATGGCCATTAAAATACCGAATACAAACAGGATGGCTGTAGACCACAGCGAGCTTCCAACAGCGACGGCTGCCAATGTGATAGAACCTAATCGCCCAGCCATTACAGTGTCAACAAAAGTCATGGCCACCACTGTGATTTGACTGATAATCAAAGGTAATGACAACTTGATGGTTTGTGTGATATGTCTTTTGAATGGCATGATTTGCATGATGTTACCTTGTATGCTTCAACTAAATATTTTGAATTTATGTACCGTGCATTTATATAACAGACCTTTAATCCATTGAATCAGTCAAATTTTAGACTGTACCATTTAGGGTTGTTTAAAAGGCAATTGTGTCAACAGCTACATATCGACTGGTAGGTGACAGCAGTGAGTCAAAGCATACCAGAAAATGCTTTAAATGTCGTAACTATGTACCGAGGATTGTGGTGGTCAGTTAAATCAGCCAATTCAGAAAAGAATTTTTGTATTTGTTTTTTTGTAAAATTAATTGCTGCTCAGTCAATTTCGATTAAACTGGGTTTTATTTTGTGGAACTGTAAACAATGAATCGAACAGCTTTTGTGACTGGTTCAACCGGATTTTTAGGACGTCAATTGTGTCATCAACTTATACAAACCGGTTGGCAGGTTACTGCGATGTGTCGATGCATACCTGAAGACACAATATTGGGTGTTGATTATGTGGAGGCTGATTTAATGGATCAAGCCAGTTTGTTGGCTGCACTGCCCGAAGGTGTTTCTTGTTTGTTTCACACTGCAGCAGATACCAACACTTGGTTTAAAAATAATCCAGCACAAACGCAAACAAATGTATTAGGCACATTGAATTTAATCCAAGCAGCCATACAAAAAAAGAGTGAAAGGTGGTTACACGTGTCATCAATCACTACTTTTGGGGTGGATCATCATGGCATGATGGATTTAACTGAAGATGTCAACCAAGAAGGTTTAACGAGTTGGGTTAATTATGTAAAAACAAAGAGTATGGCAGAGCAGCTGGTCAAGGACCATGCAACCAAACTCAATGCTGTGGTGGTTAATCCAACGCACATCATTGGACCTGATGACCAACACAATTGGATTCGGCTGTTCAAAATGCTGATCAATGATAGTTTACCGACCGTTCCTGTTGGTGCTGGTTCTTTTGTGGATGTGCGTGATGTTGCTAATGGCTGTATTTTGGCTGCTGAAAAAGGTGATGTTGGTTCCAATTATATTTTGGGTGGACATAATTTGGATTTTGAAACATTTATAGACCATGTCAGTGATGCTTTTAATTTAAAAGTGACCAAAAGAAGCAAGCCAATGATGTTAATTAAACTGGTAGCCAAGATCAAGTCAGCCACAGCTTATGTCACCAAAAAAGAACCTGATTTAACTCCTGAATCATTACAAATTATTTCACATCAATACAAAACCAGTAGTTTGAAAGCACAGGAGCAACTGGGTTATCAAATTAAACCATTTGAAGACACCCTGGATGACATCAAGCAAAATCTGGTTGAGCGTGGTATTTTGCATGTATAAATACACCAAACTGATATTTGATGCGGATAACACTTTGTTTGATTTCGATCGAGCTGAAAAAACTGCGTTGCTAAATACTTTAACTCATTTTGGTATGCCATCACCTGTGGGCTTGTTGGATTTTTACCGTGCCATGAACACTGAACTGTGGCAACAATTAGATGCCAAAACCATCAGCATTGCACAACTTAAGCGATACCGAGCTACAAAGTTGTTTGAATTTGTTGGTCAGCATCAGGACCCGCATTTGTTCAGTTTGCATTATCTGGACGAATTGGCGCAATGCCAATACCTGCTGCAGCATGTTGAGCTTACCTTAGAAAAACTGTCTCCTCACTGTGAAATGGCAGTTATTACCAATGGATTGGTGCAGGTACAAAAACCCAGGTTTGAGAACAGTCGCATCAAACAGTATTTTGGTGCCATGGTGATTTCAGAAGAGCTCGGCGTGTCCAAGCCCGATCCAGCCATATTCGCACACACCTGTGAAATGATGCAATGGCATGAACCTTCAGAAGTATTAATGGTTGGTGACAATTACCCTTGTGACATCCAAGGTGCTGCCAATTTTGGTATGCAGACTTGTTGGTTTAATTTGCGTCAACAAGCGCACGAATATTCGGATCATGACCATGAAATACATTGTTTTGATCAGTTATTGTTGTTGTGATTAAATTAAAAAAGGCCGCAGTAGCAGCGGCCTCAATTTACCAATAGGCTGTGTGATTTAAGTCGTTTTGTTCAGCGCCGTATCAAACTCCTCTTTGGCGTGTTGGAACTGAGACAAAGATTTTTCAACGTACATCATCACTTCATCAATATAACCATCGGTTGATGCAGACCAAACACGGTTGATGTAGCGTTCACCAGCGGCAAAACTGGACATAATGTCAGCATATTCTTGGAGGCTAAACAGGTGTTTCATGCTTTCTCTGGCATCAGCAAAGTTCAGCAAGTCTTCACGAAACAGCTTGTCAATTTCAAAGCGCATGTCGTAAGTTGGTATGTTATCTTTGCGCCCATTCAACTGTTCAAGATTCAGCAAAATACGATTCAATGATTCTATCAACACTTTTTTGTTATTTTGTAAAACATGGCCTTTCTTATGTTCCGACTTTGATTGATTTTGAAACCAGAGTGCAGCAATAAATCCCACCACAATGATCGGTGTAAAATACATCCAATTTACATGTTCTGGATCCAGTGAAGTCAAAAATGAACCAGCCAAAAAAGCCAGGCCAACCAGTAAAAATGAAATACCTTTCATCTTAAGCTCCTCCTGCTGTGATGATATACACAGCTTTGCCAACGCCTACCAAGGCTTCACCCACAATCAAACCAGCAGCAATTGGAATGCCTTTGGACTCTGACCAGTTTTTACCTTTGGTACGATCAACAATTTCTCTCAATAATGTACCAATGGCATAAGTTAACACAATGTCAAAAGGCAGGTAAAAACCCAAGCCAACAGTGATGCCTAAACCGGCTTGTAATAAAGACAATAAACCACCCAATAAGGCCCCAGCCAGGTATTTTTCAGATGGGATGTTGCCGCCTGTGATGCCTTCTATCATAGAAGCCAAGGCTTGTCCTTGAGGTGCAGGTAGTTCATCACTACCAAATTTATAAGCTTCGCCCAAGGTGAAAATCAAGATAATGATGACTATAGGTCCTAACCAAGCACCAAAGAATTGACCGAGTTGTTGTTGTCTTGGTGTGGCGCCCACCAGATAGCCTGTTTTTAAATCTAACATCAAATCTGTGGCTTGGCTCATTGCGACACAAGTGGCAGCGCCCACCGTCACAGCAGCAACGATGGCCTGAGCTGTGTCCATGCCTCCAAATGTTTGGGTAATCATAATCAATAAGGTGACAGCAATCAGTGTCATTCCAGACAAGGGGGACCAATTGGTTCGTCCAATGGCTTCAGACAAAATGATGCCGGCCATCCATATCCATAAGGTGCCAAGCACAGCCATCATTAAACCTCGAACCAATCCCACTTGTTCAGCTGAAGTGACCGCCATAACGCCCAACAATATAGCGGCACCAACAATGGCAAAATACAATAATTTTATTGGCATTTCATCTTTGCTCATGGCACTTTCAGTTTTGGCTGAAGATTGCATGGATTTGATTGCAGACTTGATTAATGGCAAGGCAAACATCACACCAACAATGGCACCACCAATTAACATGCCTATGCCGGTGGGACGGAACAACATCAATCGCAATTGATTGGGGTCAGTAATGGCTGCTCCAGTTGAGGCATCAGTTGGAAACATGCCTGTCACATCTAACAAAGGTGCCAATACCCAATAACAAACAAAGCCCCCAACAATAAAGGCCAGCCCGCCGCGACCTGCAATAAAGGCCACACCGACAGTCATTAAGGATAAATACCAGGTGCCGTTGAGGTATTCAGGAAGTCCCAGTTGTTCAAACAATGGCCAATATTCAACGCCATTGTATATGGAAATAAAATGGACGACGCCTGAAACCAACATGGCACCAATTAACAGCATGGCTTTGCTGATACCTGCACCTGGTGATTTCAAAATAGAGGCAACCGCAACACCGCCTGGGTAGGTGAGGCGTTCATAATCAATCATTTGCTTACGTAAGGGAATGATGAAAGCGATACCTAAAAAGGCACCAGCAATGGCACCAAAGGTCAAAACGTAAGGATTGAACTCTGTACCATAACCCAAAATAAAGATAGCCGGCACTGAAAACATCATGCCTGAGGAGGCGCCATTCACGGCAGAAGCAACCGTTTGGGTGATGTTATTTTCAATGATGGACCGCCTTCTCAGTAGCCCCCGTAAAATACCAAACCCCAATATAGCTGCCAGTTCAGAACCTTCGATTGAAAATCCCAGTTTGAGTGAGGCATACCCAATTGAAACAGCCAAAACCACACCCAGAAAATAACCCACAATGACCGCATGTGGCGTCAGCTCAGGATAAGCGCCACGCGTAATCGGGCCGGTTGTAGAAACCTGCTTTTCAGACATAAATTGCTCCCATAGAAATTAGTTATGCGGAATTTGAATCCACAATGGGCAAAAATTATAGCACAACAAATTTAAAAAAATGAATTAGCAATTGTGCGGCAATAAATGGCTTATTTTTGGTAAATCGTATAAATTTCTTGCGTTTCATCGCTGGTCATTATTTCATTGATGACTTCATCAATATCTAATTCAGCGTGACATGAACAACACATAAATGTATGTGTGTTTTCTAACCATTTAATTGTCTTCTTGTATTTGAAGTCACAATCAGCACATTGTAGAACTATTTTCTCGTTCTTATTCATAACATGGCCCAACTTAAGAGCGGTTAAATTAAATTCACTGTTTCAATCTAACAATACAGTTAGCGAAGCTGTGAACAGTGTTTGCGGCCGAGCCACTTGGGTTTGACCGCTAATAATTGTATTTTTAGTTGGCTGTTTTCAGCAACCTATTTTTACGCAGGAGGTATAAATAAATACACGACCGCAGATGTCGCTTACTCAGCCAGTTTTTTCATTCATTCTCATTTGTTTCAACGACCTCTTTCAAGGCTTCGATAATGTATTGTGGCAGTGCAAAACTGGCTAAGTGTATCGATGCGTTGTGGTATCGAGAGACCAAGCCCATTTGTTTGATTTTTTGTTGTAAGCTATTTATTTCAATGTCACGTAATGATTTGTTTTGACTGGCCCATGCAAATGTCATAATTCCACCCACATAAGTCGGTATTGCAGCACTGTAAAATGTCACGTCCTTGAAGAAAGGACTTAACCTTTGGTAGCTTGTGGTCACTTCTTCTAGTTGCATATAGCTGACGCCATTTTGAGCCACAAAAATTCCATCTTTAGCCAAACAAGATTGAATGCCTTGATAAAATTTCGAGGTGAAAAGAGATTCACCTGGACCGATTGGATCGGTTGAATCTGCGATGATGACGTCAAATTGATCTTCACATTCACTCACGTAATTCATGCCATCATCAATCACAACTTGAATTCGTGGGTCATCATAGGCACCTGCTGAATGTTTGGGTAGGTATTTGATGCACATGTCAATCACGTCTTGGTCAATTTCAACTTGTGTAACATGCTCCACCGAGCTGTGTTTTAGCACTTCGCGCAAAATGCCGCCGTCTCCTCCTCCGATGATTAAGACGCGTTTGGGATTGGCGTGGGCTAACAGGGGTACATGAGTCATCATTTCATGGTAAATGAATTCGTCTTTTTCTGTGGTTTGGACGACGCCATCAAGCATCATCACAGTACCCCACTGGTTGTTGTTAAATATGACCAGGTGTTGATGTTCAGTTTGGTGCTCAAACAGTACCTCATCTAGTGATAAAGTTTGTCCCCAAGATGGATAAAGGCTTTCAGTGATGGTTTTGGTTTGTTTCATTTGATTTGACCACGACGGATGTTATTGACTTGGTAGCTAAAGGGCTTAAAGAATTCATTGAAAACCTCTGCTGCATGCTCTGGTTGAGCATCGCCGCACATAAAAACATCAAATGCAGCATAATTTTTTTCTGGCCAAGTGTGAACGCTGATATGCGATTCAGCCAAAACTGCCACACCAGAAATACCACCATTGGGCGTGAAATGATGTAGGTGTATGTGTAACAATGTGGCTTTGGATTTTTCGACAGCCAATCGCATGGCTGCTTCCATGTAATTCAAATCATCCAATTGTTTCGCGCCCCATAAATCAATGATCAGGTGTGTTCCAGCGAATATTTTACCATCTCGATGTATGAAATGATCCAGTCGATCATCTTCAGCGCCTTGTTCAAATGTAGGCCAAACAACATTATCTTCTTGAATCCATGAGTTTTGGTAGTCAGCCTCAGGACGCTGAGCAGGTGGGGTTTTTAACATGATTTTTTCCACTTAAAAAAACATTGAGAACTGAAAGTGTTCTCAATAAAAAAAGCGGCATACGAACCAAGTTTCGCAGCCTCGCAAAAAAAACTGCTCACCTAGGCGAACAGAAAAAGTTCGCGAATTATTCATACTTCATAAAGTAAAATCAAGAAAAATTTAACCCAGCTTTAAAAAATACCAAATGATTGGTTGTTGGTTCATGATACAACATGGCCAATACAATATAGACACTGTTAATTTTGTATAACTGCGTTGCCCGATTGGGTCACTCAGGTGCTGTGGTAAAAGCCAGAAAAGTTAATTTATAGGGTGTGGTATGTGTCTTCAGCATTGAATTTTTGATGCACCAAGCCAAGTTCTTTTAGGGTGGCTGTGGTTTCAGTTAACACGCTCTTTTTCAGGTCTATGTGCTGTGACCATTTGGTGTATGTGAGCCACTCTTTTACATCCTCAGCTTTCAAGTCATATTGCTTGCTGATAATATCTATGCGATTGGGATCATTAAATAACAACTGCGCCTGCTTGAAAGTTTCTTCAAGTAATGATTTGACTTTGTCGGCATGCAGGGTCAGGGTTTGGTGACTGGCCACAACCACAAAACATGACCAAGGTGTTGGGCATTCCCCAATGCGTCTGAATTCTCCATTGTCTACATAAGGTTTTGTGGTGAACTTTTCCCAAAAAAACACATCGGCTTTGTCTTCTCTAAAAGCCATGCGAGCACCGTCTAAATTGTTGATGACTCTGAACTGAAGTTTGTGAACGGGCCAATTTTTTTGCCGAGCATGGACATAAGGCATCAAATGTGATCCTGAGCCGTATCGGCTGATGGCATAGCGGTGATGGTATATCTCGTTGACATCGGTGATGTCTGAATCGGAAGGAACGTGAATGCCCCAAATGATGGGGGAGTCGGTATAAAAAGAGACTATTTTAAAGTTGGCACTTCTGGAAATGCCCGAAATGGCACCTTCAGTTAATAAAATGGCGACATCAAGTTCATCGTTTTTAATGGCTTGTACCATACCTCCGGTACCTTCATAAAAGTCAGTCCACTCAGGCTTGATGCCTTGTGCTTGTAGCGCTCCCGATTTTCGAGCCATGTGCCAAGGTAGGTTGTAGTGTTCAGGTACGCCACCAATTCTGAGTCTAACCATTTTTATATGCGTATGAAAAAATACATATTGTAGCACCACAATGACAATCAAAATGTGATTAACACACAGAAAAATGTGCTTAAAACAGGCTAAATTGCTGTGTTAGAATGAATACATGAAGCAATTATTATTGTTGTTATGTGTGTTCACGGTTCAAGCCGATGTCGAGTTGTTGATAGTGGGTGATAAAGACAGCCCAGTTAAGTTTGTGGTGTTGCCTTTTACATACCATGGGTCTGACGCCAGTCCAGCTGTAGTTGTTGAAAATAACCTTATTCAGGCTTTATCGAGTACGGGCTTGTTCAGCATGCCATTTCGCTACAAAGCGCCACAAAATTCCAATCACATGTTGGGTTGGCAATTGGCTGGAATTAGGTATGTGATTTTTGGTGACGTCTATGAAGTTCATCACAGCTTGTCACTCAAACTGACCATCTACGATACTTTGGGGTTGTCACCTGTCATCAGCACAGCTGTCTTAAATCCCAGTCAAATAGAGTTGAGTAGTCAGCTGTTTGCCGATCAGGTTTATAGAAGTTTATTTTATGCCACCTTTACCAACGATTCTGGCAAACAATATTTAAACAATGAAAACCCCGTGTTAACCCAATATTTAAATCAATTGGTGATGACTTTTAAAAGCCAGTGGCAAAACACGACAGCAAAAGAGGCTTGTGAAGTGCAGCTGCAACAGTTACCTGGTGGTGTCATTTTTAAGCGCCAGTTGAGTAAAGACTGTTTACAAAATAATCACATGCGCACAGAAATGAACCAGTTGTTCGATTCTATTCAAGTATTACCCTATGATAATTACCAGAGAGTATTCAGTAAAAATGTCACTTTACAATTCATTCCAATTAACGCAAATTGAATCATTAACAGTTTATTTAGCTGATGTGCTTAGCGCTTGTTATTGGTTGGTTTTATTTTCTTTTTTTGATGATTTTCAAGGTGCCATCTGGTAATTGGTCAATAACAAAAGAAGCGGACTTTAGTGCGGTTACCAAGATGCTTTTGTCTTTTAGGTTTGATTCATAAGCCCAGTAATTGAATATATACAAATCAGTGTCTTTGGCATGTTTGGATAAGCTGGCACGCCAAACTCCATCGTCGTTGCTGTCACGCCATACACGCAAAACAATGAGGTGTTTGTCTTCGATTCGACTCATTAACAGTTGCTCAACTTCGCCACGGTGAACATAGGAAAATAAGGGTAAATTATCAGCGCCTTTTTCGGCCAACATGGCTTGATAGACATTGGCCCAAGTTTTGGGTTCGTGTTTAAGCCAAGCAGATTTTGTGAGTTGTTTTTCAATGCTGGCTAAATCAGATTGAATGATGATGTCGAGATCTTGTCCACCATTGTTGGCCCAGCCAGTTGTTTTGACTGTTTTTTGTTGATCTAGCCATTCAGGTTTATGGATTTCAGTAGCGTCTACAAACAGCCACCAAGAAACCAAAGGCATTAACAATACCGTGGTGATATAAGTGATTTTAACTGGAAAGCCTAAAAATTGCTTGCGACTGCGGGTGCGAAAAGCAATGCCAATTATCATTGCCCAAACACAAGCCAATAATACAGATAATAACACCATAGCTAAATTGGCTTGAAAGAAAAACAAGGTGGCAAAAGCATGCAATAAAATCAAAACACCTGCCAATACATAAGGCCAACTTCGCCATTTTATAGGATAGGCGCCAGCGACTAAGATGGCCCAAAAACAAGCCACAGCACTGAACCAAAAGACGTGATGCGATGATATAAAATGCCATTGTTGGTGTTCAAAACGACAAAACAAGACAGAGAAGATATAGGAGCTGACTGCCACTAAAATCCAATGTTGTAGGGCTGTATTTAATCGCCTATAGGCCAGCCACATTGAAACAGTAATAACAGTGGCTAAAATGCCTAAGTCATGTCCTATATACAATAACCACTTCATTGGCAAGGTGGTCCATGGATTATGAAATGCATAAAAGAATGACTCAGTACTGTGGTTCCAGCGAGACAGGGTTTCGTTGATGGCAAAGAACCAAATGGCCGCCACAAAGAAAACCAGCAGCAACACGGCTAACATGGCCAAAGATCCTTTTTCTGGTTGTCTTGGGTCAACCAATCCAGATGTCAAGCGTCCCAATTTTGGGTGATTTTGAGTCCAGGTTAATAAATGGCTGAGCCAATGGTATGTTCTGGGCATTAACAGTTTATAAACCAAGTTAATGAGCCAGTATGCCATCCAAATCAACACCACCAGAACCAGCACCAAAAGCGACATTTTGACAGCTACTTTAGCCATGGTTTCAATGGCTGAACCAAATAACATGCCTGGTAACAAGTAGAAAGGCGCCCAGATTACTGATGCCAAAGTACTGATAACAACATATCTTTTGATGTCCATTCCCATCATACCGCCAATGGCTGGAATGATCGGCCTAACAGGGCCAACAAAACGACCAATGAAGACGCTGACGCCACCGTATTTTTGAAAAAAGGTTTGTCCCTTGGCGATTAGTTCAGGAAATTTGTATATAGGCCACATTTTGAGTAAGTTTTGTTTGTACTTATGGCCAATCCAAAAGCTGATGCCATCGCCCAAAAAACCACCCAAAGAAGCCCAAATCCAAGCGGTGTAAAAGTCCAATACGCCTAAGCCTATCAGTGCGCCCAAGCTGACTAAAAATGCTGCGCCGGGAAAAATGATTCCAACCAACAAAATAGATTCAGTAAAGGCAAACAGAAAAATCAGAATGCCAGTCCAGTTGGGGTTGGCTTGAATCCAATCATAAACGTCTTTAACCCAACCGGTTGGCTCCATGTTATTTCCTAATGGCTATTTTGGCAGCATTTAAAGTTTGTTCAATAATGTCATCATTGTGTTTTGAACTGACAAAGCCTGCTTCATAGGCTGAAGGTGATAAATAAACACCCTCAAGTAACATGGCATGAAAGAACCGCTTGAAATGTGCTTCGTCACAGTTTTTTAGGTCATCAAAAGAATGGGCTTTTTTATCAGCAAAAAAGAATCCAAACATGCCGCCTTGGTTACAGGTTGAAAAAGGGATGCCAGCTTCATCAGCAATGGCTTGAAGGCCATCGACCAGTTGTTGAGTTTGGGCGCCTAAATATTGGTAGAAACCCGGTTCGGAAATGATTTTCATCATGGTTGAACCTGCGGCCATGGCCAATGGGTTGCCCGACAATGTACCCGCTTGATAAACAGGGCCGTTGGGCGCAATGTAATCCATGATGTCTTTGCGGCCACCAAATGCACCCACAGGTAAACCACCACCAATCACTTTGCCGAAAGTGGTTAAGTCGGGTTTGATGCCATAGAGCTCTTGTGCGCCGCCTCTTGCGACCCTGAAGCCAGTCATGACTTCGTCAAAAATAAGTATGGTTCCGTGTTGGTCACATAACTGGCGCATGCCTTCTAAATAACCAGGTAAAGGTTCAATCATGTTCATGTTCCCAGCAATGGGTTCAACAATGATAGCAGCCACATCGTCACCAACCTGATCCATCACTTCAGACAAGCGTTGTAAATCGTTAAAGGGTACCGTCAGTGTCAAATCAGCCACTGCATCTGGAACGCCTGGTGAGCCTGGTATGCCTAATGTTAATACACCAGAGCCTGCTTTAACCAAGAAAGAGTCAGCATGTCCGTGGTAACAGCCTTCAAATTTAATGATCTTGTCTCTGCCGGTGAATCCTCGTGCCAAGCGTATGGCGCTCATGGTGGCTTCTGTGCCGGAGTTAACCATGCGTACCAAATCTATGGAAGGTATCATGTCACAAATTTGTTCAGCCAAAGTGACTTCAATTTCAGCCGGAGCACCAAAGCTCAAACCCCTGTCCACTGCGGCATGAACAGCTGCCAAGACATGTTCGTTGCTGTGTCCTGCAATCATGGGTCCCCAGCTACCAATATAATCAATATAGGACTTGCCGTTAACATCGATCATGTGAGGGCCCTTGGCTGTGGCGATAAATAAAGGTTCTCCCCCAACGCCTTTAAATGCGCGTACTGGCGAGTTAACGCCGCCAGGGATGAAATGCTGTGCTTTGCTGAATAGGTTGTGGTTTTTATCCATTAGAACTCTGTGTCATGCTAAAAGAAGTCTGCATTATAATTGTTTTGCTATGAATTTGGCATGGCATCGCGCAGACATTTTTCTGATATGAATGAATTTCCTCATCTGATGGTAATGATTTAGTCGCAGGGCATGTCACACTGTTGTAATGAATCGCCAAGCTGTATAATTGAATTTTGTGGTGATTCAAATTAATTGAACTTGTTGTGTAACAACACAAGCAAAAAATAATTCTAGGGAAGTGGTATGAAATTAAGTTCAAAGACCTATGCGGTGGCGGCTGGGCATGCAAAAACAGCAGAGGCGGCGGAAAATATTTTACAACAGGGTGGCAATGCATTTGATGCCATTTTGGCTGCCATGATGATGTCTTTTGTGGCTGAACCACTGCTGTCATCACCAGGTGGTGGTGGGTTTTTATTGGCAGCGGGTCAAAATCAATCTCCAAAGCTGCTCGATTTTTTTTCTGATACGCCAGACATTAATGGCGCTGAAATTAAGCCAGATCAAGTTGATTTTTATCCAATCATGGGTGATTTTGGCACACGCAGTCAGGAATTTCACATAGGTCATGCAGCAGCAGCTGTTCCAGGCGTTCCTGCTGGTATCTTTAAGACCCATGAGAAATTATGTACTTTACCCCTGAAGCAAATTGCGCAACCAGCAATTCATGCAGCAATCAATGGTATTGAGGTGAACCATCAACAAGCATTTGTCGCCATGATTTTACAGCCCATCATTGGCTCATCAAAAGAATCCAAGACCTTGTATTCAGGCATGAATTCAGGTGCTGTGTGGAAAAACAAACAGTTGGCAGCTTTTCTTGACAGCCTGTCAAACGCCAACCATGACTGGTTTTACCAAGGAGAAATCGCACAAGCATTATGCCAACAGGGTGACAGTTTATTCAGTTTAAAAGATTTTAAAAATTACCAATGTGTTGTAAGAAAACCCTTACAGCTGTCAATTAATCAACACCAGGTTTTTACCAACCCAAAACCCAGTACAGGAGGGCATTTAATTGTTGAGCAATTGAAGCGTTTAAAATCCCGAACGGATTTGTATGCAGTTTTAGAAGCCATGCAACACGCTGATGATTTAAAAAGAAACCCCATGGCTGAAGTGTCCAGAGGTACCACTCACATCAGTGTTGCGGATGGTAAAGGAAACATCGCCAGTTTGACTTTGTCAAATGGTGAAGGCAATGGTCAAATTGCATCGGGTCATGGTTTTATGTTGAATAACTTTTTAGGTGAAGAAGACATCAACTCTCAAGGTTTTTTCAATTGGCAGGGCAGACAACGAATGCGTTCAATGATGTCACCAACTTTGATATTGAATGCTGAACATCAGTATGCATTGGGCACAGGTGGTTCGAATCGAATCAAATCTGCATTGTTTCAAGTCATTAACCACATCATTCATGGTGAAAAAGTATTGAAACATGCCATTGAAGCGCCACGCATACATTATGAGAATGGACATTTGGATATTGAACCCGGCTTTTCACAAAAAGACATGGACATGTTAACTAAACAATGCCCCATACATTCACTCTGGCATAACCATAATTTGTATTTCGGTGGCGTGAATGCTGTGCAAACTGGGAGAACCTCAGCAGCAATTGGTGATTTCAGGCGACACGGTTGTGGTGTGGTTGGTATACAAAAATAATGGTTCAAAATAACACCATAAATTAATCAGTTATTTTAAGAACTTTTATATAGGGTATTTGGGTTGACTTTAATGGTGAATATTTAATTCAGATCAAGCAAAGCCATTGAAACAAGTGACCTCAGCTTGACTCTGAGTTAAAATCTAGCCATTGCATAAGAAATTAATGTCATGGATAAAAATGAAGGCAAACAAACGACAGATAATAACGACCCAGTCATTGTTGCAGAAGATCAAGTTGAAACAGAGGAACTCAATACAACGGAGCAACCAGTGTTGCCCCAAAAGTCAGGCAGTAAGTTGAGTTTATTGTTCTCATTGTTGGCTTTGTCAGGAACAGCTTATTTGTATTACCAAAACTGGCAAACAGGTGTTAGTGGTCTGTCAGATATCAGTTTGAAAATACAGTCATTAGAAGATGAAAGCAAAGTGTTGCGCACTGATTTGTATAATACCCAAGAAGATGTCAGAAAACTGACTACCCAAGTTTCAAATCAATTACCTGAAATTGCCGCAACGGTGCAACAATTGAAAGAAAGTAGAACGTCTGAACCTCTTGACACCATAGGCTTTGATAACTCAGCCAATGAAAAGGCTTTACTGGATATAAGCAGACAATTATCCGAACAAAGTAAAATCATTAATACCTTACAGTCACAAATAGCAGTTCAAGTATCAACTCCTGTGGCGAAAGATGCGCTTGCAGTTGAGCCAGTAAATGATGTGTTCCGACAAAATCAAATGGCCCTACAAACTCTGTGGGCCACGCAAGTTTTGTTAGATACTCATCGCATTCCAAAAGCCATCGCAACACTACAAAACTATTTAGATGTGGCGAAGCTTGAAAGCCCAATGAATGCAGCAATCATGCAATTAAAACAACAACTACAACAACTTGATTTGCCTCAAGTAGAACAGTTAAAGCAGCAGTTGGATGAGATTAGAATGGCAGTCAATGCATTGCAGTTAATCACCAAAACCAATCAGCAAACCTCAGCTGACAGCCAGTCCAGTTGGTATGATCGTTTTATCAGCGTTAAAAAAATTGATGAAGACAATGGCGTACAATCGTCAACAGAATTGATTCTGCTTAAAACAAACATCAACAGAAACTTGTATGAAGCGGGTTTGTATTTGGTGTTACAGGATCAACAAGCATGGCAATTGAGCCTGAAAGAAAGTGCATCACAGTTGAAGCAACACATGCCCAAACAAAGCGAGCTGATTGAAACCATACAAAACTTGGCACAACAAAAGGTCAGTGTGGAATTGCCAGATCAAATTGATGTTCAATCGATGATTGATCAGTTAAAAGGAATGAAGTGATGATTAAAACTATCAAGTTTCTTATTGTCATTGCTCTGCTTTTATTGATGGCATGGTTAACACCTCATTTGTTAAAAAATCCTGGTTTGATTCAGGTTGAGTTATTGGGATACCAAGTCCAAATGACGGTGATTGCTGCGGTTTTGTTAATGGCGGTTGTGTTTGTTTTACTGTGGTTGCTTTATGGCTTAGTCAAAGCGCCGAAAAAAGCCATCAGTCATTTATCAGCCAATCACAGTCGTAAAAAATTCGCCCGTGGCTTGTTGGCATTAAGTGAAGGGAAGTGGGCGCAGGCTGAAAAATTATTATTGGCATCAGCGCACAAAAGCCCAACACCTGAATTAAGTTACATGGCTGCGGCAAGAGCTGCTTTGGCTCAACATGATTTGGAACGTGCAGAAGCACACTTGGACCAAGCTGAAGCTGTAATCGATAATCCACTCACTGTAGATTTAAGTCGTTGTGAAATTTGGCTCAAGTCAGGGCAAGCAGATAAAACCTTGGCACTTTTGAAAGTGATATTGAAAACCTATCCGAAGAACCCTCGAGCCATTCATTTATTGACACAAGCCAGTCAACAAGCTGCTGATTGGAAGCTGCTAGAAAACACCATACCTAAGGCTGAAAAATTACAATTGATTAACCACCAACAGAGCAATAACCTCAAAGAACAGGTTACACTGGCACGTTTTGAGGAAGCCAGTTCGCAAGAAGAGTTGCAACAGATATGGCAAACCCTGAGTAAAAAGCAACAAAATAAATACAGTCACACCTATTGTGAAAATGGCCTGCGTTTGGGGGCTTACCAAGACATCACAGCCTATATAGAAAAGTCGCAGAAATACCACTTTGATGATCAGTTGGTGGTGTTTTGGTCTGAGTTGCCCTATAACCTAAACCACCGTTTGAAAGTGGCAGAAAAATGGTTGGTACAACACCCCAAAAATCCATCGGTGTTGTTGTGTAATGCCAAATTGCATGTGGCGAAAAAACAATGGGGCGAAGCAGAAAGTTTGTTGTTGGCTGTGTTAAAACTGGCGCCAAGTGCAGAAGTACACCAGTTGTTAGGTTTGATATACCAAGAACAGAATCAACCCGAAAAAGCACTGACTCATTTCAGAGATTCTGTACTGCCAAACAACCAAGCCATCAGTGTGATAGAAGATAAACGGGATTGAACAACACGCTGTTTTGTTGTGCTAAAACAAGCTTTTTTCTAATCGTTTGGTCATTTTTAGCAAGGGTTTTTCAATCCATAGATGGTGCACAATGCTGTAGATTGATATGCTGGCCAGAATAATGACAGGTGCCAGCTGCAACAGCCAATCATGATTTTTCATGGCGGTCATCAATCCCATTTGGCCAAACACAAACAATATCGGGATATGTGATAAATAAATGCTGTAAGAGGCGCCACCAAACAGCCTCGAAAACCTCGGCAAAAAACGTGTACCCCGCAGTTCTGTCTCAATCGC
>Ga0209344_10001923_pt1 | contig 24888 bp, 21 predicted proteins | sample Cruoilmetagenom6_FD_187293 | JGI IMG/M metagenome (GOLD analysis project Ga0209344, IMG submission 187293) | Oil polluted marine microbial communities from Coal Oil Point, Santa Barbara, California, USA - Santa Barbara Oil Seep Sample 6 (SPAdes)... | ecosystem: Environmental > Aquatic > Marine... | reverse complement strand
CCCGGCTTGAGGCAGGCGAGCCCGCCTGCCATAGCCGCTCGCGCCAGAGCCTCGCTCAAGCCCTCCCCGGCATCAAGTGCGGCGGCGAGATAGCCGCAAAACGTATCCCCGGCCCCAACCGTGTCGACCGGGGTGATTTTGGGTGCCGCAACGCTTAGGATTTCGCCGGTTTTGGTGGCGGCCAGCGCACCGTCGCCGCCAAGAGTGACGATGATCGTCTGCCCCTTGGCTTTGGCGAGGGCGAGAGCGGCGTCAGCCAGCGCATCGCCTTCGACCTCACGGCCGACCAGCAGGGCAAATTCGGTTTCATTGGCAATAACAATATCGGCCTTTGCCGCCAGCGCGGGGCTGTCATCGGTGAACGGGGCGGTGTTGAAGACCGAGATCACGCCCGCGGCCTTTGCGGCATCGAGCGCTGCCGCCGTGCTGGCGCTCGGGATTTCCTGTTGCAGCACGAGGTAGTCGCCCTTTTGCATGGCCGCGACTGCCGCCCGGGCCATGGCTTCATCGACACTGGCATTGGCACCGGGCACGACCACGATCATGTTCTCACCATCGCCGCCGACCAGAATGACGGCAATGCCACTGGCACCGGCTACTTTTGCGACCCCCGTCAGATCGGCACCCTCGCGTTCCAGTTCAGCCAGGGCCCCTGTGGCAAAGGCATCATCGCCGACCGCGCCGATCATGCGCATTTCGGCACCAGCCCGCAGCGCCGCCAGGGCCTGATTGGCACCCTTGCCGCCAGCGGCCGTGGTGAAATCAGTGCCGCCCACGGTTTCGCCGGGTGACGGCAGGCGCGTGGCATTGGCGGTCAAATCGAGATTGATCGAGCCCAGAACTGTTATCATTTCTTGTTTTCTTCCCGGTCGACAAGGCGCAGAATTGTATTCCAGTTTCGATTGGTGATCCGGCGCCCGAAAGGCTTGCCAATGGTATCGAGCCCGGGGCCGAAGCGGCCATTGGGCATGCGATAGGCTACCGCGTATATCTCATAATCATCTATCCGGGTCACCTCAAAATCACCCGCAACACCATGCGGTGGTGGCAGGGTTTTGCCCTCGGGCGCACCGAGCAGAAACAGATAGAATTTCACATCATCGCCCAAAGCATGGCCGGCAAACGGCGCGCTTTGCACCATGGCGCGCAAATCATCGAGGGAGCGCAGCATGATTTCGGCCCTGAATCCGAAATCCTTTTCGATCTGGTCTTCGAGGCGCGTGACGGTTTCAAGGCTTTTCTCGCCATCGAAAATGACATTGCCGCTGGCCAGAAAGGTTTCAGCATCCGCAAAGCCTGCCCGGGCAAAGCTTTGGCACAGATCCTGTTTGGTCATGGTGCGCTTGCCAAGATTGACGCCGCGCAAAAAGGCGAACAAACGGGTCATTTTCTGCCTCCATTCAAATCAGGGCACTCACCCCTCGTCCGCACAACCATAATGCCCTCGATTGATTTTGTCTGGTGGCAACGCCGTTGGGGACACGCACCTGCCCATCGGATCATTGCCCCCAATGTCACATACCCGACATGCGCCTAAGGCAGATTGACAACCTGTTCCGGTGTCGAAATAGTAGAATATAGCGGCCAAGTATTTTGCAGGGAGTTGAGTTGCACCAACAAGCAACCACAGAGAAGCTTGAGTCCAGAGCGAAGTCAGCGTCGTTCAAGTCCAGGATTCGACCTGAAACCGCCGCAGGCGGCTTTTCGCGCGACGATGGAACAATTCACTTCTACACAAGAGTAAATGCGCTTCTTAAGCCAGAAATGACGGTGCTGGAGGTCGGGGCCGGTCGTGGATCCGGGCTTCTGGGTGAGGAAACCTTCGCCAAACGCCTCAGGCGGCTGCAAGGCAAGGTCCGAAAGGTCATCGGACTGGATGTGGATAGCGCGATCGAGCACCATCCCTTCCTTGACGAACGGCACGTTATTTCCCCCACCGATGCTTATCCTGTCGCGGATGGTTCCGTTGACCTTGTGGTTTCCGACTGGGTTATCGAGCATGTGGCCAATCCCGAACATATGGCGCACGAGCTGATGCGCGTGCTCAAGCCGAATGGCTGGTTTTGTGCCCGCACGCCCAACCGCTGGGGCTATGGCGGAATGATTACGAGCCTTGTGCCCAATGCGTGGCATGATGCCATTCTGCGCCGCGTAATGCCCGAGCGTTGGGAGGAAGACAGCTTCCCCACAGCCTATATGCTCAATTCCTTCGGGCAGTTGAAACGGCACTTTCCCGCCGCGCAATGGGAACACTTCACCTATACTTTTTGCCCTACCCCGAAATATCACGGCAATAAAGGCCTGCTGTTCGGGTTGATCGAATTTTACCAGAACGTCATGCCCAATGGGCTGAAGACCGATCTGATGATTTTCGTTCGCAAACGGGGCGAAGCTGATGCCGGGGAGCAGAAATAGATCAGGCCGGATTTTCGCTGACTTGGCACGGCCCCTTATTTGGTGGACTTTTTTGCGAAGTAAGTGCCTGATTGGTAAAGTTCATTTCCGAAGCTTGGATATATGCAGATTATGCGACTGATCCCGTTTGTGCTCCGTTTCCTTGTGCTCGCGCTTTGTATTTGCGGACCGGCATTTGCACAATCGCCAGCGGTGCCGGATGCGACCCAGGCCTATCAGGTGAGCATTGGCGACGTTCTTCAGCTACGCATCGTTTCTGTGCCGGCGCTGGATCGCAAGCTGACTGTTCAAAGCGACGGCACAATCACCCTTCCCCTGCTGGGCCGGCAACAGGTTGCCGGACAGACGATTGAGGCTATCGAAGCCCAAATCAAAACCGAAATTCCGAATGTGGTTTACCGCGGGCAGGACGCTGGTCGTGAACAGTTGATCATCATCCGGCCCGAAGAGGTTTCGCTCGAGATCAGCGCCTTCATGCCGGTCTATGTCGACGGCGTGGTCGACGCGCCCGGGAAAATAGATTTCCAGATCGGGATGACGGTCCGCAAGGCCATTGCTGCAGCAGGCGGGATGCGGCGCCAGCCGGTTCTTTCGGGGAATGACACCGATCTCGATTTGACGGATATAAGGGGCCGGATCGAGGCGAAATACATCGATTTGGCATCCCTCATGTCGGAAGTGGCGCAGACCGAAGCCTTTCTCAATGATGCAACCACTATTGACAGCACCGGGATCGAGGCATTGCCGCTCGACGCGGACGTGACCAAGACGTTTGTCGCCACCGCCAATGCTCGCCTTGCCGCCTATCAAAAACAGGTCGGGATCGAGCTGGATTATCTGGGCCGGGCGAGCAAACAGACGGAAAATCGCGTGTTCTCGACATTGCGGCGCGAAGAAAATGCGATGGCCGAGATGGATCTGGAACGGCAGGAGACGCAACGTATCGAGGATTTGTATTCGCGCAATCTGATATCGGCAGCCCGGCTGACCGAGGCGCGCAGGACCATGCTTTCAGTCGGCACCCGTGCCTTCGACGCGGCCGACCGGGTGGCGACCGCCCAGAATGAGCAGACCGACAAGGCCCGGCAGCTTGATCTCACCAAACAGGAAAAACGTGTCGACGCCTATGTGCGGCTCGATGCCTTGCAGGCCAAGGTGCAGGTGGCACGTGCGGAAGTGCTTGCCCTTGAGGACAAGCGCGGGGTTCTTGAATCACGGCAATCGGGCCTCTACGGATCGGATCAGCCCGAGATCAGCGTCACGCTCTTTCGTCCGACCGAGGACGCCAAGGGACGGACGGTTTCACTGGATGAATTGGTGGCCCCGGGAGACCTGATCGCCATTGCCCGCTAAAAGCCAGCATCTTGCCGGGGATCGCCTCCTCAGGTTGCGCACGCCTCTGGCACGATCAATCCTTCTCGAGCCAGACTCTGTTTCATGCCTAAATGCGTGTATGCTCTCGCAAAATGAGGGTCACGAGCCAATAATACCGACTTTTATGGAACCCGCGTAAATCAAGAGTTGTTGCGAATGACCCCTGCAGAAACCCCTATATTGGACGTCTCCTATCTGTTCCGCGTCATTCGACGTCGGATCTGGATTATTCTGGCGGCCGTTGCGGCATGCCTTGTGGTGGGTTTGGTCACACTGCTTTTGTCGAGCCCGCGTTATCAGGCATCAACCAGCCTGATCATTGATTCCTCGCTGATTTCGCCACCAGGCCGGAATGCGGTTTTCACGGCCACCTCGCAGGACAGTCCCGAGATCGAAAGCCAGGTCGAAATCCTGCGCTCGCGGGAATTATTGGGTGAGGTGGTGCAAAAGCTGGGGCTGACGACGCGGGATGATTTCCTCTCGCCAAAGAGCACGCCACTGGGCGCATTCGTCAACGGGACGACAACGGCCACCAAGAACTTCATCAAATCGATTCTGGGACTGGACGTATCGAACAGCGCGGACGCCAATCGTCTCCAGGACGCGATCGAGACGATCCGTGACGATCTGAACGTGCGCCGGAATGGCATTACCTATGTGATCTCGCTGAGCTATGAGGCCAATACGCCCGAGCTCGCTGCCGATATCGTCAATGCCATTGCCAACACCTATATCGACGAGCGTGCCAGCCGGCGGCAGGATATCGCGCTGAAAGCCGAAGAGTGGTATCGGCAGCGCATTGCCGAGCTGAACCAGAACGCCATCGCTGCCGAGGAAAAAATTACGACATTTCGCGTGGCACCAACGGCTGCGGGTGCCGCGACGGCGCAAAGCGAATTGAGAGCCCTGCAGGGCCAGGCGCAGGTTCTTCGTGACCTTCACGACACCTATCTGCAAAATTATCTCAACACGGTGCAGCAGCAGGGTTTCCCTGCCGCCGAAGTGCGGGCGCTTGCGGCGGCCGTGCCACCGAATTTCAAATCAAGCCCGAGCACGGCCTGGATTCTGATCGCGTCCCTCGCGGTCGGGTTTTCCCTCGGGGGGGCCTCGGCCTTCGCGCTCGAAGCCTTTGACCGCAGGATCCGGACACGCGAACAGGTGATTTCGGCGGTTGGAGCGCCCTTTCTGGGCACGCTGCCGCCCTTTTCAGAAATGCAGGGCGAGCCTGCAGCTGCCCTTCCCAAGGCGACAACACGCCGGGCGCTCCCCTCGAGCAGTCCGCTGCAGATAATCGAGCTGAGTTCGAACAAGCCGCCGGCGCTGTCTGCCAACTGGGAAATGACGATCGCTATCGATTCACCCCGCTCGGCGTATGCCGAAACGATGCGCCGGATAAAGAACGCCTTTGATGCGCGCCGGCAGGATGGTGCCGCGATCTCCGGTTTTATTTCCCGGTCGCCGTTAAGGGGCCGGAGCCTGGCCGCCATAAACTTTGCCGAGATGCTGGCCGGCATGGGCAAACGCACCCTGCTGATCGACATGGACGGACATGACACGGCCTTGACAGAAATGGCGACGCATTCTGCGACTGCCGGGTTTGCCAATCTCACGGTTTCAAATATTGAGGCCATGCTGCCCTCGCTGATCTGGCAGGATGAACGCAGCGGCCTGCATTTTCTCCCCAATCGGGGGATGGGGCCGGATAATCCGCCCAGCCTCGATGAATTTGACACCGAAATGGCTGAGACCTTGCTGCGCCGGATGTCCGGCTACTATGACCATATCGTGATCGACTTGCCCTGCCTTGAGATTTCGGCGTTCGCCGCAGGTCTTTCGCATGTGGTGACGGGCTATGTCGTTGTCGTGCAATGGGGCGCGGCCACCGCGGCCTCGGTATCCGAGGCGATCGACGGTGCGGGAATCGACCGCGAGATGATCGTGGGGGGCCTGCTTGATGGCATTTCGCCCCAGCAGCTGAGAAATTATGGATCCGGCGAATAAGGTTTTGCAACCGGTCCGCACCGCGTTATTGCGCGACGCGGGGCTTTTTACCGGCGGTGCTTCCAGCGTGCAGTGGCCTCGGTAATCACCTGCATATACTGGTGAACGATCGCATCAACGCCGAATGCCGTTGAGCGTTCCCGCGCCTTCTTCGCGTAATCCTTGCGCGTCGCCTTTACGCTCAGCATGCGAATGGCCTCCGCCATCGTGTCGGCATCCTCGACCGGCACCAGAATGCCGTCCATTGCGGAATCGCCCAGATCAGCGCCGGGTTGGCGGGCGCTTCCCCTCAACACTTCGAACGGCCCAGACGGACAGTCGGTCGCTGCGACCGGCAATCCAAGACACATGGCTTCGACAAGCGTGTTTGGAAAACCCTCCGCATTGGAACAGGAAACAAGGAATGCGGCCTTTGCCATCACCGGATAGGGATTGCGCATGAAGCCGGGAAGCTGGACGCGCTTTTCGATCCCCAGTTCTTCTGCCAGATGTTCCAGCCGGTCCCGTTCCGGCCCCTCGCCAAGGACGAGCAGATCCAGGTCGACACCCGAGCGCTGAAACGCCTTGAACAGCATCTCGAAATTCTTGTTCGGCACGAGACGGCCCACGGCCACGATATAATCACGTGGGGGCTGCAGCTCGGTCGGCTCGGCGGCCAGCTGCCGTAGCCGATCACCATCAATCGGATTGCCGATAACCGCAAGCCTTGATGGGGGCACGTCGAAACTGTCGGCCAGATCATCAGCGACACCCTGGGAGACCGCAATAACGCAATGGGCGTGCTTGTAGGTTGCCGAGATGATTTTTTTCAGAAATGCCGCATTCGGTGCCGTCCGCAAGTGACTGGTGGTTTGTACGCGCTCGCTGATAATTGCCTTATGGCGGAACACCCAGCTGATCCAGACATTCAGGCAATTGCTGCGCGAGAGGTAACTCACGCAAATATCGGGTCGAAGACGCACCCATAGAAAAAACAGCTGCGCGGCACTGCGGGCAAAGCCGCCGCGACTATCCAGAACATGTTTGGTCACATAGCCGGGCACGGGCTGTTGCTCGGGCGCATTATCAAGCAGGATCAGATGGACGTCGTAATTTTCGAGATCGGGCTTCATGACGCCGAGCAGATTGGCCAGGGCACGCTCGGCTCCGCCGCCCTCTAGCGAATTGATCATGAAGGCCAGCCTTGGCTTACGCATCGAAACCATAAATTCGCGTCCCCTGAAGCCGTAACTCATTGATCAATCATGAATGTCCCCATCAGTCTGCGGCCAATTTTACAGCTGTGACGGATGGACGGTTTTACCTTTTATCTATAAGACATGATGAGTGTTAGGGATAGACTTCTGGGAAGCGGAAAGCGCTGCATGAAACGCCTTCGCATTATTGTCCTGGCCTCGGCCATCGCCTTGTCGACATTGTCGGCCAATGCACAGTCCAGCGTCCCGGCCCCCTCGCCGAAAGTGGTGGGCGACTGGACAGTTACCGTTACGGTTTCGCCCCAGCAACAAGCCCCCATCGTGATCGCGGAATCCCGCTCAAGAAAAGATATCGAGAGCCTTTTCGGCCGCCGGACCTTCTTGACCATGCGGATCATGTGCGAAGCGAACAATACCTCGCTGGTGTTCGATTTCGGCGAGAATTTCATGTCCGATATCGGGGCCTATGGCTCGCTGTCCTATAGTGTTGATGGCGCAGCGCCAGCGGTGCTTGTGCTTAAAAAGACCGTCGATAATCACGGGCTCGGTCTGCTTTCCGGACGCGAGTCCATACCGGTGATCCAGGGGCTTTTTGCCACAACGCAATTGACCCTCACAGCCACCACCTATCAGGACCGCACAATTTCAGCCGTGATCCCGACAAAAGGTCTTGAAGAAGCCGTCGCCCCGCTTCGGGCCGCTTGTAACTGGTAGCTGACCGCAGGCTTCATTGGCATGCCGCCGACCCGCGCGTGCCGGGGGATTGGTTGGTGAAGACCATGGGACAGGACAAACGCTGCTCGGTCGGCGGCAAGGACCTGCGTTGTCATACTGTTGCAAATCTCAGCGTATTGAGTACGGCGGTGTTTCCTGCCGTCTGGAGCGGCAACCCGACCTTGACTCTGCTCCGGCTTTCATTTCGACTGGCAACACGTCTGGCTAATATATGGTGCCAGCCGGAAATCAGTCGGCGGGCGAGCCCATCGAGCCCTCAACCAGCGCCGGAGCGGTAATGAAAGTCTGTGTGTTGGGGTTGCGTGGAATTCCCGGTGTGGCCGGCGGCATCGAAACACATTGCGAGCAATTATATCCACGGCTCGCCCGGCTACGGCGGCAAGATGATATCATCATTGTGGGCCGGCAGGCCTATATCGGCAATGATGCACGTAAGCTCGATACCAATCTGAGCGTTCAGCCCTTACCAGCCGCCCGCCACAGCTATTTCGAGACGATCACCAATACCATTCTGGGTGTATTTGCCGCCCGTTTCCGCTTCGGTGCCGATCTGGTGCATATTCATGCGATCGGGCCGGGACTGCTTTTGCCGCTGGCACGGCTCTTCGGTCTTAAAACCGTTCTTACCCATCACGGGGAAGATTACGCGCGCTCCAAATGGAACGGGGCGGCGAAACGGGTGTTGCGGATCGGCGAATATATGGGGGTCAGGTTCGCGGACGCGGTGATCGCGGTTTCGCCATCAGTCTCAGCGCGTCTCAAAGCGGATTTCCCGGCCCGGGCAGAACGCATTTCCTATGTGCCCAATGGTGCCGACCATTTCGGCGAACAGGCCGCCCTCGATGAGACGGTGCTGTCGCGGTTTGGGCTTGAGCCGGATGCTTATGTCGTTTCGGTCGGTCGCCTGGTGCCGGAAAAGGGCTTTCATGAATTGATCGAGGCGCATCGCCTCTCCGGGATTGAGCTGCCGCTCGTCATCGTTGGCAGCGATGCGGGATCGGCATATGAGGCGCGCATCAGAGCATCAGCCGACGCCAATGTCGTCTTCACCGGTGCCCAGCCCCATGCCGCTGTTGCCGCGCTTCTCAAACATGCGCGGCTATTCGTGCTGGCCTCCCATCATGAAGGCCTGCCCATTGCAGCGCTCGAGGCCATGGCCATGGATGCGCCGCTTCTGGTCAGCGACATTACGCCCAACCGCAATCTGGAACTGCCCGACGCGAATTATTTTCATGTCGGGGATATCAATGACCTCAGCGACAAACTGATTGCGTGCATCGAGCTGCGGCCGCGGGTGAAGCTTCAAAAGCAGTTTCGCTGGGATTCCATCGCCTCAAGAACAAGCGAGATTTATGATGAGCTCAAATGATCGGGAATCTTGGGGATGGCCACAATCGGCCATGAAATCTCCGCGAATGGAGCGTATTCAGGTGATGGGCGGAAGCAACGCCGTTGCCATGGCTTTGACCAGACGGACCTTTCTCAAAGTTTCGATGGCAGGACTGGCAGTGGTCATGTGGGGCGGCGCAGCCAGCGCGGGCCAGCTCGCCCGAATAAGTGCGGACAGCAGCCAGAAGATCTCAAACACGGCAGGAATGCGGATCAATGAGATATATCGACCTCGGTAATGCGCCGGATGACGGCAGCGGGGATTCGCTGCGCGATGCCTTTGAAAAGACCAATGAGAATTTCAGGGAAATTCTGGAGCTGCTGACGCTTCGCTCGGCCCAATATGGTTCGGGTGGCGCAGCGCCGCATGAATTTGTGCCGCGCTATGTCAGCGATAAGGCGCCGGACGCCAGGCCGCCCATGCTCGGCGCGATCTGGGTCGATGCGAGCACCAATACCGTCTATCTGGCGACCGGAACGCAATCCGCTGAGGACTGGCGTAAAATCGCCTTCGAGGGTGGTGCGACATGAGCATAAGCAGATACACCAAGGCGGGCACCGGATCGGGCGGGGACTGGGAGACTGCGCGCAGTTTTGACCAGCTTGAAACTGACCTCGGCCGTGCGTCAGGCGACGACGAATTCCTCATCGGCTTTGATCGTTTTCACGAGGATCCGATTTTTTGGTCGGACAACCGGCTGTCGCTTCGGCGCGGCGGCAACTCAAGCCAGCGCCTGAAACTGACCTTCGGCTATGCCGGCCACGCCAATGGTGCCGTTGCGGGTAGTGCGCAGGCCCCCTTTCCCCTGTTCCGGCAATCGGGGGCAACACCGTTTCCCGATCCGGAGGCGGACACCAATTTCCGTGCCTTTCTCACCCTCAGGGACGGTGCGTCCAATCTCGATATTTCGGGGCCGGGCTTTCATGGCGCTGGAAGTGCCGGTTTTTACAGGTTTGAAGGCGGGCGGGCGTTCGAGGACATCCAGATTTCGGACGTTCACGCCCGTATGGCTGGGCGCGTCATCGAAACCACCAAGGACACGCGGCTTTCGGGGCTGACGATCCAGCATTGCAGCGCGATCGGGCTTGGGCGTGGCTTTGCGCGGTTCTTCAACCTCTCGTCATCCGTACTGCGCAATCTCGATCTGGATGCGGCCCTGCTCGATTGGGGGGGCGAGAATGTCTGCCAGATCATCGCGATTTCCGAAGGCGAAAACGTCCGGCTGGAAAACGTGACCATGCGCAATGCGGTGAGCGCTAAAGACGCCACGGACCGCGGCTCCGATTATGTTCAGGGCGACGGTCTGGTTCTTGAGGAGAAGACCAGGGACTTCTTTTTGCAAAACTGTCACGCCATCGAAATGGGAGATGGCGGCTTTGACGTGAAGACGGCGGGAATCCGGTTCGTCGATTGCAGTGCCATCAATTGCAAATACGGGATGAGAATCTGGAGCCGGAACGAGGCCAATTCGGTTGAGAACTGCACCATCATTACCCCGCGCAGCCGGGCTGACAATCAGGGTGCCTGCCTTTGGTGCGGGGGCGAGGTCATGTTGTCCGATTGCCTGTTACAGGCTGGTCCGGGTGCCAAAATATTCCGGTTCGGTGACGGGCTTGATGATGCGGATCCCCTCATCAAGGTTTCGGGCGGACGCATCGAATGCGCACGCCGCGAGGATCTGGTTGCCGGCCGGGCCGGCACGCTCGAACTCGATAATGTCTTGATCAATGGCGAGATGGTTTCGGGCGCGCTGCATTGGGACGGGGAACGGCTGTCGTAAGGCGGTGATCGCGCCTGAGACATGCCCCTCATTGCTCATGCTCTTTGCAGGCTGACGAGCTGCCAAGTAGGCGGTTATTGCGGCTCTTTCGTGAAGATGCGCGCGATACCAACGCGCCGGGCGAGCGGCATGAGCATGCTTTCAATCAGCCAGGCCCGTTCGTCGCCGAACAGGATCGGCAGCAGCCAGAAGGCGATAACCCCGGCCAGCAACGCCACGCTGCAGATGATGGCGACAATCGCAAGAGCCGGCAAGCCAAGGGGCAATAGCAGCGCCTTGACGGAAAAGAGCAGGCCGCAAAGCGCCAGCCCCAATGCCAAATAACGCCCAAGGGCAATGACGCTGTTCAGCACCGATATGCGGGCGCGCCACCGCACGATGACAACCCCGAGCAGATAAATAAGTGTGATCGAAAGGGCGACCGCGACGGAAACCCCGGCGAGCCCATATGCCTTGCCGGCAAAGGCGGAAAGGATGATGCAAAGGGCATAGGTCCATTGCCAGGCCGCATAGGTGAATTCCGCGCCCGTGGCGCGAAGAACCGTGCCGATGAATTTATAGGCCGTTCTGAAGGTCAGGGCGGTCACGAGGATCTGGAATGGCACCACGGCGGCACCCCATTGCTGGCCCAACAGGATCCGGATGATTTCAGGTGCCAGCACGATCAGCAGCGCGCTGACCGGAAACAGGAAGAAGGAGGTGAGCCCGATGGCCAAACAGAAGGCCCGGCCGACACGGGCGCGCTCATGCTGGATCGAGGCGAGGGCTGGAAAGAGCACACGGTCGCCCATGGAGCCGAATAATTGCGCCGGCTGCCAGAGCAAAAGATAAGCGCGCGAATAATAGCCGAGCGCGTCTGCCCCCAGCCACCGGCCAACCACGAAATAATCGGCATTGAGCGCCACATAGTTTCCCAGACCCGTCAGGGTGGCCCCGCCGCCGAAATGGAGGAAGTGGCGGAAGGATTGCGGATGCAGCATGGGGCGCATGTCATGGCGCACCATGCCATTGGCGATCACGCCCATTACCGCGACCTGGGCCATCTGCCCCCAGACCAGGGCCCATGGCCCGAAGCCCAGATTGGACAGGGTGATGGCGGTGGCGGCATAGCCGATCAAATAGCTGAGCAGATTGGCAAGCGCGAGCTTGCGAAACTGCATGCGGCGCTGCAGCAGGGCCTCGCTCACCATTGTGAAGCCGCGCAGGATGAACAGCAGGCTGAAGGCGCGCACCAGATCGGTGAGATCGGGCATGCCGTAATAATCGGCAACCACGCCCGCAAAGACAAAGAACAATGCCGCCACAACCAAGCCGGACAGCACCGCCAGTGTGAAGCCCGTGCGAATGTCGTCATTGGAAAGATCGGGCCTTTGGATGATGGACGGCGCGACGCCGACCCGGCCGAATATCTCGGCGAGAGCCACAACGGTAATCGCCGCGCTGACAACACCAAAATCGCCCGGCGCGAGCAAACGGGCCAGAATGGAAAGCACGACGATCTTGAGCACGGCCTCCATCGCGGCCCCGGAGATCGTCCAGAGGAAATTGCCGACGAACGTCTTTGTGAGGGGCTTGCGCGTGTCCTTGGCCCCGCCGTCATCCGCAGGGTTGGCGTCGTCATTCATGCTGAGTCCCGTCCATTCGTGCGCGCGCCATTTCTTGCCATCGGACGGGCAGCGTGCAATAAACTCGTCAGGCGCAAATGTGGCAGAAATTCCCGATCTTGGCCACTACATGCGTGCAACACGTGCCGAACGGGATCTGTGATCTCGATGGACCAGCGCGAGAGTGGCCGACGTGAACCCAGCCCTGCCCGAGCGGATCGAGCCTTCACTCTTCGGTCAACACGACAAGGCTGTCCATTTCTATCTGCCCTCGCTTGCCGGGGGCGGCGCGGAACGGGTATTTATCGGGCTTGCCAATCACTTTGCCGCCCGCGGCATCAACACACATCTGGTCGTGAACGCCGCTAGCGGGCCGCTGCGGGAACTGGTTTCGCCTCAGGTGCAACTTCACAGCCTCGGTGCCTTGCGCACCCGCAAGGCATTTTTGCCGCTTGTGGCACACCTTCGCGCCTATCGCCCTGATGTGATCTATTCAGCGCTGTTCGGTGCCAACCTGGCAGTGCTCTTTGCGGAACAGCTCGCGCGTTCGGGTGCCCGGATCATTGTCAGCGAACGCAACCATTTCACCGTTCTGGCCGGGCATTGGAGCTGGACCAAGCGCGCGGTATTCACCACGCTGATCCGCTGGGTCTATCGACAGGCCCACTGGGTGACGGCGGTTGCCGGCGGCGTTGCAGACGACATTGCCCGCGTTGCCGGCCTGCCCAGGGAACGGGTCGCCGTCGTTTATAATCCCGCGCCGGGTGCTGCGGAATTGGCCGATGCGCAAAGTGACCCGTCGCCGGACCCGTGGTTCGATGAGGCGGCACCGGTGCTGGTGGCCGCGGGTCGGTTGATGAAGCAAAAAGATTATCCCAGCATGCTGGCGGCATTCGCGAAGGTTCGTGCCGTGCGCCCCGCACGGTTGATCATTCTGGGCGAAGGGCCGCTTTTGGCCGAGCTCGAGGCACTTGCGGCCGATTTAGGCATTGCTGACAGTGTCCGCTTTGCAGGTTTCAAGATGAACCGGTTCTCCTATATGGCGCGCGCTGACATATTGCTGCTGAGTTCGGTTACCGAGGGCTTTCCCAATGTGCTTGTGGAGGCCATGGCTTGCGGCACCCCGGTGATCAGTACGGATTGCGCGGGAAACGGGCCAAGGGAAATCCTTGGGGAACATCTTGCCGCCGCCCTGGTGCCGGTTGCAGACATTGACGCCATGGAAGCAGCGATATTGCACGAGCTGGATCACCCCTCTGACCCACGCCTGCTTGAGGCGACTGTGGCGCGGTTTTCGATTGACGCGATCGCCGATCAGTATGCGAGGCTTGCCGATGCGTAGGGCCGTCCATTTCGCTGAACTGGCGTTCGCATTCTTTGGCCTTTACTTCATGCTGGGCGGGCTTGCGGCGGCACTCACCCCGCAGGGCGCGACGGAATCGAGTGCCGTTCAGCTGCTTGGAATGGCCATTGGCGGCGGCGCGGCACTGGCGCTGATTGTCCGGCCCCGGGCGGCTAGCCGCATGGTCTATCTATATTGGCTCGCCTTTCTGGCCCCGGCCCTCGCCGCATTTTCGCTGTTGTGGGCCGTCGATCCCACACTGGCGTTCCGGCGGAGTGGCAGCCTGTTTCTCACCGTCATCTTTGCTATCTGGCTGGCGGAGCGTTTCGATCAGAAGGTTTTGTTCCGGCTGCTGCTGGCGGCCTGCGTCCTGCTATGCGCGGCGAGCTGGTATACGGTGCTGTTCAATCCAAGGATGGGCGTTCATCAACCGAATGACGGGTTTGGGCTGGAGCATGTGGGGGCCTGGCGCGGCGTATATGCCTTCAAGAATGATTTCGGGCGCGCAATTGCCCTCTGCGCCATGGTATTCGGCATTGCCGGGGTCTGGATGCGCAAATACTGGTATGTGTTTGCCTTCCTGTTTGTTCAGGCTTTCATCCTCATCCTCAATTCCCGTTCGTCGCAGGCTATGTTCCTCTCGGTGGTGCCGTTCATGGCCTATGTGCTGATCACTTGGCTGCGTACGATGACGGCGCGCACGCGCACGCTTGTCATTGCGGCCATTCTGCCATTGCTGGTGATCGCCTATATGACGAGCCAGTTGCTGTTCAGCCAGGTGCTGGCCCTTTTGGGGCGCGACGGCACGCTGACCGGGCGCACGGAGATATGGGCTGCGGTCATTCAATCCATGCAGAGCCATTTCCTGTTTGGCGGCGGGTTCGGTTCCGGTTGGGAGATCGTCAAGGACCGCGTCACGGTGATGACCGGGGTGACCGTCGGCCACGCCCATAACGGCTATCTGGATCTGCTGACCGATCTGGGGATAGTGGGCCTGCTCGTCGTGCTGGTGCTGCCCCTGACGGTGCTTTCACTCAGCATCCGCAATCTGTTTTCACCCGACGCAGGGATTATTGCCGCCCTGGGTTTCAGCTATGTGGTGTTTTACCTGGCAGGCAATGCGGCAGCGTCGTTCCTGTTGCTGCACAACTCGATCTATTGGGTAATCCCCATCACCGCCTATTGCGGGCTGCGCCAGATTTATAATCCCTATGCCCGCCCCGCGCCGGGATCTGACCCACGTCCGAAAACCCGGATTCTGGTGCCGGGAAGTAGCTCGGTCAGCTCTTCTTAGGCCAAATTGCGTGCAACAGGGCACGTTAAACGGGAAACCGGCACGTTAAAAGACACTCCAGAATCACATATCAGCCATGACTTATGTGCATGGCTTTCGACTCTTTGGGGTAAAAAATTCTAAATAGGTGCGTAATTTATCGTACGTAAATCCACGATAATAATGTTAATAGATTTATAATCTTTAATTTAGAATTATCAAATTAGTCGTGGCATCAAGCGTCGAAGTGTCACACAATTTTTGCGTTAGTGGCGTTAAATATCTGTTAAGATTAGAATATAGGCAGTTTGTAGAGTGTGCTCTTTTTTTGAGCAATTGGGATTGTTCGGGGGCTAAGATGCTGGTCGTAAATCGGCTTGAGGCCATTGTGTTAGATAGCACATCTTTTTATGTGCAAGATGATGATCTTCTGAAGACATCTTCCAAACGCGTGATTTTGCAGAGCGGCCTGCCGCTGGTGTTCGAGGGCGACATGCCGGTATCGCGCGTCGCGTTTCGGCAAGCGGGTATGGATCGGCTAAGGCTCTTCGTCAAACGCAGTATCGATATCACCGGCGCTCTCGCCGGCCTCATTTTGCTGGCACCTTTGTTCCTGTTCATCGCCTGCGCCATAAAGCTGACCAGCACCGGCCCGGTGTTTTTCGTGCAAGAGCGCGAGGGGCTGAGGGGCCGTCTGTTTTCAGCGCTGAAGTTCCGCACCATGACGACGGACCTCTGCGACAAGTCCGGGATTACTCATACCAAGACCGACGATCCCCGCATCACCGAGCTGGGCCGCTTTTTGCGCAAGACCAGCATCGATGAATTGCCGCAGCTGATTAATATTCTAAAGGGCGAGATGTCGCTTGTGGGGCCGCGGCCGCATGTGCCGGGCATGCTGGTCGGTCGCGAGGCCTATAAGAGCGTTGTCCCCTATTACCATGAACGGCTCAATGTGGCACCCGGCTTGACGGGATGGTCCCAGGTCAGCGGTCTGCGCGGTGGGGTGGAAACGCCTCTGGAAGCCAAGGCCCGGGTTGATCACGACATTGCTTATTTGCAGAATCTTTCGATCCGGCTCGATCTCCAGATCATCGTCAAAACGATCGCGAAAGAGTTTGTGACCGGATCGGGATATTAGTGATGCGCCCGAGTGGCCCGGCAGGCACCGTGCGTAGACCGGATGGCCTTGTGGGCAAGGGAGTGGTCCCCAGGAAATTGCTTCGGCTCTGGCTGATAGCGCCTTTTGGCCGCCTGTCAGAAACCGTTCAGAAGATCAGCGACCAGATCGCCCAGACAATCACGCCAAGCACCAGCCATGCGCTGATGGCAAGCGCAAGGACGATCCATCCCCGGCCTGAGTGTTCATCACTGTTGCGATTAAAGACGGCTTCCACGTAATCAACGCCTTTCTGGTACCAGGATGTATTCATGTCTTCTTGTTGTGTTGCGGAGTTCCAGAATGCGCATGCCCTGTCTCGCAGAGATATGAGGCTAGCGGCCTTTGAAACTGAAACACCCTCCTCCAGATCGGTAATGTCGCTCTTCGATAGTCCGTTTGTAGGCACATCAAACAGGGACTTCAACCGGTCCGGAAGATACGTTCAATCCTATGCCTACAGTCTTAACCCCAACTTAATCCCCCGGCAGGTGGGCGATTATTGGGGGCTGGAGCCTTTTCGAGCTCGGGCGGCTCTTTCCACCAGCAAAAATACGGGCGCAATGACGCGCAAACGACGGCCTGACGCATCCCCGGGGACCGCAGACAGGCCATTTTCATCCATTCAGCACTAAGGCGACCGACCAAATGCAATTATCCCTACTGGAACGTGTCACCAGCAAAGTCCGCGGCCATTACCGGGAGCTGACTGACGCCCAGATCGTTGAAAATCTCGGTGTGAAACTGCATGTGGACCGGGCGCTGCTGAAAGATAATGCGATCGTGCGGGCGTTGCTGTTCAACCGGCATGAGCGCACCGAGGCTGATCTTGTGAAATACGCAGTGCGACCCGACGACAAGGTTCTCGAATTGGGAGCGGGGCTTGGATTTATCACCATCAAATGTGCCACAATTTGCGGCCCGGCAAATGTCGTCACCTTCGAGGGTAATCCGGCGATGTTCAACCTGCTCAAGCGCAACCTCGAGCTGAATGGCTGTGATGTTGATGCCCGTCAAGCCGTGGTTTCGCTCGATGGGGGCCCGGTCAATTTCCAGATATCGGATTCCATGGTGTCGTCCAGCCTTTACAATCGCGGCAGCGCGACGGATTCGGTTCAGGAATCGGCTTCTTTTCGCACGCTTGTTGCCGAGCTCGCCCCGAGCGTGATCATCATGGACATTGAGGGCAGCGAAGTGGACCTTCTGGGCACCATAGATTTGCCGAGTGTTCGCGCGATCGGGGTGGAAGTCCATCCCCAGATCGTGGGAGATGCGGCGGTAACTGAAATGACGCGCCGGCTGGAAGCCCAGGGGTTTCATCTCGATGAGACATTCCCCTCGCAATATAGCCGGCACCTTTATGTACGCCAGTGAAGGTGCTTTGCCGGATCGGCAGCGCGGTTGAACAGACGGCCAGCACAGCGCCTTTCGTCTTGATGACCGGGCACAATAAGGCCATGGGCTAAACCGCCTGACATGGCCGCTCCGGCGGCCCCAAAGTTTAGTTAGGAAGCAGAACATGAAAATCACGATGATCGGCTCCGGGTATGTCGGCTTGGTCAGCGGCACCTGCTTTGCAGATTTCGGGCATGATGTGACATGCGTGGACCTGGACAAAAACAAGATCGATTCGCTCAATAACGGCATCGTGCCGATTTACGAGCCGGGGCTCGACGCGCTCATCGAACAAAACCGGAAAGCCGAACGCCTGCATTTCTCGACGGATGTGGAAAAGGCTGTTTCCGAGGCTGATGTCATCTTTATCGCCGTCGGCACGCCGTCGCGCCGGGGGGATGGCCATGCCGACCTCGCCTATGTGCATGCGGCGGCAAAAACCATTGCCAAGGCGGCAAAGGGTTTCACTGTCGTTGTGACCAAATCGACGGTGCCGGTCGGCACAGGCGACGAGGTCGAGCGGATCATTCGGAACGCCAACCCGGATGCCGATGTGTCGGTTGTCTCCAATCCCGAATTCCTGCGCGAAGGGGCCGCCATCGAGGATTTCAAACATCCTGACCGGATTATTATCGGGGTGGAGGAAGAGCGCGGACAGGAGAGGATGCGGGAAGTTTATCGTCCCCTCTATCTCAACGAAGCCCCGATCCTGTTTGTATCGCGCCGGACTGCAGAACTGACGAAATATGCAGCGAACGCCTTTTTGGCCATGAAAATCACCTTCATCAACGAGATGGCTGATCTTTGCGAGGCTGTCGGGGGCAATGTGCAGGAGGTTGCCCGGGGCATAGGGCTCGACAAGCGGATCGGGTCAAAATTCCTCAATGCCGGCCCCGGCTATGGCGGGTCCTGCTTTCCCAAGGATACGCTTGCGCTGGTGAAGACAGCTCAGGATGCCAATGTGCCGCTACGGCTGATAGAGGCAACGGTCGCGGTCAATGACGTGCGCAAACGCGCAATGGTGCGCAAGGTTCTATCCTGCTTTGACGGCGATATCCGCGACAAAACCATCGCGGTCCTTGGCCTCACCTTCAAGCCGAATACCGACGACATGCGCGACTCCCCCGCCATATCGGTTGTGCAGGCACTGCAGGACCATGGCGCGACTGTCAGGGCCTTCGACCCTCAGGGCATGGAAAGCGCGCAAGCAGTGCTGTCCGATGTCCTTTATGCGACAGATCCCTATGATGCCGCGCGCGGTGCCGATGCTCTCGTGGTGGTAACGGAATGGGAAGCGTTCCGCGCGCTGGATTTTGAACGCCTCGCCGAGCTGATGACGTCCAGGGTTCTGGTCGACCTGCGCAATATCTACCGCCGGAGTGAAGTCGAGCGTTACGGGTTCTCCTATCGGAGCGTCGGACGGCCCAGCGAAGATTCGCAAGGGAAACACAATTCCCAGGCGGAAGCTGAAGCGATCCCGGCCCCAACGGCCTAGTCTGCATGGTTTTAAACGCCCCTTAGGGCGCGCAATCGCATTTGGCGGCGTTGCGGTGGCCCAAGCCGGCTGCCGCGCGTCGACGCGCCGCCCAGAGGCTTCAGCCCCCGGACCGGGCGGCTAGCTTTAAGTGTGGTGAATGAAGAAATGGTGGAGCCAGACGGAATCGAACCGACGACCTCTTGCATGCCATGCAAGCGCTCTCCCAACTGAGCTATGGCCCCATATTCTGGGTCGTGTGCGTCCGGGAAAACCTCCCCGAACGCCGGGCAAACTAGTCAAGGTACCAGTTCGACGCAAGCCCCTATTTCATGCAAATTTCACATAGGGGTCAGTTTGTTAAAAAGCGGCGTCTAGGTCTCTTCTTTGTCGGTTGGAACGTCGAAGTCGAGATCGTCGTCATCGTCGTCATCTTCTTCCAAAAACGCGTCGTCATCGCCGCCGAGCTCGTCATCGACTTCGACATCTTCAACATCGGGGATGACATCATCATCGTCGTCGTCATCATCGTCATCATCGCTCTCGGCATCATTGAGCGAAATGACTTCCGCACCGGCAGCGACTGCTGCGGTATCGGTCTCAACAACTTCTTCGACTTTCTTTTCTTCCGGCACCACTGGCAAGGGCTTGGCCATTTCGACCAGGAACTGCTTGCCGCAATTCGGACAGAGAATGGGGTCGCGGTTGAGATCGTAGAATTTGGTGCCACAGTGCAGGCACTGGCGCTTGGTACCACGGTCGAGACTGGCCACTCTTCATTCCTTTTATGCGTTATTCTGGTAAACGGTCGCCGTGTTCAGCGCCGCAGGAAATTTCGGTTAGAGGAGAAAGCAGCCTCATGTCAAACCCAAAATGCCAAAAACCAAAACCATTGCGCTCGCGCGCGGGCGAAGAAAGCTGGCCCCAAGCCCCACTTCATGCTAATTGCAGCCGCCCGAACGAATTGAACAATATGATGTTTATCCCATGTCGCATGACCTGAATACACCCAGACCGACAGCCGCAATTAATGCTGCCAGACCGCTTGCGGGAAATATCCGCGTGCCGGGGGACAAATCGATTTCCCACCGCGCCCTGATGTTCGGCGCTTTGGCAGAAGGCGAGACGATTGTTGAAGGCTTGCTGGAGGGCGAAGACATTCTGGCGACAGGCCGGGCCATGGCCCAGCTGGGCGCCAAGGTGGAGAAGCGCGACGACAAATGGCATGTCGAGGGCGTGGGCAAGGCCGGATTTCAGGCTCCCGCCGAGGCGCTTGATTTCGGCAATGCCGGCACCGGCGTGCGTTTATGCATGGGGCTGGTTGGCGCTTATGATTTCGAGACCCGGTTTACCGGCGACGCCTCGCTGCAATCGCGGCCGATGGGACGGGTGCTCGATCCGCTGCGGGCCATGGGCGTTGAAGTGATCGAGGATCATGACGGCAAATTGCCGATCACCCTGCGCGGCCCGCGCACACCGCGACCGATTGAATATAGAGTGCCGATGGCTTCGGCGCAGGTGAAATCCTGCGTTTTGCTGGCCGCCCTGGCGATCCCCGGCAAGACCGTGGTGATCGAACCCGTCAAGACCCGCGACCATACCGAGAAAATGCTCGAGGGGTTTGGGGCCGATATCACCGTGACGGAGATTGAAAACGGCGCTTTGAGAATCGAGATTGTCGGCCAGCCCGTGCTCACCGGACAGGAAGTTATTGTGCCGGGCGATCCGAGCTCAGCCGGGTTTCCGCTGGTCGCCGCACTGATCGTGCCCGGCTCTGACATTGTGATCGAAAACGTGCTGATGAATCCAACCCGGACCGGCTTGCTGCGCACCCTGATGGAAATGGGCGGCAATATTGAAATCCGTAACCTCAGACAATCAGGTGGCGAAGAGATCGCCGATTTGCGGGTGCAGCATTCGGAATTGCGCGGCGTTGTGGTGCCCCCTGAACGGGCCCCCGCGATGATCGACGAATATCCGGTGCTGGCCGTGGCTGCCGCTTTTGCGCGCGGGCGCACAGAAATGCGCGATATCGGCGAATTGCGGGTCAAGGAAAGCGACCGGCTGGCTGCCATGGCGCGCGGGCTTGAGGCCAATGGGGTTGATTGCCGTGAGGGCAAGGATTTTCTGATTGTTGAGGGGCGCGGCGAAGTGCGCGGCGGCGGCACGGCCGAAACCCATCTCGACCATCGCATCGCCATGAGCTTTCTGGTCATGGGCATGGCGGCCAATGAGCCGGTCGTGGTCGATGACAGCAATATGATCATGACTAGCTTCCCCAGCTTCATGGAAGATTTCACCCGTCTCGGCGCGGAATTTGACATGCTGGAGACCCCGGTTTGATTATTGCGGTTGATGGCCCCGCCGCCTCGGGCAAAGGCACGCTGGCCGGTCTGATGGCCCGGCATTACGGCCTGCCGCATCTCGACACGGGCCTGCTCTATCGTCAGGTGGGCATGTTGTGGCGGCCTTTCGAGCAGGATGAAGATGCTGAGGCGCGAGCGGCAGAGATTGCCCGTGCGCTTGACGCCACCGCGCTTGATGCCGAGATTCTGGGCACCGCAGAAAATGCCCAGGCGGCCTCGAAAGTGGCGGCCTTTCCTGAGGTGCGGCGGGCCTTGCTGCAATTTCAGCGCGATTTCGCCAATCAGCCGGGTGGGGCTATTCTCGATGGACGCGATATCGGTACGGTGATCACGCCGGATGCCGATGTGAAAATCTTTGTCACTGCCAGTGCGGAAATCCGCGCCGGACGCCGCGCTAAACAGTTTGAGAAGCGCGGCGAGACCGTAGATTTTGACGCGCTGATTGCCGACATACGCGAACGTGACGCCCGTGACAGCGGGCGCAAGGATGCGCCGCTGAAGCAGGCGGAAGACGCCCACTTGCTTGATACGACCGATTTGAGTATAGAAGCCACACTCCGTGCTGCCGTCGCGATTGTCGATGCGGTCATGGCGCGCAAGATCGAGTAAGGGCAACCTTTCTCAAATTCATTCCTTGCGGTCATAGGACCCTGAACGACAATGTTTCCGGACCACACCCCGGGCGATGGATGCAGGCGGAAAAATAGACAGACCATATTTTGGCTTACAAACCCACACGCCGGGTCGTTTTGGCATTTGCCGAACGGGACGGGGTTTGGCGGCGATGCATGGTTTTTTCAATCTCAAACAGCCGGCGTGACAGATGGAGCTTTAATGGCACAGCCAGAAATGACGATGGAAGATTTTGAATCCCTGTTGATGGATTCGTTTGTTGACAACGAGCCGCTTGAAGGCGCCGTGGTCAAAGGCCGGGTGATGGCAATCGAGAATGATCTCGCCATCATCGATGTGGGACTGAAGACTGAAGGCCGGGTCCCGTTGAAAGAATTCGGTACTGCCGGACGTGACGGCACTATCAAGGTGGGTTCTGAAGTCGAGGTCTATGTCGACCGCGTCGAGAATTCCATGGGTGAAGCCGTTCTCAGCCGCGAGAAAGCTCGCCGCGAAGAGAGCTGGGTGCGCCTCGAAGTGCTGCACGAGAAGAACGAGCGCGTTGAAGGCACGATCTTCAACCAGGTCAAGGGCGGCTTCACGGTTGATCTTGACGGCGCGATCGCCTTCCTGCCGCGCTCGCAGGTTGATATCCGCCCGATCCGCGACATCGGCCCGCTAATGAATGTGCCGCAGCCGTTCCAGATCCTCAAAATGGACAAGCGCCGGGGCAATATCGTTGTTTCGCGTCGTGCCATCCTCGAAGAGAGCCGGGCCGAGCAGCGTTCTGAAATCGTTCAGCAGCTCGAAGAAGGCCAGGTTGTCGACGGCGTGGTCAAGAACATCACCGATTACGGTGCGTTTGTTGATCTCGGCGGCATTGACGGCCTGCTGCATGTCACCGACATCGCCTGGCGCCGTGTGAACCACCCGACCGAAGTGCTCACCATTGGTGAGACCATCAAGGTGCAGATCATCCGCATCAACCACGAGAGCCATCGTATCTCGCTCGGCATGAAGCAGCTTCAGGCCGATCCCTGGGATGGCATCGATGCGAAGTACCCGGTCAACTCGCGCTTTACCGGCCGTGTTACCAATATCACTGACTATGGTGCATTCGTTGAACTTGAGCCAGGCATTGAAGGCCTGATCCACGTCTCCGAAATGAGCTGGACCAAGAAGAACGTGCATCCGGGCAAGATCGTTTCGACTTCGCAGGAAGTCGATGTGATGGTGCTGGAAGTCGATCCCGAGAAGCGTCGCATCTCGCTTGGCCTCAAGCAGACCCTGTCGAACCCTTGGGAAAACTTCTCCGAGCAGTTCCCGATCGGTGCTGTCATCGAAGGCGAAGTCAAGAACAAGACCGAATTCGGCCTGTTCATTGGTCTCGAAGGCGATGTGGATGGCATGGTCCATCTCTCCGATCTCGATTGGCAGCGTCAGGGTGAAGAAGCCCTTGAGGACTATAACCGTGGCGATATCGTCAAGGCGAAGGTGCTCGATGTTGACGTCGACAAGGAACGCATCTCGCTTGGTATCAAGCAGCTTGCTTCCGATGCAGCGGCAGACAATGCCGATGCCGGTGGCCTGCGCAAGGGTGCGATTGTCACCTGCACCGTGACGGCCATCAATGATGGCGGTGTTGAAGTGCAGATCGGCGATACGGAAGTCACAGCGTTCATTCGCCGTGCCGACCTTAGCCGTGACCGTGCCGATCAGCGTCCTGAGCGTTTTGCCAAGGGCGACAAGCTTGATGCCCGCATCACGCAGTTCGACCGCAAGACCGGCCGTATCACCCTCTCCATCAAGGCGCTGGAAATCGCCGAGGAGAAGGAAGCCGTGGCACAGTACGGTTCCTCGGATTCGGGCGCTTCGCTCGGCGATATCCTTGGCGCCGCTTTGAAGGATCGCGACGACCAGTAGGTCTTTCGCAACCTCTGACCAAAAAATCAGGCCCGCATTCGCAAGGATGCGGGCCTTTTTTTGGATGGGTATTGTTGAGGGAAAGCCGAAATTGTCTGTTGTTGCACCCGCCAGCTGGCGGCCCATGCTGGCCAGTGATATTGGCGATGTCATCGCCATTGCCGCAATTGTGCACCCCGGTTATCCCGAGGATGACGCGGTGCTCGCTGAACGGCTGATGCTTTATCGGGCTGGCTGTTTTGTGCTGACGCAGAACGGCCAGGTTTCGGGCTATGTTTTGAGCCACCCCTGGATTTATGGCGATCCGCCGCAGCTCAATGTGTTGTTGCAAACGCTGCCAGCAGACGCCGACAGCTATTATTTGCATGATATCGCCCTCTTGCCGCAGGCGCAGGGACAGGGTGCGGCAGGTGCTATTGCCGCGCGGTTGCGGGACCATGCGCAGGCCGAAGGGTTTGCCAATCTCAGCCTTTGTGCGGTTAATGGGTCCGTGGCGTTCTGGCAGGGGCAGGGATTCGCCGCCGCGACGGTGCCGGGCCTCGATGCCCGGCTGAAAAGCTATGGGGCAGATGTGCAGTTCATGGCCCGGGCATTATAGCCCCTTCATGACTGGCCTTGTTTTTGGACGGTTTCCGGCTTAAGCCCTCGTTCTACTTAATGCATTTTTGGATATCATCATGTCCCTTTCCGAAGACCCCGTTCACGCCATACCTGCCGCCACCCGGTTGCGGAAATCGCGGTCGCGCTGGCGCATTTTTGCTTTTGTGGCGCTGGCGATAGCCGTGATCGCCCTAGCAGGACGGTTTGCCCTTGATGCCTATGATGGCGACAATGACCAGATTGCCCGGG
>Ga0209344_10001922_pt1 | contig 24939 bp, 18 predicted proteins | sample Cruoilmetagenom6_FD_187293 | JGI IMG/M metagenome (GOLD analysis project Ga0209344, IMG submission 187293) | Oil polluted marine microbial communities from Coal Oil Point, Santa Barbara, California, USA - Santa Barbara Oil Seep Sample 6 (SPAdes)... | ecosystem: Environmental > Aquatic > Marine... | reverse complement strand
TTATGGTGCAGATCTGAGCGCACCGGGAATGCTGTTTGGGAAAATGTTGCGTAGTCCGCACGCCCATGCCCGTATCAAATCCATCGACACCTCAGCCGCAGAAGCGTTGGAAGGTGTCAAGGCGGTGGTTGTCCACGCAGATTTCAGCAAAGCCAGGAATAGGTTCAAGCAGGATGCATTGGATAATTGTATGGCGGGTGAAAAAGCTCTTTATCACGGGCATACCGTGGCGGCCGTAGCCGCAGTCAGCAATTCAATCGCTAAACAGGCTTTGAAACTTATCAAAGTTGATTATGAAGTTCTGCCGCATGTGATCGAAGTGGCAGACGCAATGCTTGCTGATGCACCAATTGTTCAGGAAGGACGGCGCGCGAAAAATGCACCGGTCGACCTGTCAGACAACATTACCCATGTGATGGATTTCGGGCATGGTGATCTGGAAGCCGGGTTTGCAAAAGCCGACAAGATTATTGAACGGACTTTCAAAACCGCAGCGACCCATCAGGGTTATATCGAACCACATGCCTGTCTTGCGACAATGGGGCAGGACGGTAAGGCCGATTTATGGTGCTGCACACAGGGGCACTATTACGTGCGCGAACTTTGCGCAGATTTCTTGGGAATGGATATCAGCCAGCTTCGGGTTACAGCATCAGAAATCGGTGGTGGGTTTGGTGGTAAAACCACCGTCTTTATTGAACCCGTCGCGCTGGCTTTGTCACGAAAATCCGGGCGCCCGGTAAAAATTGTGATGAACCGCGAGGAGGTGTTTAAAGCCACAGGGCCGACAATTTCTTCCCTGACAGATGTGAAAATTGGCATGACCAAAGATGGGCGCATAACCGCGGCCCATGCGATGTTACGTTATCAGGGCGGCGCTTTTCCCTGCGGAACCATCGAATTCGGCGCGATGAGTGCATTTGCGGCTTATGATCTGGAAGCGGTGCAGGCTGAAGGGTTCAACGTGATGACCAACAGGCCATTGCAAGCCGCCTATCGTGCACCCGGCGCACCGGTTGCAATCTACCCCGTCGAAAGCGTTGTTGATGAATTATGTCAGGAACTGGGGCTTGATCCACTGGATGTGCGGCTGAAAAACGCAGCCCGCAAAGGTACCAAATCGTCCTATGGACCAACGTTTGATGATATTGGGCTGATCGCTACTTTGGAAGCAGCCAAGGCCCACCCACATTATTCCGCACCTTTGGGGCCAAATCAGGGGCGGGGTCTGTCCTGCGGGTTCTGGTTCAACTTTGGCGGCAATACCTGTGTTTCACTAAACCTGAATGCAGACGGCACGGTTGGTATCACCGAAGGCAACCCGGATATCGGTGGATCGCGTGCCTCGATAAGCCTGATGGCGGCGGAAGAACTGGGCATACCCTACGAAAAGATCCGCACAATTGTCGCCGACACAAATTCACTTGGCTACAACGACGTGACCGATGGCAGCCGGGTTACATTTGCGGTTGGTCTTGCCACGATCAAAGCCGCGCAGGACGCCATTCAGAAAATGTGTTCACGTGTGGCTAAACTGTGGGATATCGACGAAGACGCGGTGGTCTGGGAAGACGGATATGCCAAACCTGCCGGATCAAATGCGGGTGACTTCAAACCAATGTCAATCGCCGAAATCGCGGCTATTGCGAATAAGACCGGCGGCCCGATTGCCGGCCACCACGAGGTGAACGCCGACGGTGCCGGGGTTAGCTTTGGGGTGCATCTTGTCGATGTGAAAACTGACCCTGAAACCGGATATACAACAGTCTTGCGCTACACTGTATTTCAGGATGCGGGTAAGGCTGTTCATCCGTCATACGTAGAAGGCCAGATGCAGGGCGGTGCGGTTCAGGGAATTGGCTGGGCGCTGAATGAAGAATACATTTATGGCAAAGATGGATTGTTGCAAAATCCCGGTTTTCTGGATTACCGCGTGCCTGTTGCATCTGACCTGCCACCGATTGATGCTGTAATTCTTGAAATTCCCAATCCAGGCCATCCTTATGGCGTGCGCGGTGTGGGTGAAACATCTATCGTTCCACCATTGGCGGCTTTGTCAAACGCGGTTTCACGATCAGTAGGTCTTCGGATATGCGAATTACCAATGTCACCCCCAAAGATTTTGAAAGCAATCAAAGGATAACAAATGGTTAAGGTCGCCATCTGGGGGTCGCTGCGCGGTGCCACAGATGGCGCTGGCGAAGTTGAAGTTGAAGCAAGCACATTTAAACAGCTTCTTGATGAACTAATGCGAAACTATCCGGATCTGGAACCCCGGATCAAACAGGGTGTATCTGTCTCGATAGACGGTTTGGTCTACCGCGAAGCATGGTTTACCCCGATCAGGGACGACAGTGAAGTTGTGCTTATGCCTTTGATGGTTGGTGGATAAAATACCTTCTGGTGATCGAAAGTTGCTGTTCTTGCTTTATGCATTGCAACAGCAAAGTGGACGTTTGGTTGCCCGGCTTCAGTTTTTGTTGTGCATCGGGAACCGTATTTCCCAATTTGTCATCAAACCAATGGCCAGTTGACCTTAGGTAACAATGGCCTGTTTTCAGCGCCCTATTTATCGAAAACGATATGGGGCAACGAATAATGAAAGGAACCTAGCTTTGACAAAAATCGACGAACACAGCAATACAATTTCGTCCGTTTGTTGGTGTCCGTATTTTGATTGGTAGGGAAGTCTGATAAACTAAAGATATGAAAAGTACACTACATCTATTTGATAATAATAACTAAAACCTGTAGATTGTAATAAATTCCAGCCACAAATAGGCCGGAATTTGAAAGCCTGGCATCACGCAATAATAAGTCAGGTTTATACATCTATTAAAATAATAGATTATTTTTTTGGATTCAAAGCTGTTCCTCTGTATAAACTGTAAAAGCCTGCATGGAACATAATTATCTACATAAAACGTACACATAGACAAATTAACCGGGTTGATTTTGATTGGTCACTGGGGATTATGTGTTGGGAGTGTGGTAATACGATCCAAAGGATGTGAACGTCTTATTGCATGCAATATGGGGGGCAGTTGCTGGCCAATAAAAGTAAATACAGAAATGTATTAACTGACGATCTGCCTGAGATAGGGGCAGATTGGCAGGATAATTCTGGCGATGTGACAAAAAGATATAGCAATTCTGAGTCCAATTTTTAACTAACAGGGAGAAAGTAAGAATGAAAAAAAGACTTCTATTAAGCGTTGCGCTAACTGCGATTGGAGGGGCGGCAATGGCCGCGTGTCCAGCAGTTACCGTGACAGATTCAATGGGCGTCGCCGCGGGTAAGTATCCGCAGCAATATGAACTGGGTGAGTTTCAGTCGCTTGCCAGCTGTACGCTGGAATTTTCCGGGAACCCCGACAGTGCCGCCTTGAACGGCCGCATCCGCGGCAACCCAGATCTGCCTGATCTGGCGGGTCGCATGCCGCAAGAACCACTTGTCGTGGCACCATATGACGCAATTGGTTCGTATGGCGGTACGCTGGATGTTCTGTCAAATGCGACAGAAGCCGGAACATCGGACTTTTTGTCGGTTCGTCACGTAAATCTGGTTCGTTTCTCGGACGATTTGCAAACTATTGTGCCGAACATTGCAAAAGATTGGGAATGGAATGATGATTTCACCCAACTGACGTTTTTCTTGCGTGCGGGTCACAAATGGTCAGATGGTGCACCGTTTACATCTGCTGATGTAAAGTACTGGTACGATAATCTGGCGCTAAATTCCAACGTTATCGAAAAACCAAAAGACTATGTTTTGGTTGCCGGTGAGCGGATGACAGTGGACACACCGGATGCAACAACAGTTGTGTTCAACCTGCCTGCACCTAAGCCAGGGCTGCTGGCACACTTTGCGACATCGTTTGCGCAGGGCTTTCAGCCCATGCATTTCCTAAGCAAATGGGATCCAGAGATCAATGCGAACGCAGACGCAGACGCGCAGGCAGCTGGGTTTGAAAATGGCTATGCGGTTATTTCTGCATATTTCGGAAACTCGGATTGGACGGATACACCTTCACCGTTGCTTAACAGTCCGGATAAAGTTGCGGCCTTGCCAGCAGATGCGGTGCCGACTCTGGAAAGCCACTTTGTGATAGCTGATACCACAGAGGGACGCCATTATGTGGCTAACCCATATTTCCACCAAGTGGATACTGCGGGCAATCAACTGCCGTATATCAGTGAGTTTGACGAAATATATGTGAACGAAAATGAAGTTCGCATTCTGAAACTGGTCAATGCAGAAGTTGATTATAAGGCGCAATCCTTGCAGTTGCCTTCAGCACCTCTGCTGCTGGAAAATCAGGAAAAGGGCGACTTTACCGTCGAACTGAAGCCTGAAATCACCATGGCCAACTTTTCGTTCAACCTGACCCATGAGGATCCGGAAAAGCGTAAAGTATTCGGTGACCTGCGTTTCCGTCAGGCGATGTCTGTAGCGATTAACCGGGACGAAGTGAACGAAGTTGCGTTCTTTGGTCTTGGCGAATCCAAACAGTATATCGGCTTCTCACCTGCACCTAGTTTTGTTGATGCAAAATGGTCGCAGCACTTTGCGCAGTTTGATCAAGCTATGGCGAACTCGCTGTTAGATGAAATTGGCATGGCTGATACTGATGGTGATGGTTTCCGCGAATTGCCAAATGGCGATAAGCTGGTGCTGAACCTTCAGTTTTCGACGCAGGGTATAGCCGGACAGGTTGTCGAACTGGTTGGGCAGAACTGGGCCGAAGTAGGTATCCAGTCGACTGTGAAAGAGGTTACTCCGGATGAGTATCGTTCGCAGCAATCTTCCAACAAGCTGGACGTTGGAACCTGGCGCAAGGGTCAGCCTATGGGCATCATCCTTGGCAATAACGAACTGTGGGTGCCACCGTTTGAAAACTACTTTGGTCACCGTACAGGTATGCTGTGGGCCGAGTATGTTGACAGCAACGGCGCCAGCGGTGTTGAGCCTCCGGAATATGTCAAAGAGATGATCGCTGACATAAATATCTTCCAGTCAGCAGCTGCGGGAACTGCAGAATCTGATGGAGCCGGTGCGCGTCTGGTAGAAAATCTGGTGAGCAACCTGTTGTTCATTGGGGTCGTGCAGGCACCTGCGCCGATCTATCACCGCAATGCGTTGAAGAACTTTACCGAGTTCAAAACGCAGTCCTATGAATACTACCGGACCTATCCATACCGGGCCACTCAGTGGTTCCTGGACGAATAGTCTGACCCGGAAAAAATTGCCACGGGCGTTCTTTGGGCCGCCCGTGGCCACTAATAATTAGAACGCCCGGATAAAAAGCCGACGGGCGGATTCAGGGGGGCGAAAGCCAATGGTTCAGTTTCTGCGATTTGCGGCAGTCCGCGCATTTTTGGCGATGTTCACCCTGATCTTGGTGTCATTTATTGTTTTCAGTCTTATGGAACTTGTGCCTGGTGATTGTGCCGAACGCTACCTTGCCTTTAAGAACACGACAGGTAGCGGCATATCAGTTGCAGACATTGAAAGTGAACGAATACGGCTGGGTTTGGATAAACCCTATATCACACGATGGGTCACCTGGATATTCAACGCATTTCAGGGTGATTTTGGTGACAGCTGTATTCTGCGGGTCAATATCAGCCAGCTTTTGGGTCAGAAATTTTGGCTAAGCCTTGGTATATGTATGACCTCGCTATTGGTCGCCTACCTGATCGCAATTCCAGTTGGCATCATTTCAGCAACTTCAAACAACGCGGTACTGAACAATTCCTTGCGTCTGGTCAGCTACCTTGGCCTGGCGATGCCAAACTTTCTGCTGGCGCTGATGATCATGTTGTTTTCAACTGTCTTTTTCGGCGATAGTTTGACGGGGCTGTTTTCAAAAGAATTTCGAGATGCCGCCTGGTCCTGGCCGCGGGTAAAGGATTTCCTGTCGCGCGCCTGGTTGCCAGTGTTCATTCTGGGCTGGTCTGCAACGGCATTTGCCATTCAGACCGTGCGCGCGCTGATGTCTGATGAAATTGGCAAACTCTACGTTACCGCTGCTGCTGCACGGGGCGTGTCGGGGCGAAGGCTGTTATGGCGATACCCCGCACGACATGCATTGGGGCCAATCATCAATTCACTCGGGTTTGACCTGAACCGGATATTTAACGAATTGCCGATTGTGGCGCTGATCCTGACGTTGACTGAAGCAGGGGCGCTATTGTTGGAATCGCTGGCGCGATCCAATGACCAACAGCTTGCCGGTGCCATTATTTTCATGCTGACCGCCAGTATCGTGGTGTTGAATTTTGTCACAGACATAATTCTGGCCCTGACCGATCCACGCGTTCGCCGCAGTATTCTGGGATAATCAACATGACAAATACAACAGCAATTTATGCGGATACCGACCAAAGCCTGAAAGAGGCGTATTTCACCGCCGGTCAGGGCCAGTTGATCTGGACACGGTTTAAAAAGCAAAAAGCCGCGATGGCCGGTGTTATCGTTCTGGTTGTGCTGATCCTGTCAGGGTTATTCGCACCAATTCTGACACCCTATGATCCAACCATTGCCGGGCGCGACGCCGATTATCAGAACGGAGCGCCTCAGATACCGAAATTCTGGGACGAAAATGGTTTTTCTGCGCGCCCGTTTATCTATACGCCCAGCCGGGAACGATCGGCGGCGACAAACTTCAGGTGGGTGACAACGGTTGACCGCGAAGCCCGGCGATATGTCGTGTTTTTCCCTAAAGGCGATAAATACAAACTGTTCGGGATTCCCGGAACGCGCCATCTGTTTGGCGTAAATGAGGGCAAAATTCATCTGTTTGGGACTGATGGTGGTGGCAAAGATATATTTTCACGAACCTTTCACGCAATAAACACATCGCTGGCAGTAGGGACGATCGGCGTTCTTATAGCCTTTGTGCTGGCATTGGTGATCGGGGGTGTGTCCGGTTATTATGGGGGCTGGATAGATTCCATATTGCAGATGATCACGGATGCGGTTCGAACGATCCCGGCCATTCCGCTGTTTATGGCCCTGTCGGCCTTCATCCCCATTGAGTGGAGTGCTGAGACGAGGTTCTTATTCATCTCGATGATCCTTGGGTTCATCGGCTGGCCGACATTGGCGCGACGGGTGCGCACCCACTTGCTGACGGAACGTAATCAGGAATATGTGCTGGCGGCCCAGCTTTGCGGCGCACCAGCAGGGCATATTATTCGCAAACATTTGCTGCCCAGTTTCACAAGCTACATCATCGTCGATCTGGTGATTTCATTTCCTTATATGGTGTTGTCGGAAACCGCGTTGAGTTTCATTGGCCTCGGCCTGAAAGACCCGGTCAATTCGCTTGGGGTTATGCTGCAAAGTGTAACATCAGCCGATGTTTTGCTGAATTACCAGTGGTACTTTATCCCGGTGATTTTCTTCATAACCCTTGTGCTAGCTTTCGTGTTCGTTGGTGACGGGTTGCGTGATGCGGCTGATCCTTATGGGGATACCAAAAAATGAGCCGACTGATTGATGTAGAAAATCTGACCCTGCAGTTTGATACTGATGAGGGTCGGATCACCGCTGTAGATAACGTGTCATTTTCGTTGGAAGCAGGCGAAGTGATGGGCCTTGTCGGTGAAAGTGGTTCGGGAAAATCCGTAACCGCCAAATCGCTGATGAAACTTAATCCAAGAAACGCCATTTACAGTGACGACACGAACGTGACCCTGCATTTGGATGACGGCCCTGTTGATATCATGTCGCTGAACACCTCGACCGAATTGAAAGTGGTCAGAGGTGGTGCAATATCCATGATATTTCAGGAACCGATGGCCAGTTTTGCCCCGGCTATTTCCATCGGTGATCAGATGGTCGAACAACTACAGATACATGCGAACATGACCGCAAGCCGGGCAAAAGAAATTTCGATCGAAATGCTTGATCGTGTCGGCATTTCGGATGCATCAACGCGGTTCAAACAGTTTGCTTTTGAACTTTCCGGCGGCATGCGCCAAAGGGCAATGATTGCGATGGCGCTGTCTACAAAGCCCAAATTGTTGATCGCTGATGAACCGACAACTGCGCTGGATGTGACCATTCAAGCGCAGGTAATCGATCTGATGAAAGATCTGGTGTCTGAATTTGGTATGGGGATCATCTTTATCACACACGATCTTGGCGTGATTGCACAGACTGCCGATAGTATGGCGGTGATGTATCTGGGCCGTTTGGTGGAACAGGGGCCGGTGCGGGAAGTTTTACGCAATCCTGCCCATCCCTATACGCGTGGCCTGCTAAAAGCGCTGCCAGATCTGGATGATCTTGAAACACCCCTTAGCCCTATCCCCGGGGATATTCCCTCACCGCTGGAACGCCCGCCCGGATGTGTTTTTCATACTCGCTGTGAAGAAAAACTTGAAGGTACCCGCTGCAGCACCGAAATTCCTACATTCACGCAGCTTGATGACGTGCATCGTGTTGCCTGCCATCTGGCTGCGCAGGCAGGAGAATTCAAATGAGCGATAAGCCACTAATATCCGCCCGGGACCTGTCTGTACACTATCCGCTCAGGGGGGGGCGCCCGTTTGGCCCCAAGCCCGTAGTGCGCGCCGTTGAAGGTGTTAATGTAGACATCGTAAAGGGCAGCTTTTTTGGTCTTGTTGGGGAATCTGGTTCTGGCAAAACAACATTTGGCCGGGCGCTGCTTCGAGCTGCTCCGATTACGCGCGGCGAAATTTCCTACGATGACGGTGAGGTTGCATATGACCTGCCAAAACTGGACGAAAAAGAACTGAAAGATTACCGTAAACGTGCGCAGTTGATCTTTCAGGATCCTTATGCCGCCTTAAGTCCGCGGATGACGGTGCGCGATATTATTGCCGAACCTCTGGAGGTCATGGGAATAACGTCTTCTAAAGAAGAAACAGACGAACGGGTCCGTGAGATTGCAGCAAAGTGCCGGCTGAACCTTGAACACCTGCGACGGTTTCCACACGCATTTTCCGGCGGTCAGCGTCAGCGGATTTCGATTGCGCGCGCGCTTGTTTCACGGCCTCAGTTTGTCGTGGCCGACGAAAGTGTTGCTGCACTTGATGTGTCTATTCAAGCCGATGTGTTGAACTTGTTGAAAGCGATCCAGCTTGAGATGGGTCTGACCTTCCTGTTTATCAGCCATGATCTTAGTGTTGTGGCCCATGTCTGTGATCATGTGGCGGTGATGTATCTGGGGCGTCTGGTTGAAACCGCACCAACACGGCAATTGTTTGCCTCACCCAAACATCCCTATACCAAGGCGTTGCTGTCTGCGATCCCTTCGCTTGATCCTGATGACCGGGGCAAAGCACAAAAGCTGGAAGGCGAAATTCCTTCCCCGACCAACCCGCCACCGGGATGCAAATTTCAAACCCGATGCCCGTTTGCTATCGATATTTGCCGCAAACAAGAACCCAAACTTGAATCTGCGGCTAGTGAACACAATGTTGCCTGTCACAGATGGCAGGAACTGTTGCAGGAAGAACCTGCAAAGACCGGCTGATGTTCTAAGCACCGCGTTTGGTAGGGACTAGCATGATACGTGCGGGGATATGCCGAAAGGAATGATCAGTTCGTTTTGCCCGGGGCTAAGAAACTGGCGCAACCTTCGCAACAACATGGGCCATTTCCGCAAATGCGCTGATAAGTTTGCCACCGTTGCGCTCGCGCAGGCTGACAACAGTTTCTTCCATCAGAATTGGTTTGCCTTTAATTTCTATCGCTACAAGCCTGTCATCGGGGTTAAACTCTTTTGCTGATACAAACCCCACTCCGACACCGGATCTGACGATTTCATGAACCGCTTCTCGCCCCTCGGCTTCGATTGCCGGCACCAATTCAACACCGGCAAGTTTTGCGGCTGAAATAAGTTTTTGCCGGGTTTTCGATCCCGGTTCTCTTAGAACCAGCGGAAGTTTGGATAGTTTGTTAAGTGACAGGGGTTTTCCGGTATAAATGCTATTGGTTTTGGCAGTGAAGGCAATGATCGGGCTTGCCCCAAGGTGAACAACATCAAAATCGGTGTTTTCAGGAACCGTGCCCAACACACCGATATCCGCCTTGTAAGCATATAGTGCCTCTATGACATCCTCGGAATTTCCGGTCCGAATTTCGATCTTTACCAGTGGAAATTTTTTGCGAAACATGTTGAGCGTTGCCAGAACGTGGTTGGCAGAGTCCAGCTTTATCCTAAGTGTACCGGCACTGAATTCCCGGTTCTCAGACAAAAATTCCAGCGCCTGTGCTTCATTTTCAAATAACCGCTTGGTAATTTCCAGCAACCTTTCGCCTTGCTCGGTTATGGTGGTTTGCTTTTTTTTACGATTAAACAACAGGATATCGTATTCTTCTTCCAGCTTTCTGACTTGATCGGAAATAGCCGGCTGCGTTAAAAACAACGCTTCGGCAGCGCGGGAAAAGCCACCATGGATTGCTACATTATGAAATGCGCGCAGCTGTACATATCGCATGTTTTGATCTCACATAAGCAAAAGTGATTATTTCAGGTAACATAACGATTTGTCTGTTGAAATTGACAGTGTTATTTTGTGATCGGTTGGGAATAATAAAGACTTATCTCTTGTGTGCCTTGAATACTTTTTACTAAATGTGTTTCTAATATCATCAGTGCGATAGTAGATCAGAAGACATCAATCTAACTTATGAAAAGATTTAAAATAACGATTTTACAAATGCGTTCACCCGACTAAAAGTGCCGCCTGCAAGGATGACAGCGTACAAAGGTTAATTCCATGTTGGCAAAGCATAAACTAACGCAATCTGATCCCCAGAAACCGGAACCTCCGATGCTTGGCGAACCTTATTTGCTAACACCCGGGCCGCTAACGACATCTTATGCGGTTAAGCAGGCAATGTTGCGTGATTGGGGCAGCTGGGATGATGAATTTCGGGCAGTTACGGCTGAAATGCGCGCGTTGTTGCTGGACCTTATCAACGATGCCGACAATGAATTTGACTGCGTTCCCATGCAAGGCAGCGGTACGTTTTCGGTTGAGGCATTGCTGGCATCCTTCACCCCGCGTGACGGCAAGGTTTTGGTGTTGTCCAATGGGGCATACGGCAAGCGGTTGGTGCAGACATTGCAATATCTGGGGCGCGATCATGTTGTGATTGACAAGGGTGATTACATGCCGCCGCGAGCCCAGGAAGTTACCGCAGCACTTATCGCTGACCCACAGATTACGCATGTGGTTGTCGTGCACTGTGAAACCAGTTCCGGCATCCTGAATCCAGTTGGTGAAATTTCCAAGGCTGTCTATGCGCAGGGGCGAAAACTGCTGATTGACAGCATGAGCGCCTTTGGCGCTATCCCGCTGGATATCAATGAAATCCGTTATGAGGCAATGGTTTCTTCTGCCAACAAGTGTATCGAAGGGGTGCCGGGGTTTGGGTTTATCATCGCCCGCAAAAGTGAATTTGCCGCCGCCAAGGGGCGCAGCCATTCACTAAGCCTGGATATACATGCGCAGTGGTCTCATATGAACAAGACCGGCCAGTGGCGGTTTACGCCACCAACCCATGTGGTCGTTGCCTTTTTGGAAGCGCTGCACGCCCATAAAGCCGAAGGCGGGGTAAAGGGCCGGGGTGCTCGGTATGCTAATAACCGCGATGTTATGGTTGCGGGGATGCGCGATCTTGGTTTTGAAACCTTATTGAAAGATCGCTGGTTGTCGCCTATTATAGTGACATTTTTCTGCCCGGCCAGCCCAGCTTTTGAATTTGAAAAGTTCTATGAACTGATGAAATCCCGCGGCTTTATCATCTACCCGGGCAAACTGACGGTGGCAGATAGTTTCCGCGTCGGTTGCATCGGCCAAATGGACGCTGACGTGATGCTCCAAGTTGTAGTCGCAGCCAAGGAAAGCCTGTCTGACATGGGCGTCAACGACGCGTCTCCACCACAATCCGCATTGATTGAACGGGCCAAACTGGCCGCATGAATACCTGAAAAAGGAACGACAAACATGGCTATTACTACCGCCGTTGAGGCAAACGGGCGGACCTATCCGGCCCCCAAAGTCACCGCTATTGCAATATGTCTGGATGGTTGCGAGCCGGAGTATCTGGACAAGGCTATCGCCGACGGGTTGATGCCGACCCTGAAACACATGCGCGAAACTGGCACTGATCGGCTGGCGCATTCGGTGATCCCGTCGTTCACCAACCCCAACAATTTGAGCATCGCAACCGGTCGCCCACCCATTGTGCATGGTATCTGTGGGAATTTTTTGTTTGATCCCGATACCGGCGAAGAAGTGATGATGAATGACGTGCGGTTCTTGCGCGCGCCCACAGTTTTTTCAAAATTTTATGAGGCTGGCGCCAAGGTTGCGATTGTTACTGCCAAAGACAAACTACGCGCTCTGCTGGGCGCCGGTTTGAAATTTGATGAGGATCGCGCGCGGTGTTTTTCGGCAGAGAAATCAGATATATCGACCGCTGCTGAACATGGTCAGGATGCCGCCAGCCAATGGCTTGGGATGGCCCAGCCAGAGGTCTATTCAGCGGAACTGTCGGAATTCGTATTTGCCGCCGGTGTCAAATTATTGGCCGACTGGCAGCCCGATGTGATGTACCTGACGACCACCGACTATGTGCAACACAAATATGCACCCGATGATGCGGACGCCAAATCGTTCTACAAGATGTTTGACACCTATTTGACCCAGCTGGACGCCATGGGTGCCGCGATTGTGGTCACTGCAGATCACGGGATGAAGCCCAAACATCTGGCGGATCGATCACCGGCTGTGATTTACGTGCAAGACATTCTGGACGAATGGCTGGGCGAAGCGGCAGCGCGGGTGATCCTGCCGATCACAGATCCTTACGTTGTGCATCACGGTGCGCTGGGGTCGTTTGCCACAGCGTATTTGCCCGATGGCGCAGACCGCAACAATATCATCGCCAAACTGATGATGATAAAGGGTATGACCCATGTCCTGACCAAAGAACGCGCCATAGAGATGTTCGAACTGCCCGGCGACCGGATTGGTGACATTGTGATGGTTTCCGGTGAAAATATCTGCATCGGCACATCCGAGCACCGCCATGATCTTGCCGCGTTGAAGGAACCGTTGCGCAGCCACGGTGGCTTGACCGAACAGGTCGTTCCATTCATCGTTAACCGGGTGATAAATCTGGAAAGCAAGCCGGACTTGCGCAATTTTGATGCGTTTTACTGGGCAGCAACGGCTGCCGCGCTTTGATATGAAGGACGGTAGTACCATGACCAGCTACACACAGCGACACGAGGGCATGCGCATCGGCGGTGATATCGTGTTCACTGATGACGTGATCGAGGTAAAATACCCCTACACGGATGAAGTGGTCGGAACCGTGCCAGCTGGACAGGCCGAACATGCGGCGCGGGCGTTTGAAATTGCAGCTGCGTATAAGGCCAGGCTGACCCGCTACGAACGCCAGCAAATTCTGTTCCGTGCCGCCGAACTGATCCGCGAAAAGCGCGATTGGCTGGCGCAGTGGCTGACGTTGGAACTGGGTATTTGCCATCAACACGCGCTTTATGAAACCGGGCGTGCCTATGATGTGTTCACCCTGGCTGGACAGGCAGCGATCATTGATGACGGGCAGGTTTTTTCATGTGATCTGACGCCACAGGGCAAAGATCGTAAAATATATACTCTTCGTGAACCGGTCGGGGCGATTTCTGCTATAACGCCTTTTAACCATCCGCTGAACATGGTCAGCCATAAGATTGCCCCGGCGATAGCCACCAACAACTGCGTGGTGTGCAAGCCAACGGAACTTACGCCGCTAACAGCGATTGCACTGGCTGACATCCTGTACGAGGCTGGTCTGCCCCATGAAATGTTCCAGATTGTTACCGGATTGCCAGGCGATATTGGCGACGAGATGTGCACCAACAAACACATCGATATCATAACCTTTACCGGCGGAGTGCCTGTGGGCAAGATTATCGCTGATAAAGCCGGCTACAAACGTACCGCCTTGGAATTGGGCGGTAATGACCCGCTTATCGTCTGCAATGACCTGTCTGACGCTGATCTGGAAAAGGCAGCCGCGATCGCTGTAGCCGGTGCCACCGGCAATTCGGGGCAACGCTGTACGGCGGTAAAAAGAATTTTGGTGCAGAAATCGGTCGCTGACCGTTTTGTGCCACTGGTGCTGGAAAAGGCCGAGGCGATTAAATTTGGTGACCCGATGGATCCAGAAACCCAGTTGGGTTGTGTCGTGCATGCCCAGGCCGCCGAAGTGTTTGAAAACCGGGTTTTTGACGCCGAGAAAAAGGGTGCCAAAATCCTGTATCACCCTGGCCGTGAAGGCGCGTTATTACCGCCGATCGTGGTTGATCACGTGCCACATGACAGTGATCTTGTAATGGAAGAAACTTTTGGACCGATTGTGCCGATTGTAAGGGTGTCGGATGATGATCAGGAAGTCATGGAAATCTCGAACAGCACCGATTTCGGCCTGTCATCGGGTGTGTGTACCAATGATCTGAACCGGGCGATATCTTACATCAACGGGCTGGACGTGGGAACCTGCAATATCTGGGAACAACCCGGTTATCGCATCGAAATGTCCCCATTTGGCGGCATCAAGGACAGCGGAAACGCCGTGAAAGAAGGTGTTCTGGAAGCTATGAAGTTTTACACCAACGTCAAGACATATTCATTGCCATGGCCACGCTGATCGCAGCGTTATGAACAAGAAACACTAAAAAGGACGCAATGGCGAAGATCACTCACACGGAAGGCGAAAGCAACCTATCGAAGGAACGTCAGAAATGGCGGGATAGTTCAGTTGGACCTAAATCTGCACCGCTGTTGAAACGTGATGCAGATGCTTTCATGCATCAAAGCCTGTCCAGCCCCTGCGTTTCCACCATTGCCAAAGCCGAAGGGATCTGGGTGGAAGATCTTGATGGTCGTCGCTTTATGGATTTCCATGGCAATTCGGTACATCACATCGGTTACGGCCATCCGCGTCTGGTGGCTGCGATTAAGAAACAGCTAGACGATCTTAGCTTTGCCCCGCGCCGTTTTACCAATGAACCTGCCGTCGCTCTGGCTGAAAAACTAGCTGAACTGGCGCCGGGCGATCTGAACAAGGTTTTGTTCACAACAGGTGGTTCAGATGCCATCGAAGTTGCATTGAAAATCACGCGTGCCGCCACAGGTCGGTTCAAAACTATTTCATTCTGGGATGCATTTCACGGTGCGGGGCTGGGGGCGGCATCTGTGGGCGGCGAAGCTACTTTTCGATCCCATATCGCAGGGCCACTGCTGGCGGGCACTGAACATGTAGCCCCTTTTGCCTGCTACCGCTGCCCATATAACCATGCCGGCCCTGATGTCTGTGGCCTGGCCTGCGGTGAAATGGTGAAATATGTGCTGGAACGCGAAGGCGATATTGCAGCCGTCATTGCCGAACCGATGCGTGCAGTACCCTATGTGCCACCGCCAGGGTTCTGGGCAACCGTGCGTGCGGCCTGCAACGCACATGGGGCGCTGCTGATCATGGATGAAATACCGACAGGGCTTGGTAAAACCGGAAAGTTCTTTGCATTTGAACATGATGATATCGTCCCGGATATCGCGGTTCTGGGCAAATCTCTTGGGGGTGGGATCTTGCCGATAGCGGCCTGTCTTGCGCATAAAGATCTGGATGTCTGTGGTGATTTTGCAATTGGTCATTACACGCATGAAAAAAACCCGGTAACGGCGCGTGCGGCCCTTACCACCCTTGAAATTATCGAAGACGAAGGACTGGTGGAACGAGCCGCCGATCTGGGGGCATATGCAATGCAACGCTTGGCGGATTTTGGCGCTTCTAGCCCACTGATTGGTGACGTGCGTGGGCGAGGATTGTTGTTCGGAGTGGAAATCGTTTCAGATAAAAACGCCCGGACACCTGGCAATGTTCTGGCTGAACAAATTTATTACAAATGTCTGGATGCAGGGCTGAGTTTCAAAATATCGCAAGGGTGTGTACTGACATTATCACCGCCCCTGACCATATCAAAATCCGATCTGGACCGTGCGCTGAACATCGTTGAAACAACCATTTCAGAAACCCGGCCGGGATGAGCACCAGCGCCTTTGGCATTGTTTTGCTGGCGGCACTGTTGCATGCACTCTGGAATGGGATGGTCAAGGCGTCGCAAGACCGGGCCGTGGTGCTGGCGCTGATTTCATTGGGCCACGTGGTGCTAGGGCTGGTACTCGTGGTGATTGCCCCTTTTCCTGCATCCCCAAGCTGGCCATTTATCATTGCCTCAACTGTGATCCACTGGGGATATTATGCGTTGCTGTTCCATTCCTATCGTTTGGGTGATTTGTCACTTGTCTATCCGATTGCGCGCGGGATCGCACCAGTACTGGTGGCACTGGGCGCGCAGTTTGCCGCGGGTGAGGTTTTGCCTTTTTCGGCGTGGTTTGGTATAGTTCTGGTGTCGGGAGGCATCCTGATACTGTCTGGACGAACCCTGATTTCGGGCGCGGCGACGAAGGCCAGTGTAACAGCACTCGCAACAGGGACATGCATAGCCGCCTATTCCATAGCCGACGGTATGGGGGTGCGGGTTGCCGGTAGTGTAACAGGATATGTCGGATGGCTGTTTGTCAGTGAAATATTTGTCGTTGGATATGTGTTCATGCGACGTGGCCGTGAAATGGTCTTCGTTCCTGGTTCTGTTTGGGTAACCGGCATTGTTGGCGGATTGGTATCGGCCACGGCCTATGGTCTGGTGATCTATGCCAAGTCGATAACCTTTATGGCACTGGTATCAACCCTTCGCGAAACGAGCGTAATATTTGCGACGCTTATTGGCGTAATTCTATTGGGTGAACGCCCCTGGAAGTTCCGTGTTCTGGCCTCTTGCATTGTGGTTGCAGGGGTCATCTTTATGACCCTGTCAGGGTGAACCAAGATGTGTGGAAACGATAAAACCAAAAAAACCTCAGAAAACGCCCGGACATGTCGGTTTCTGACTGACACAGGTTGTACTGGTATGATTTTCTGGCCGCGAAAACAGCTGGTTATGGGCCGGGCCAATGAATGAAAAGCGTAATGTTCTGTTTATTGTTATTGATCAGCTTAGGGCTGATTGCCTGTTCGGGCCGTTGGCTGATCATGTTCAGCTTCCCAATCTGCGCGCTTTGTCGAAAGACGCTGTAACCTTTCAACGACATTATTCAGTTGTAAATCCATGTGGCCCTTCGCGCGCTAGTATTCTGACGGGTCAATACGCGATGAACCACAGGTCTGTCAGAAACGGATCCCCGTTGCGCCACGATACCCCCAATCTGGGAACTGAGGTTCGCAAGGCGGGATATACACCGTTTTTATTTGGCTACACCGACACTTCACAAGATCCGCGCGTATTTGGTGCGAATGACCCGGCGTTGCGCAGCTATGAACAACCGATGGCAAGTTTCGTTGAAGTGCTGGAAATGCAGCAAGATGAATCATATCCATGGCGGGCAGATCTGATTTCAAAGGGGTACAAGTTTGAAAACTATGAAGAAATATACCACCCAGTTGCACAAAAAGGTAAAGCAACCCAACCGAATGATCCTGCGCTGTATCGGGCGGAAGATAGCGATACGGCCTTTCTGACCGATGGTTGCCTGTCTTATCTGAGTGCCAGGTCGGGTGGTGAAAGCTGGTTTGCGCATCTTACATATATTCGCCCCCATCCACCGCTGGTAGCCCCTGAACCTTACAACCGGATGTATGACCCGGCGAACCTTCCGTTACCTGAACGACTGGGCAGTGCGCAGCACGAATGTGACGTTCATCCATTTTTCGCACCAACACTGGCCAAAGTCTCGGCCAATTCCATCGTCAAAGGATTTCCTGACGCTGAACCAACAGATGATTTCATCCAGATACTTCGATCCATATACTTGGGCCTTGCAACAGAAGTTGATCACCACATAGGGCGGGTTATCAGGTTCCTCAAAGAGACCGGGCAATATGATAATACACTGCTGGTCGTGACCGCGGATCACGGCGAAATGCTGGGGGACAGGCACAACTGGGGCAAGCAAACAGTCTATGATGCAGCCTATCACACGCCGCTGATTATCCGCGATCCGTTTCACACGAAGGTACACGGGCAAGGCTTTGATATACCTACGGAAGCCATCGATGTTACCCCCACGATACTGGATTGGCTGGGTTTGACCGCACCTTCTTCTATGGATGGATGTAGTTTGATGCCGTTTGTCAGCGGGAAAAATCCTGATTGCTGGCGAGATTACAGCTATTCCGAACTTGATATTGGAAATCCCGTTGTTCCAACAATCTGGCAGACCGAACTCGGCCTAAGAACAAGCGACGCAAACCTGTCGATTTTGCGTGGGCCCAGATATACGCTGGTACACTTCAATGGTGGGTTGCCACCGTTACTGTTTGATCATGAAGGCGAAGGTGAGTTTCGTAATATCGCAGGCGATCCGGGAAATGCACCGATACTGCTGAAGATGACGCGGGCGATGCTGGATCATCGGATGTCAAACGCAGATCATACCCTTAGCACCACGATGATCACATCTGAAGGGCCGGTATTTACCAAGCGTTAGAAACATCTGCCTGAAATAGGTTACGAATGCGTATTCAGCGTGACTGTGCCATATCGTAAGGTATTAATTCAGCTGCGTTTTCCATAGTATAGCCCGACCACGTGTTCTGCTTCTGCAAAAAACAACCAGCGTGCAGTAAACGCGCCAAGCAAGTGTATGGCGACAACTGTCAGTGCCAGAATATGCCCTGCCGGGGTTGCCAGCAGCAAAATTGCCGGGATCACGCCGGCGCAAAGCAGGGAAATTACCCGCAGTTTATCAATATGTTTTCGCCCGACCACATGAACCATTTCGCGCAAAAGATAGTTGGTGCCCGTATGGGGGGATTCCACCATGCGGATCTGTCCGGCTGTACCAAGGCCGGTTGCGGTACTCATGTTTGAACCGGATCTGGCAAATCGTGTGTCCCCGGATTTCCATGTAAATACCAGGGCTATGGTAAGGGCGAGGAATAAAGCACCAGCCAGACGTGACTGACCAGCCAGCAATGCACCACCGCTAAGCGAAAACAAAATGAACAGCGCGGTGGTTGACCAGTGATTCCAGCGCGGAATAGTTGGCAACTGTGCGTAGATCATCGACGTTGCAAACACAGTCGCAAGTGACAAGATAGCACCAAGAATTCCTAATATTTTGATATGGTTGTCAAAAAATATCGAACCGACTGCGTATAACCCGATGACAGCAAGAGCTGCCAAAGACAACCATGCTTCACGGCTTAGCCAGCTGGTTCGCCATTGGCTAAATGCCAGCAGTGCATTTTTGGGATTACCCAGATGAAAGGTGGATGCCAACAAGCCAACAACTGCCAAACCATAAGCGATAACGTAAAATGCAAATGCGACCCAGCCAGTTGGGGCAATAACCCCAAGTCCAAGCCAGGTTAAAAGGCCAAATCCAAGGCCGGACAGCACGGTGAATATTATGACGGAAGGTGCTGGATGCATTATATTTTTTCCAATATCTTGTCGAGCCATCCGACAAAGCCGTCGTTTTGTTCCGGGGCTTGAATATCCAGCAGAGGGGCCAGAAAATCAGTTTCCTCAAGGTCATCTTTGGCGCGCGGTGGCAGATATTTGTTTACGGGTTTCGTACCTTGTTCGGGCATCAGGTCGATGCCGCCTCTTTCAGTCACCAGTTGATTAACTGCGCTGGCAGGATCGGCAAAATCGCCAAAGTGGCGGGCGTTTGCGGGGCAGGTGCGTACACAGGCTGGTTCGCGGTCAATTTCGGGCAGATTTTCATTGTAAATTCGATCAACACAAAGCGTGCATTTTTTCATGACACCCGCGGCTTGGTCAAGTTCACGCGCACCGTATGGACAGGCCCAGGCACACAAGCCACAGCCAATGCAGGCGTCTTCGTTTACCAATACGATACCATCTTCACTCCTTTTGTAACTGGCCCCGGTTGGGCAGACAGTCACACACGGCGCATCTTCGCAATGCAGGCAAGATTTGGGGAAATGAACAGTTTGGGCGGCGCCCTTTTCAGGGATTATTTCAAAGCTGTGCACGCGATTAAGGAATGTACCGGTTGGGTCGCCACCATATGGATCCTGATCTGACAATGGTGCGCCATAGCCCTGATCATTCCAGCCTTTGCAGGCAACAACGCAGGCGTGACAACCGACACATATATCAAGGTCGATGACCAGCCCGAGTTTCTTGTCGGTGTGGGTTGGCAGTTGGGTCATGACAACACAATTTCCATGCGGATTATTTTAGTTTTCAAAGAAGGAACAGGCTGGATTTCAAAGCCCCCAAGCCATTTTTCAGTGCTAAAATTCATCATTTGTTATCCTTAGGTGTCTTGCGCGAACTACCTTTGCCTACAGGTGAATTTAATGTGGCGAACGCTGGTTGTGATACCTCAGGAGGATCAGCTTTTTCGATCTTTACACGCAGATCAAACCACGCAGCCTGTCCCGTGATTGGGTCAGAATTAGACCAACGCAAACCGTCTCCGCGCGGTGGTTGCAATTCATGAATAAGGTGGTTCAACAGAAACCCGCGGTTTGCCTCAGGCGCGTCCGTGTCCAACGCCCACGCACCTTTGCGTTTGCCAATAGCATTCCACGTCCAGACGGTATTTTCGTTTAACGCGGCCATATGCGCGACGGGAACGGTAATTTCCCCATGCGGGGATGTCACTCGCGCCCAGTCGCCTTCGCTGAAGTTGTTTGCGTCCCAGATATTGGTTGGCACAAAAAGTGGATTTTGGCCGTGGATCTGGCGCAGCCATGCATTTTGTGAGCCCCAGGAATGATACATTGCCATTGGCCGCTGTGTCAGCGCGTGAACCGGGTATTCATCAACCCCTTCAATTGTATCGCCAAAGGGTGGGTACCAGATCGGTAGCGGGTCCATTGTCTGTTTGATCTGGTCGCGTAGATGATTCGGGGGTTGATGAGTTCCGATGCCTTCTGCCGCCATCTGAAAACGGCGCATCGGTTCGACGTAAAGCGAAAACAAATAGGGCTGGGGTGCGTCGTAAAGGCCTATTTTGACCGCCCAGTCCTGATAGGCTTTGTTCCATGGTTTGTAATAAAGTGCTTCTTCTGGGATATGTTCTGCATGAAAACCGCCATTTTCAATATAGCGGTCCAGTTGTTCAGGGTTTGGTTCGCCGCGTCCGGTTTGGGTGCCGTCACCGCGGGACCCGAATAGTGGCCCTATACCGGGGCGGCGTTCATGATTGACGATATAATCCGCATAGTCTTTGTATTTGGCACTGCCATCTTCATTGATGAAACCGGGCAGAGACAGCCTTGCACCAAGATCGATCAGCACTGACTGAAATCCGCGCACGTCGCGATCAGGTTCAATCACTGGCCAGCGAATTGCGTCAGCGGCCGCATCTGCTTCGCAAATGGGGCGATCAAGCAGTGATATGCAATCATGGCGTTCAAGGTAGGTGGTGTCGGGCAGGATCAGGTCGGCATATGCTACCATTTCGGAACTGTAGGCATCGCTGTAGATGATATGCGGAATGATATAGTCGCCGTTTTCATCCTTGTCGGTCAGCATTTCCATTACGCCGCCACTGTTCATCGATGAATTCCAGGACATGTTCGCCATGTACATGAACAAGGTGTCAATCTTGTAGGGATCCCCCGCGTGGGCGTTAGAAATTACCATATGCATCAGCCCGTGGGCTGACATCGGGTTTTCCCAAGTGAATGCTTTGTCAATACGCGCCGGGGAACCATCTTCTTTCAGCAACAGGTCTTGAGGGCCCTGAACAAACCCCAAATGAGGGCCATCCAGAGGGCAATCAGGGCGCACGCCACCGTGTGGTTTTGGGTGGGCGGTTGCGGGCTTAGGGTAGGGCGGTTTGAACCTAAAACCGCCGGGGACTTCAACGCTGCCAAGCAAAATTTGAAGAATGTGCAGGGCACGGCAGGTCTGAAAACCGTTTGAATGGGCGGAGATTCCGCGCATTGCATGAAAGGCAACAGGGCGGCCTTTCATGGTTTTGTGGGTTTCGCCTCTGAAATCAGTCCATTCCTGTGCGATCTCAAATTCTTCGTCAAACGCGACGCGCGCCAGTTCGGCAGCAATAGCGCGGATGCGCGTTGCTGGGATGCCAATTTGCGACGCGACCGCATCTGGGGAATATTCTGGCGCAAGATAACGTTCTGCCATCTTGTGGAATACCGGGCGATGCGTGATGCCTGCTTTGCGAATGGTACCGCCAAGATCAGGGCATACACCGGGCTGATCAAAGGGCGTGGGTTTACCGGTTTCCTTGTCTATCACCAGCAGTTTGTCATCTTTGTCGCGCATCAACAGCCCGTAGTTGGGCGAAACGGGATTGCAATCAACCAGAACCGGTGCATTGGTGAAGCGCGCCAGATAATCAGTATCGATTTTGCCAGCCGCCATCAGTTCATGCACCAGCGACAGGATAAACAGCCCGTCTGTGCCGGGGGTAATGCCCACCCAATCATCCGCCACCGCATTATAGCCCGACCGGATCGGGTTAACAGCAATAGTGCGCGCGCCGTTTTGCTTTAGCTTTGACAGGCCGATCTTGATCGGGTTGCTGTCATGGTCTTCAGCCACACCAAACAACATGAACAATTTGGCGCGGTCCCAGTCGGGCTGACCAAATTCCCAGAATGCCCCCCCCATTGTATATATCCCTGCCGCCGCCATGTTGACGCTGCAAAACCCGCCGTGGGCCGCGTAATTCGGGGTGCCGTAGGATTGTGCCCAGTGGGATGTAAAACTTTGCGACTGATCGCGCCCGGTAAAAAAGGCCAGTTTTTCGGGCGCAGTTGAACGCAGGGGTGCCAGCCAGTCGGTTGCAGTTTGCAACGCTTCTTCCCAACTGATTTCCTGAAACTTGCCCGAACCGCGCGGTCCAACCCGTTTTAAAGGCGCGCGCAGACGCGAAGGGGCGGTGACCTGCATGATCCCGGCGCTGCCTTTGGCGCAAAGCACACCTTTGTTCACCGGATGGTCGCGATTGCCCTCGATATAGCTTACGGCACCGTCCTTCAGATGCACATTGATGCCGCAGCGGCAGGCGCACATGTAACAGGTGGTCCGGCGCACATCATCAGAAACCTTTGGTGACAGGTCAAGCTTTGGCTGGTTCATGTGTTCCCCGGGATTAATTGAATTGTCGCCGTAACTTACAGTCCTAGCCGGATGATGCCAGACCCCGCAAGTGCAATCAGCAATACAAGGCAGAAGATCTTATAGTAAGGTTCAAAACGTGGTGTGAATAACGCTTTGCCAAGAATTACGCCGATGCCTGCCGGGATTGCGAATGTCAGCCCGCGTGTGGCAGCCTGAGCATCCATCACACCGTAAGCGAGATAGGTTATCATCGAAGTCAGTGATCCTGCGAACAGAAATAACACCAGACTTGCACGCATTTGCCGAGCCGGGGCATTTTGCGCCAGCACGTAAAGTGCCACCACCATCCCACCAATGCCTGCAAGACCGGTGACAATACCCACCGCCAGACCGGACCCGTAAAGCCCTGGACGGGTGGCCAGAAATGGCATTTTTATCCGCGCCAGTTGCAATGCGGCCAATCCCGCAACCAAGAACAGTGCAACCAGTTTGGATGTGTCCGCCGGCATAGATGTGGTCAGATAAACACCAATCGGTACGCCAATGATGGACCCAACAAGCAAACCGATAACAACAGTGCGGTTGGCATCCGCCCAACCAGTTTTCAACATCAGCAACGAAGCGGTTATTTCCAGCCACCAGCACAGCATGATCAGTTCGACGGGGGGCAGAAACATGGCCGCCGATCCGACCACGACCGCCGATAGTGCGAACCCCGAAAAGCCACGCACCAGCCCGGCACCAAAGGTGATAAGGCTAAGCAGGAAAAAGTGTTGCTCCGAAAGGTTTAACAGGTCGGGCAATTGTTTAGCGGCTTTCAATGGGGCGGTAAGGGCGCATTTCGGGGCCGTTATAAAGGGTCAGTGGGCGAATAAGGATATTGTTGTTTTTTTGTTCAATGCACTGCACCACCCAGCCGGGGATGCGCCCGATAGCAAATATTGGCACATAAATATCCATTGGAATATTGTGTAATTGATAAACGACACCGGAATAAAAATCGACATTCACGTTCAGGCCGTGGCGCGCATAAGGTTTCATCGCTTCGACCACAGCCTGAAGGATTTCATACCATTTGGGTTCACCCATTTCCTGCCCCAGTGCCCTGACACCGTCGCGCATATGACGCGCGCGCGGATCTTCAGCGCGATAAACTCTGTGGCCAAAACCGGTGATAGGTTCACGAATTTTGCGCTTGGCTTTGACATAAGCGGCTGCGTTTTCAGGTTCACCGATTTCACGCACCATTTTCATCACGTCTTCGGCCGCACCCCCATGGGCGGGGCCTGCAAGGGTTGACAAACCGGTGACAATGGCCCCGTGCAGATTAGCATCGGTTCCTATGGTTACACGGGCGGCAAAGGCCGAAGCGTTGGACCCATGTTCAGCGTGTAGAATGAAATCCACATCGGCCAGATGTGCAGCTGCCGGGCTTGGCCTTTCCCCTTTCAGCATCCAAAGCCAGTTGGCTGCGTGGCCAAGCGACATGTCGGGGGCAACGGGGGTGCGACCGTTGCGGATCGCATCATGTGCGGCGACGATCATTGGCACCTGGCTGGTCAGCCGGATACCGTTTTCAATAAACGCCTCTTGGCCTGTTTCACGGCTGGCAGGTTCCAGCGCGGCCAGCGCGGAAACGGCGGTGCGCAACACATCCATGGGATGGCCATCTTTGATACTGGATATCACATCAAAAATTTGGTCGGGCAGTGTGCGGGCGGTTTTCAAGCGGGCGTCAAGATCCGCAAGT
>Ga0209344_10001921_pt1 | contig 24941 bp, 23 predicted proteins | sample Cruoilmetagenom6_FD_187293 | JGI IMG/M metagenome (GOLD analysis project Ga0209344, IMG submission 187293) | Oil polluted marine microbial communities from Coal Oil Point, Santa Barbara, California, USA - Santa Barbara Oil Seep Sample 6 (SPAdes)... | ecosystem: Environmental > Aquatic > Marine... | reverse complement strand
TATATTTGTTGCTCAAAAAAAAATCTTAAAAAAAAATCTATTTTATGAAACTTAAATATATTTTATCTTTAGCAATTGCTTCAACATCATTTACAATGCTATCTTGCGGAGGTGGAGACAATAACGGAACAAAAGAAGTTAACGTAAACCCGGTAGTAACTAGTCATGAATTATCAGATGCTCAGATGCTTAACCCAATTAATTATTCTGATGCAGGTGCCGGCTATATCTTATCAAATATATTTTACTCATTATTAGAAATTGATTTTGAAACATTAGAATTAGTACCTGTAGTTGCTGAAAGCAGACCAGAAATTGAAGAAACTGAAGATGGCGGAATGTTAATTACTTATAGAATTAGACCTGAAGCTAAATGGGATAATGGTGAGCAAATTACTGCTAAAGATGTTGAATTTGCTTTAAAAGTTATTAAAAATCCAAAAGTTGACAACTTAAACAACAAGCCCTATTTTGAATTTATTGAGGATATGAAATTTTATGAGGATGATCCTCTTAAATTTACATTTATTTGTAAAGATGTTTATATTCTTGCCGAAGTACAAAGTGGTGATATTGATCTAATGCCAAGACATATTTATGACCCTAAAGGTTTAATGGATGAATTTACTATTAAACAACTTGCCGAAAATGCATCTGAATTAGCTACCAACCCTAAAATTGTAGAATTCGCAACAGATTTTAATTCAGAAAAATACCAAAGAGATCCTAAATTTATTCAAGGTTGTGGCCCTTATTTATTAAAAGAATGGCAAACCGGACAAAAGTTAATTATTACTAAAAAAGAAAATTGGTGGGGAGATCAATTAAAAGGAAAAGGAATGCATTTTGAGGTATATCCTCCTGAAATTATTTATCAAACTATTAATGATCAAACTACCGCTAAAGAAGCACTTATTGCCGGAAAAGTTGATGTAATGAGAGGCATTAAACCTCAAGACTTCCAATATTTACCTAAGTCTGACAAATTCGTTAAAAACTTTATTGCTCATACTCCTCCTCAAATGGCATATACTTATTTAGGTTTAAACGTTAGAAAACCTATGTTTTCTGATAAAAGAACCAGACAAGCTTTAGCTCATTTAGTAGATGTAGATAAAATTATTGAAGTGGTTGTTTTAGGCTATGGAGAAAAAGCAATAGGACCTATTCATCCTGCAAAAACAAAACAATACAACAATAACATTACTCCTTACCCTTACAATGTTGAAAAAGCAAAAACTTTATTAGCAGAAGCAGGTTGGAAAGATTCTAATAATGATGGCATTTTAGATAATGTTATTAATGGTCAGAAAGTGAATTTTGAATTTAACTACCTATATAACCAAGGAAATGATAGCAGAAAAGCTGTTGGTTTGTTATTACAAGAAGAAGCCAGAAAAGTAGGTATTACCGTTAATGTATTATCTCAAGATTGGTCTATTTTCTTAGAAAGCACTAAACAACACGATTTTGACATGTATTATGGAGCTTGGATTAGTACACCTATACCAACCGATCATAAACAAATTTATCATACAGCCTCTTATAATGGTGGTTCTAACTATACCGGATTTGGTAACGACCAAACAGATGCATTGATAGATTCTATTAGAATTACATTAGATGATGACAAAAGAGCTGTGTTAAACCATAGATTTCAAAAGATACTTCATGATGAATGCTCTTACATTTTTTTATATTACCCTAAAGAAAAAATTGCTATTCACAAAAGATTTTCTAATGCTGAAACTAGTCCTATGAGACCGGGTTATAGAGTAAGTGGTTTTTCTACTCAACAAGCAAGTGCGGTAAACTAAAATAAGTTGTTATATTTACACCCAAATTTTAAAATAACAATTTAAAAGGTGCTTTTATTAAGCTAAGGAAAAGGAAATGTTAAAGTATATTTTTAAAAGAATCTTAATTTTTATCCCAACGTTAATTGTAATTTCACTTTTAACGTTTGTGATAAGTATTAACGCTCCTGGAGACCCGGTAGAAACCATGCTGAACCAAAATGTTGGTGGAGAAGGAAGATCCGGTGAAAAGTTAGCTAGCGAAAAAACCTATAACGAAAAAAGAAAAGAATTGGGCTTTGATCTTCCCCTATTCTATTTTTCATTTACCAACAAAACATATCCTGACACCCTTTATAAAATACCAAAAAAAGCCCATAGAGAAACACTTCAAAGGTTATCTTACGAATATGGTATATGGAAAAATGTTTCTACTTATTACCAAGCATTAAGAGCTTTAGAATTTAAGGTTTTTGAAATAATGCCTTCTGATGAGAACTCATCTAAATTAAGAAACATTAAAGACAACCTTAATTCTCTATACTTAACACACAATGAAAATGAGATTAAACAAATTATAGAAACTGTAGAGTTTGATATCTTTAAAGATAGCAACATTAAAAAAACTGTTGAAACAGATTTTTTTGAATTAAAAAACAGTTTTGAACACCTCATCTATAACAAAAAAATTATTAATAGATACATCCCCACTATTCATATTTATGGATTTAACAACCAATATCACAATTGGATATCTAATTTTATTGTTGGAGAATTTGGAATTTCTTACCAAGATAAAAGACCCGTTAGCTCAAAAATATTCGATGCTTTAAAATGGTCTATGATTTTGAGTATTCTTTCCATAATTATAGCCTATATTGTCGCTGTTCCCCTTGGGGTTAAATCTGCTGTGGACAAAGGAAAAACTTCTGAAAAAATTATTACCACAGGCTTATTTTTACTTTATTCTTTACCCAACTTCTGGATAGCTACCATGCTTATTCAATATCTTGGTGACGGAGATGGTTTAGGATGGTTTCCTACACATGGTTTAGGAGAATTGCCAAAATCTGCTCCTTATTGGGATAGATTTTTTGAAACGGCTTACCACTTTATTTTACCATTATTCTGTTTAACTTATGCTTCATTTGCATTTATTTCCAGACAAATGCGTGGAGGGATGTTAAATGTATTGGAAATGGACTACATCAGAACTGCTCGTGCAAAAGGCTTAAAAAAACAAGTAGTAATTTGGAAACATGCGTTTAGAAATTCATTAATACCAATCATTACTTTATTTGCTAATATTTTCCCTGCTGCTATTTCAGGCTCCTTCATTATTGAGGTAATTTTCTCCATTCCAGGAATGGGACAACTTACCTTGCAAGCAATTTTCCAAAGAGATTACCCTATTGTATTTACGGTATTAATGTTTTCTTCCATACTTACCCTAGTAGGTATTTTAATAGCAGATATTATGTATGCTTTTGTTGACCCAAGAATTTCCTTTTCTAATAAAAAATCTTAATCTATGAACTTGTTTAATTTATTCAATAGGAGAAAAAATAGAGAAGCGAATACCCTCATTCTTCAAAATAATAACGAAAGTTATTGGAAAATTGTTAGGCAACAGTTCAAAAAAAATAAAATTGCTGTTTATTCATTACGAGTTGTATTTATTTTCATTTTCATTGCTTTATTTGCTGATTTTATAGCTAATGAAAAGCCACTTGTTGCTAAATACAACGGAAACGTATATTTCCCTGTAATGAAAGAATATGCTGTTGATTTAGGCTTTTCCGATTGGCATGATGAATTTAGAAATGTTTCTTGGAGAGGTTTAAAATATGATTGGGTGGTTTGGCCTCCCGTTCCCTACTTACCTAGAAATATTGATGTTTCTAATACATGGGTAGGTCCTTTTGATGATCAAAATGTTGAGTCAACAAGGTGGAAACATTGGTTGGGCACGGATGATTTAGGACATGATGTATTGGCCGGGATGATACACGGAACACGTATTGCTCTTTTAGTAGGGTTAGTTTCTATGGGAATTGCTGCTATTATCGGAATCTTTTTTGGTGCCGTAGCTGGATATTATGGTGATGAAAAATTAAAAATGAGCATTATCTCTATCCTACTTTATGTAATAGGTTTTATATTGGCTGTTTTCTATGCTTTTGGAACTCGTTCTTATGCTTTAGCAGATGCTATAGGCAGCTCTTTTGGCAGTTTTATGTGGGAATTTTTACTAAGCATCTTACTTTTTATTGCTATTATTTATATATTTAAACTTATTGCTTCATTGGCTAAAAAATTACCGTTTAAGGTAAAAGAAATTAGCATCCCTATAGACATATTAATAAGCAGATTAATAGAAATTGTTGTTTCTATTCCTCAATTATTTTTAATTATTTCTATTGCTGCAGTAGTTGCTAAACCTTCTATTTTTATTGTAATGGTAATTATTGGATTAACAACCTGGACAGGAATAGCAAGATTTACACGTGCTGAATTATTAAGAATTCGGAATTTAGAGTTCATTGAGGCTGCTAATGCTCTTGGTTACAAAGAGTGGAGAATTATTGTTAAACATGCTTTACCAAATGCGCTATCACCAGTTTTAATAGCTATTGCTTTCGGAATTGCTTCTGCTATCTTAATTGAATCTACCTTATCATTTATTGGTGTTGGTGTTCCCGCAGAAACAATTACTTGGGGTTCTATGCTTTCTAAAGCCAGAGCAGTTTCTTCAGCTTGGTGGCTGGCTATAATTCCTGGTTTCGCTATCTTTATAACCGTTACCATTTACAACCTAATTGGTGAAGGTTTAACAGACGCCATGAATCCAAAATTGAAAAAATAAAAGCTTATTTTTGCTTTATAAATTTTTTCAAACCATAGTTTATGAAAATTGCTTTATTCCCGGGTTCATTCGATCCAATAACCATAGGTCATGAAAACATTATTAGAAGAGCTCTACCGCTTTTCGATAAAATAATAGTTGGCATTGGTATCAACACCAACAAAAAATATTTATTCTCCTTAGAGCAACGTGAAAAATGGATAAAACAAGTTTTTGCCGATGAATCCAAAGTGGAAGTAAAAAGCTACCAAGGTTTAACAGTTGATTTTTGTAAAAAAGAAAATGCCAATTTTATTGTTAGAGGATTAAGAAACAGTGCTGATTATGGTTTTGAAAGCAACATTGCACAAATGAATCAATACCTTCATGCTAATATAGAAACTATTTTTTTTCAAACAACTCCAGAGCTCTCTGCAATAAATTCTACAATTGTGCGTGATATAATCATTAATAAAGGCAACGCTTCTAAATTTGTTCCTGTTGTTATTAGTAATGATTTTAAAAATTAATCCATGTTAAAGCAAATAATAACCCTACTTTTTCTTAATATCCATTTCATATCTTTAGCAAGCAATACAGTAATTAAAGGTGTAGCCAAAGATTTTGACAACAGCGAGCTTTCTGTTTATATTTATGATGATTTTATAACCGGTACCAAAGAAAAAATTGGTTTCTCAAAAATTGGCAACACCAATAATTTTGAATTTAATATTGATATCAATACTATAAAAAAAGTGGAACTCGCTATTGAAGACAAAACCACTTGGTTTTTTATTGAACCGGGAGGCATTTACAACATCACCCTAAGCTACAGCCCAGAACTTAACAAAGGTAGAATTTATGACCGCTTTCTTTCTTTAAAATTTAACTTTCCGGCACCTACTGAACTTAATCAGCTAATTGCAAAATTTAATAGAAAATATGATGACTTCATAAGCACAAATGAATCCATCTTTTTAAAAAGAGATGGTTCTATAACTCCTAAAATTCAAGAATTTGAACAACATATTTTAAATGAATTTAAGGCTTATAACAATGATTTTGCCTACAATTATGCAAAATACACCATTGCTTCCACTTTTAACTCTATAGACATTTCTTACTATAAAAGCGATAAAAAATCGTTAGATAAAGCTGATATTTTTATAAAGTACCTTCAAAATAATTCTATTCTATACAACAATCCTGAATACATGAATTTCTTTACTGCTTTTTTTAATGGTGAAATAAAGAAACTAACGCTTCAGTTGCACGGTATGGATATTACCAAAGCTATCAACGAAGAAAATAGCTATAACGCTCTAGTAAAAGCATTAGAAAAGTATCCGTTCTTAGAAAATAAAGAATTACTCAATTTATTTTTAATAAATGGTCTTAAAGAAATTGGCAACGATAAATATTTTAATCAAAAAAATATTATTTCAATTCTAACTCATTTAAAAACCAACAGCATTTATCCCGAGCAACAAAAGATTGCTGCCAATGTAATTACCAAAATAACCTACAAAAAATTAGCTAAAGGAAGTAACGCTCCAACATTTAAACTTCCTACAATAGACGGTAAAGAAATTGCTTTAACCGACTTTAACGGAAAATATGTTTACATAAACTTTTGGGCATCATGGAGCATTCCTAGCTTGAGAGAAATGAAAATAATGGAAACGCTTCATAAACAATATAAAGATAAGGTAGCGTTTATTAGTATTTGTACGGATAACGATAAATCTAAAATAAAATCTTTACTAAAAGAAAACCCAAACTACTCATGGACTTTTGTACATCTTACCGAAAGAGAACTAATGCAGGCTTATGAAGTAAGAACTTTACCAACATATGTTTTAATAGGAAAAGAAGGTGAAATTTTAAGATTCCCAGCCCCACGTCCGGGAGGAAACATTGAGCGACCTACCGAAGAAAATATTGAACGAGTGTTTTTTGATTTAAAATAAGTTTATCAAATAATTTCCTTAATAGAAGGGTAAGTGTTTTTCAATACTTCTTGTTGAATTTCTTCATCAGTCATCCAACGTGCATTCGTTATATTTTCTTCTGTTTGGGGTACTAACTCACTTATGTCATCAGTTTTCATTTCATACCAAACCGATTGTTTTAATACCATTTTACCATTCAATTCATAAATATGATAAGTGTCTTTTAAATGATTTAAAATAGTTAGGTTACCAATTCCACATTCCTCCTCTACTTCTCTTACAGCAGATGCTTCAAGTGTTTCGTTTGCTTCAACTTTACCTTTAGGTAAATCCCATTTTCCTAACCTAAAAATAAATAAAATTTTCCCTTCAGCATTACTTACTTTACCTCCTGCTGCAAGGATCAAATCAAAATTATTTTTAAAACTTTCAAAATCTTTATCAGGTATAGGAGTTAAAAAAACTAAATGCTTAAGTTTGCCATCGTTTTTTAAAAAATTTACTACCATAAATGCTATAGAATTATCGTAATAATGGAGAACTAAAACGTTTTCCATATCACTTAATAATTTGGTGTTTTTTGTGAATAAAATAACCTTATCGTTAACAAAAACTTTATACATTTGCAGCATGATATTTAATAATGAATCCGCGAAAAAAGTTGCAGAATTACTACTGCAAATTAAAGCTATTAAATTGCAATCTGCAAATCCTTTTATATGGGCATCAGGTTGGAAGTCACCAATCTATTGCGATAATAGAAAAGCGTTGTCTTATCCACCTGTAAGAACCTACATTCGGCAACAATTTGTTGATGCAGTTAAAGAGTTTTTCCCTACAGTAGATGTTATTGCAGGAGTAGCAACTGGCGGTATTGCTCATGGTGTCTTAGTTGCCGAAGCATTGGGCTTACCATTTGCATATGTTCGTTCTTCCAGCAAAGAACATGGTATGCAAAACCTTATTGAAGGAGAAATAGAAAAAGGTCAAAACATTGTAGTTATTGAAGATCTAATTTCTACCGGTGGTAGTAGTCTTAAAGCAGTAGAAGAGTTAAGGAAAAATGGTGGAAATGTATTAGGAATGTTGGCCATCTTCTCTTATAATTTTGATGAATCTGTTAAAAATTTTGAAGTAAATAAGTGTAAATTATACACTCTAAGTAACTACAATGTACTGTTAGATACTGCCGTTAAAACAAATTATATTTCAGAAAAAGATGTTGACTCTTTAAATCAATGGAGAGAAAACCCTAAAACTTGGGATATTACTTCAAAGTAAAAATAAACTTATCATCAATACCACAAAAACTTAACTAACAAAAACATTATTAATAATGAAAATTGCTCCAAAAGCAGAACTTATCAATACTAGCGATGAAGTTTTATTCAACCTTTTATCTGACCTAAATAACCTTAAAGACTTTTTACCCACAGAAAAAATTGAAAATTGGAACGCTACTTCTGATAGTTGTTCTTTTAAAATTAAAGGATTAGCAGAAGTTGGATTAAAAAAAGTAGCTACTACTCCTAACTCCTTAATTTATTTAGATTCTTTTAAAGCCCCATTCAAATTCACTTTAAATTTTTATCTTGAAAAGATTGAGGACAACAAAACCAACACCTCCTTTGTTTTCGAAGCCAACATTAATCCTTTTATGAAAATGATGCTTGAAAAACCACTCAATCAGTTCTTTAACGAGATTATTGTCAACTTAAAGGCTAAGTACTAAAGTTTGTTGTTACTGTTAATAACTATTCATTAGTTGATAGATGTAATTTTTCAAAAATTTAGGACAATGACTTAAGTTTGTGTGAGTTTTAAAACACAGATGCAAGCCAACTTGAAAAAAGATAAAAAAGAAGAAAAAACAACCACTCCTTTGATGAAGCAATACAATGCCATCAAAGCAAAGTACCCTGATGCGTTATTGCTTTTTAGAGTAGGAGATTTTTACGAAACTTTTGGTGAAGACGCCATTAAAGCTGCCAATATTTTAGGCATTGTACTAACTGCCAGAAATAACGGTTCTTCTAAATTAGAATTGGCTGGTTTTCCACACCATTCCTTAAATACTTATTTACCTAAACTAGTTCGTTCAGGATTGCGCGTTGCTATTTGCGATCAATTAGAAGCTCCAAGCAAAGAAAAAAAAATAGTTAAAAGAGGGGTTACGGAATTAGTAACGCCAGGAGTTACCCTCAACGATCAAATTTTAGATCATAAATCCAATAATTTTTTAGCCGCAGTTTGTTTAACAAAAAAAGGTGCTGGGGTGGCTTTTTTAGATGTTTCAACGGGCGAATTTCTTGCTGCTGAAGGTAGTATTGAATACATAGATAAACTGTTGCATGGTTTTAAACCATCTGAAGTGCTTTTTAAACGCAACGATAAAAAACAGTTTCATGAACTTTTTGGCAGCCAATTTTACACTTATGCTGTAGATGAATGGGTGTTTACAGAAGATTTTGGTAGAGAAACACTTCAAAATCATTTTCAAACGAAATCGCTAAAGGGTTTTGGCGTTGAAGATTTTTCCAATGCTATTGTAGCTGCTGGAGTGGCTTTGCATTATCTTTCAGAAACGCAACACGAAAAAGTAAAGCACATTACCGCTTTGTCGAGAATTGAAGAAGATAAATATGTTTGGCTCGATAAATTTACCGTTAGAAACTTAGAGTTAATCTACTCTCCCAACGAAAATGCCAAAACACTTATAGACATTATCGATTGCACCATTTCTCCAATGGGTTCTCGTTTGATGAAACGTTGGGTTACTCTACCGTTAAAGGATGTGGCTCCAATTAATGCTCGTTTAGAAATAGTAAATACTTTCGTTAATCTAACTGATTTTGCAACAACCATCAGAACCGCCATACACGAAATTGGAGATTTAGAAAGACTGGTTTCAAAAGTAGCCACAGGAAGGATTAACCCGAGAGAAGTGATGCAGCTAAAGCGAGCTTTATTGGCTATAGAACCCATAAAAACAGCTTGCTTGTCTATTGATAATGCTGCCTTAAAAAAGATTGGAGAACAACTTAATCCGTGTACTATTTTAAAAGACAAAATAGAGGCTACCATTTTTGAAGACCCTCCCGTAGCTATTGCCAAAGGAAATGTAATTAAAAATAATGTTGCTGAGGAATTAGATGAACTCCGAAAAATATTACATTCCGGAAAAGATGCTTTAGTAGAAATTCAAGAGAGAGAAAGTGAACTTACCGGCATTCCAAGTTTAAAAATTGCATTTAATAATGTTTTCGGATATTATATTGAAGTAAGAAATACACATAAAGACAAAGTGCCTCCAACTTGGCACAGAAAACAAACACTTACTCAGGCAGAGCGCTACATCACTGAAGAACTTAAAGAATATGAAAGCAAAATTTTAGGTGCTGATGAGAAAATTTTGGTACTCGAAACACAATTGTTTAACGATTTAGTGTTAGAGCTAGCAGACTACATTACGCCTATTCAGTTAAATGCTGTTTTAATTGCACAACTCGATTGTTTATTGTCCTTTGCCACTATTGCTAAAGAACATAATTATACCCGACCAGAAGTTAACGACACCAAAATTATTGATATTAAATCGGGGAGACATCCGGTTATAGAACAACAATTGCCTATTGGCGAAGAGTATGTGGCTAACGATATTTATTTAGATGATAGTCAGCAACAAATTATAATGATTACCGGACCAAATATGTCGGGAAAATCGGCATTATTAAGGCAAACTGCTTTAATTACACTGTTGGCTCAGATTGGTTCTTATGTCCCTGCCAAACATGCTATTATTGGTGTAGTTGATAAAATTTTTACCAGAGTTGGGGCTTCCGATAACATTTCTCAAGGAGAATCTACTTTCATGGTAGAAATGAATGAAACAGCCAGTATTTTAAATAACCTTTCAGAGAGAAGTTTGATTTTGTTAGATGAAATTGGTAGAGGAACAAGCACTTACGATGGTATTTCGATAGCTTGGAGCATAGCTGAATATTTACACGAACATCCTACACATAGAGCGAAAACACTTTTTGCTACGCATTATCATGAGCTTAATGATATGACTAACAGCTTTAAGCGAATTAAAAACTTTAATGTTTCTGTTAAAGAAATAAACAATAAAATTCATTTTTTAAGAAAGTTGGTGCAAGGTGGAAGCAACCATAGCTTTGGTATTCATGTTGCAAAAATGGCAGGTATGCCAAAAGTGATGTTGGATAGAGCTAACGACATCCTAAAACAATTAGAAAACTCGCATGTAAGCAGTAGTAAAAATAAAAAAGTAAGTACTAAACCAACCGTTGAAGATATGCAATTAAGCTTCTTTCAATTGGACGACCCTGTTTTAGAACAAATTAGAGAAGAACTAATTACTATTGATATCAATACCCTTACGCCAGTTGAAGCCTTGATGAAACTCAATGAGATTAAAAAAATGGTTGGAGGGAAATGATTTAAGATTACAAATTAGAAATCACCTCTACATTCGATTGCATTTTTAATTTATCCTATTTTTGTATAAATATACTACATGAGCGAAAATGAAGATTATTTTAGAATTTCCAAAAATGGAGATGTTCACTTATTAAGTGATAGAATTCCGTTTAAATGGAAAGTATTAACTATTTGGAATTCTATTTCATTTATTGTCTTAATTTTTATTTTTGGTTGGTTAGTTGGATTACTAATTGCAATTTTAACTTTAATTGGATATATTCTTTACAGATTTGCGGCTTGGATTTATTACTCAGAAATTCTGATTGATGAAAAAAGTGGAAAAATGATTCACCTTAAAAAAATACTTGACAGAACTCACAAAGTGGACTTAATAACTGATAAATTTGATTCAAAACGATTTGAATTTTTGGAGCTGACTCGAAGTGGAAAAACAAAATTCTTAATGAGTTACAGAACACATAAAAATCATGAGTTATTAATCTTAAAAAACAAAACTGATAAAGAGCTGGTTGAAAAATATATTGAGGAAAAAATATCTGTTAATATCTCCCACTAATACCGTAAAAAAATAAAAAACCACGCATCATGGAAACATATAAAATACCAACCCAAACCCGTATTGGACATGTTCACCTTAAAGTAGCCGACCTTAACCGTTCACTTGAATTTTATCGAGATTTATTAGGCTTTGAAGTAACCATGTTATATGGAAGTCAGGCAGCATTTATTTCTGCAGGTGGATACCATCACCATATAGGATTAAATACATGGCACAGTAAAGATGCTCCTCCTGCTAGTAAAGAAGGTGTAGGTTTATATCATACCGCAATATTATATCCGACAAGAAAAGACCTTGCAATTATTTATAACCGATTACGCCAAGCAAGCTATCCACTTACAGGTGCAAGTGACCATGGAGTGTCAGAGGCATTGTATCTTGATGATCCAGATGGTAATGGCGTGGAATTGTATTGGGATAGACCTCAAGAACTATGGCCAACAAAAGCTGATGGCTCTTTAGAAATGTTTACCAAAGTACTTGATTTGGAAGACTTACTTAAAGAAATTAATACCTTTTAAAGGTTTTAATCCAGCACTTCTTAGGTTTATTTTCTTTGGCAGACAATAGCCTAATTCCAATTGGGGTAAAAACAAAAGCTACAAAATACAATGCTACCCAGCCAAAAAATGATTTGATAAAATACCTATCTAATCCTTTTGAACTTAAGTAGTTCTTATCTGTAAAGTGGGATTTTCTTAGTCCTAATAAATATAACTCGTAGATAACACCAGCTATCCCAATTAATCCGATTATTAATAATATTATTCCTAAAACTTTTTTAAGCATTGGTCTAGAGTACTTACCTTATTTTATTCAACTCATTTACAGCCATTACTTTACAACAAATGTACATCATATTTTCAATATAAAAAAATCACTTCAAATACTTATCCAATAAATAAACAATAGTTGCCATAGCTCCGGCACCCATTTCCAATTCTCTTTTATTTACTGCTTCAAACACATCTGTTTCAGCATGGTGGTAGTTAAAATACAATTGAGAATTAATGGCAATACCTATTTGCAGCATATCCGGATATTCTTCTCTTAAAGGCATAATATCAACACCACTATAGCCTTTCTTTATTTTAGTTAAATCGTAATCAAATAATAATTTGTCGAAAGATTTTACAAAATCGAGGTGCTTGTCAGAACCCAATACATCATAACCTAGAGGTAAAAAGCCACCTCTATCGCTTTCGATGGCAGCAAGGTGTTTTTCTTTGTTTTGCTTGGCTAGTTTAGCATAAGTTTTTCCACCAAAATTGCCATTTTCTTCGTTCATAAATAATACACAACGTAAGGTATGTTGTGGTTGATAATTCAAGGTTTTTAATATCCTTAACGCTTCAATAGAATGAACAATTCCTGCCCCATCATCATGAGCTCCTTCACCAACATCCCAAGAATCTAGATGTCCACCGAAAGTAATAATTTGGTCATCTTTCCCTTTCATTTCGGCAATAACGTTGTAAGTTTTTACATTTAGTAAAATTTTACAATCCATTTCTAAGGCAATAGCAACATTTTCTTTTTTTAACCAAGCAGAAAGCAAATCTGCATCGGCAGTACTAATAGCTGCTGCAGGAATTTTAGGTGTTTTATCATTATAAACCAATGAACCTGTATGCGGATGATGATCTGTTGGTGTTGCCAACGACCTAATAATAACCGCTTTTGCACCTAATTTACTAGCTTCAACAGCTCCAAATGCGCGTATGGGATAGCAATAGCCATAAGCACTAAAGGTATTGATAAGCTTTTGGTCGAATGCCTGATTGATAAATACAATTTTGCCACTTACTTTTGATTTATCTATGGTTTTCAATGCTTCATAATCTGCCACTTCCACCACTTCTCCTTTTAGCAAACCGTTGGTAGCAATTGAACCTCCTAAAGCCAATAAATTCAATTTATGAAATTCATTATTGGCAGTTGAAATCCACCCGGCTTCTTTGGTGCCTCTTTTCCAATAAGGGGCATTTATCTCTTGTAAATAAACGGTATCAAAACCATAGGATGAAAGTAAGTTGTAACCCCATTCAACTGCTTTTTGAGCTTCCGCAGAACCGGTAATTCTTGCTCCCACTTGCTTACAAAGCACTTCTAAATTTTTATAGGCATGACCTTTTTCTAAAGCCACATCATAAATGGAACGAATAAACAAAGAATCACCTTGAGCTCTAAGTAAAAAAGGCGTTAATACAACTAACAATAAAGCGTATATTTTTTTCATTTCATTTTTTATTAAACCTTCAAGGTCTAATAGTAAAAAAGGCTAAATATCTTGAAGGTTTTGATTATTTTACTATTCATTCTTAACAACTTTTGGAAGGGTAAAAATAAGCAAATAAGCTTTTTAATTTGTAAAGTAAGGGAAAATGGTTGTAGTTGAAGTATTAACACTCTTACTGTCTGAAACGTGGTAATAAGAGTGAAGTAAATAGAGTTAATTCTTTCTTAGTAAAGTTATTTCATACTTATAATCTAAACTACAAATTATGGTATCTTTAGTTAGTTTATATATTTGGAGACCTGCATTTTGAATTCCTGCATTTACTTTTAAATCAGTCCCTAATCCCTTCATTAAATCTAAATCTCCATCAAGGCTATCTGGTAGTACATTCCATAGGTTCAAATCTGATATTGTCATAAATTGAATAAGGTAACTTTCATTATTAAATTTTTCAATTCCTTCAATTTGTAGCATGTTACTATCAATAGATATTGTTATAGTATCAAACTGTTCTACTTTTTTATCTTCTTCGTAGTTAAATAAACTTTGATATTTAACAGTATCTACTATTGTAATTTCAGACCTACTTATTCCTGTCCATGTTCCAGTAAGTTTATTTTTCATTTTTTCTATTTCTTTAGGATAATCTTCAAATTCCTCAATAATATTCTGTTGAGTTGGAAAAAAATTAATTTTTACAGAAATAATTATAAATGCAGGAATTAATAAATAGAAAGAGTTAAACTTAAAAGCAAATATTTGCTTGATTAGAAGCAAACGTAAGGTAAGTGCAATAATGTCAAATATCAAAACGCTTAAAGAAGGAACTCCTCCAAAACCTACTGAATATCCTCCTTTAATAATCATGAGTTTATATACCCAAAAAATTAACTCTCCTATTAAAATGATATATCGAATTTGACGAAATGGAATTAAAAAACCGACTAATAAGAGTAATAATGATAATCCTGAATAAAAAATATTTAATTCGGAAAAAATCGACTCATCAACAATTGAGCAACCCCACTGTTCTGTATAATCAAGATTAGTAAAAAAACCAAATACAGACCAACCAATTAATATCCAGAATGTTGTCGTAGGATTTTTTATTTTATGAGTAAAAGTAGAAATCATTATACTTTATCAAATGTAAATAGCTATGTGTCTATGTAGTCTTATGTTTACTCTTTCAACAACCCAATCAACTCATTAGCTGCTGCGAAAGGAGATTTGGTATTATTCAATACTTCTTTTTCCAGAACCTTTAGTTTATCCTGTATAGCTTTGTTATCATTAAACATAGCTATTAATGCCTGATTAATTTCACTTTGCAACCAATGTTTTACTTGTTCTTTTCGTTGCGTATCGAAATAACCGTTGCTCACTACCAAATGCTGAAAATCTTCCATTATTTTCCATACTTCTTTAATGTTGGTATTTTCAAGAGCAGAACAAGTTTCAACCTTTGGTGTCCACGCATTTTTATTGGGCGGAAATAAATGTAAGGCATTCTGGTAAGCTCTTTTGGCAGTTTTAGCTTTATCTACATTATCTCCTTCTGCTTTATTAATAACAAGTGCATCAGCCATTTCCATAATGCCCCTTTTTATGCCTTGCAATTCATCTCCTGCACCAGCTAACATTAACAATAAGAAGAAATCTACCATTAATTTCACTTCTGTTTCCGACTGACCAACACCAACGGTTTCTACCAATATAATTTCGTAACCGGCAGCTTCACATAAAATAATACTTTCTCTTGTAGCTCTGGCTACACCTCCCAATGTCCCTGAAGAAGGGGAAGGTCTGATAAAAGCATTTTCCTGAGCAGAGAGTTCATTCATTCTGGTTTTATCACCTAAAATACTCCCACTACTTTTATTGCTGCTTGGATCTATGGCTAAAACAGCTATTTTTTTATGTTGCTGCTGTATTAAAAACATTCCCAACGCTTCTATAAAGGTACTTTTACCAACTCCCGGTACTCCAGTAATGCCTATTCTAAATGATTTTCCTGATAAAGGCAAACATTTTTCAATAATTTGTTCAGCAATAACTTGGTGCGATTTATTGTTACTTTCAACAAGTGTAATCGCTTTACTCAATGCATTTCTATCTCCTTTAGCTATTGCACTAACATATTCATCTACAGAAAGTAGCTTTTTTTTATTTAATTTATTGATGTTTATCTGTCGTTTCATAAAATAATAAAGCATAAAAGTAACAATTTAAAAAAACTTACGTTATATGTTTCATAGTACAGATTTAAGTATTGGTCGAAATTTTTATTTCATTTATCTAAAGTCTGTGTTTTAATGTTGAATTGACTACCTATCGCTTCACTTAAAACCAAAAGTTATGGACTCAAATTTAATCTTGTTCCTAGTTACTGCATTGTTCCTTGGAGCTATTTTTGGAGTACTTTACATCATGAGTAAAAACTACAAACCAAAAAAAAAAAGAAGAGAACATTTAGAAGCTTTAAGAAAAATGAGAGCATTGAGAAATAAACAGAAAGTGAAAGCCTAAATTTATTTATTACATATCTAAAAATTATCACAAATAAAATTTGTAATAATAATTTCTATTGCCATCTTTGTAGATGTATAAATCTACTTAAAGTTGGGAAATAAAGAAAGTTATTTGACACTAAATAACTCTTCTACAGGGGAGTATAAGGAAAAAGGCAGTAAGTTTTTAGCGTATGCTTTTCCAGTTCTTTCCGAAAATTCCTTTAAAGAACAATTATCTATTATTAAAACTGAACATCCTAATGGGCGACATTTTTGCTATGCATTTCGCTTTGGAATTAATGGCGAACAATACAGGTATAATGATGATGGAGAGCCTAAAAACTCTGCAGGCTCACCCATTTACGGTCAATTACTATCTAAAGAATTAACCAATATTGCTATTGTAGTAGTTCGTTATTTTGGTGGTACAAAATTAGGTGTTAGTGGATTGGTGAATGCCTATAAAACTGCTGCAAAAGAAGCATTAGAAAATGGTGAAATCATCACTAAAAAACTTACTGAAACATATAAAATTGAATTTAATTATGATAAGATGTCGTCAATAATAGCTTTTATCAATCAGCATCAATTAACGGTTACCAAACAACATTTCGAACTAACTTGTTTTGTTGAAATTGAACTAGAAAAAGCTAATGCTGCAAACATTATCGAACGATTAAGTGAAATACAAGATATCAACATAAAAAAAGCACCTAATAATTAGGTGCTTTTTTGTGATTGTTTTCTTATTGCTTGTTTTTCAGCTCTTCATTCTTTTTAGCTCTTTGCATCGGATTTTCACCATATCCCCCCCAATTATAAGCTTTTCTTTCGTAAAGTTCAAACTTGCTAGGTTGCATTTTCGGAGGCCAGTTATTATTGCTTAAATCAACATCTGCCGTTTCTAAAAATGGATCTAGTTCTATTCCTGCTAATTCTTTTTCAAAGAAAAATACTTTAGAAACATTTTTGTGATTTATTTTCCATATTTCTGCAGGAATTTTAATCACTTCTTTAGATCCATCGGTAAAAGTAAATTGAAGAATAAGGGGCATTACTAAACCTCCAATACTTTCAAAACTTACTGTATAATAATTGTATTTCGAATTTAAAATAGCAACATCTTTTTCATTAAGATTAGATAAGTATTTTTGATACTCTACTTTATCTATTAAATTCACTTCAAAGGGGTCATATTTATCATAAAAATCCATTATAGAAGGATCCTTTTCTTCGTACGTTTCTTTTACCTCTTTAGGGTTTCTTATTTCACCAATTCCTTTCTGTTCATTAGCTTTCATTTCTTTCTGAATGGCTTTTTCTACTTCCGGATTTTTAGAATCTATTTTAAACCATTCTACATTTTTGATGGCTATATCTACATGGTCGGTAGTATAAAACCAGCCTCTCCAGAACCAATCTAAATCAACTGCAGAAGCATCTTCCATTGTTCTGAAAAAATCTTCAGGTGTTGGGTGTTTAAATTTCCATCTTTCTGCATACGTTTTAAAAGCAAAATCAAATAATTCTCTTCCCATTACAGTTTCTCTTAAAATATTAAGAGCTGTAGCCGGTTTACCGTAAGCATTATTACCAAATTGATGTATCGATTCAGAATTAGTCATAATAGGAGAAATGTATTCTTTATCTCCTTTCATGTAATCGACAATTTTGTGAGCAGGGCCTCTACGAGAAGGATAATCTCTTTCCCACTCTTGCTCACATAGATATTGTGTAAAAGTGTTCAATCCTTCATCCATCCAAGTCCATTGTCTTTCATCAGAGTTAATAATCATAGGGAAAAAATTATGTCCCACTTCATGAATAATTACACCAATCATAGCATATTTTGTTCTTTCAGAATATGTTCCATCTGGCTCTGGTCTTCCTCCATTAAAACAAATCATTGGGTATTCCATTCCAATTCTTTTAGAGTGAACAGAAATAGCTACTGGATAAGGGTAAGTAATGGTATGATTTGAATAGCTTTTCAATGTATGTGCAACCACTTTAGTACTATATTGCTCCCAAAGCGGATTTCCTTCTTTAGGATAATAGCTCATTGCCAAACTTTTTTTATCTCCTAAATCAACGGCCATCGCATCCCAAATAAATTTTCTTGATGAAGCAAAAGCAAAATCTCTAACATTAGTAGCAATAAAACTCCATGTTTTAGTATCATTAGATCTAGATTTTTCATTCTTTTCAGCTTCTTCTTGAGTAATGATAATTACTGGTTGTTTATATTCATTTTGAGCCGCTGCAAATCTTTTTCTTTGCTCCGAAGTAAGTACACTATTTGCATTAGTTAATGTTCCTGTTGAGGCAATAACATGGTCAGCAGGAGCTGTAATGTTTACTTTAAAATCTCCAAAAGGTAAGGTAAACTCTCCTCTTCCTAAAAATTGTTTGTGTTGCCAGCCTTCTACTTCGTTATAAACAGCCATTCTAGGATAAAACTGAGCAATAGTATATAAGTAATTGCTGTCTTCTTCAAAATATTCATACCCAGAACGACCGCCAATTTCGTCTCTATCATTAATATTATACCACCATTTTATTTTGAATGTATAGCTTGCTCCAGGCATTAATGGTTTGGGCATGTCTATTCTCATCATGGTTTTGTTAATGGTTACAGGCAAGTCTTTTCCTGATACATCTTTAACATAATCTAATTTAAAACCACCATCAAAATTGTTGTGCAAATCAGCAATTTCCTTAAACGACATTTTGCTGTTAATACTTCCTGTTTCAATTAGTTTGGTGTCAGAGTCCTGAGCTCTCATGTTTTGATCGAGCTGAACCCAAAGGTATTCCAATTTATCTGGTGAATTATTTTTGTAGGTTACCGTTTCTTTACCGTAAATTTTTTGCTCTTTATCATCTAAGGTAATATCAATAATATAATCTGCTTTTTGCTGATAATACCCGTGACCCGGAGCACCAGAAGCTGTTCTGTAAATGTTAGGAGTAGCAAATTCTTCTTTTAACTGTCTGAATTTGTTTTTATTGGTGTTTTCTTGTGCGTTAATAATGCCAAATGTACTTGCTAATACTAAGGCTAAAGTAATTCGTTTCATTCCTGTTTTATTTGATGTTTTTCTGATTTTTTATAGTCGTTTAATCTAAAATTAAAACGTTGCTCGCCTACTGTAAGGTAGATGATGTTTACATGTTCTTCAAAATAATTATTTAAGATGGTAGATTTTACTTCCACAGAACTTATTGAATCTATTGGTGATGAAGTAAAGTAAACCAACATATCATCATCTGCTCTCACTTCTTTTCCGAAAAAGTGAATGTCAACAGTTTTTTCATTTACAATAATTTCAACATGTTTTTTGATGAAATTGAAAATGATTTCGTTGGCTTTTTCATGTTCTTTTTCTGTGCCAAGACGTAATTCTGGATGACCTTCTTTTTCAAGGGCATATTCTAAATCATGACCAATAAATTTAATAGAAGCTTCAAACAATTGTTCTTTTTCGTTGAAGTTAATTTCTGTAATAGACACATAATACTTATGCGGTACAAAGCTGACCAAAAGTACTACTAGTGCTATATAAATGAAATTCCTCATGAAAAAATGAAGTGCTAAATTAAGCATTAATTTAAAACTGCTAATGCTTTTTCCATAGCTGCATCTAACCCATTTATATTAGCACCACCTGCTGTTGCAAAAAATGGCTGACCACCACCTCCACCTTGCATTTCTTTAGCCGCTTCTCTAATAATATTACCTGCATGTAATTTTCTTTCGGTAGCTAAATTATCAGAAATGGCAATGGTTAAATTAGGTTTTCCATTAATTTCTGCACCTAATACCAAATACAAATTATCTATCTGGGCTTTTAACTGAAAAGCCAAATCTTTTATGGTTGCTGCATCAACAGCGGTTAGTTTTTTGGTGATAACATTAACGCCATTAATATTTTTTACTTCGTTTAATAATTCTTCTTTAATGGCTTTTGCTTGCTCTTTACCTTTCTGCTCTTCTTCTTTAAGCATGGCTTTTTTGATATTATTCAATTCATCAATAATAACCGCATCCAACTTAATTTTTGTAAAATCTGTAATAGCATTGCTCAATACTTCTATTTGTAGAGAACCATTTGAAGGAGAAATTATATTTAAAGTAGGCATATCACTCACTTTAGCGTACTGTTGTAATAAATTATGTTGAGCAATATTTATTTTACTAATAACTTCATCAGTCACCAATCCTGATAATGGATGTTTGGTAATGGTATCTATTTTTTCTTTTAGATAGTTCGCTGCACCTTTTGATGTAACCGCTTCAATTCTTCTGATTCCTGCTGCAACAGAGCCTTCAGAAGTAATTTTAAACAACTCAATAGCTTTAGTATTGTTTACATGAATTCCTCCACATAATTCTTTAGAATCTCCAAACTGAATCATACGAACCTTGTCTCCATATTTTTCGCCAAATAACATCATGGCTCCTTGTTTTTCAGCTTCTTCAATAGGAATTTCTCTGTGTTCGTCTAAATTGATAGCCGCTTGAATTTTTTCATTCACAAAAGCTTCTATTTGCTGTAATTCTTCCTCACTTACTTTTTGGAAATGAGAAAAATCGAAACGCAAATAATCGGCATTTACCAACGAGCCTTTTTGTTCTACATGCGTACCTAAAATTGTTCTAAGTGCTTGGTGCAATATGTGCGTTGCTGAGTGATTAGCAGCGGTTAGTATTCTATCGTTACTAACAACAGCTTTAACCGATCCAGTAACATCTTCAGGCAATTCTTTGGTAAAATGAACAATTAAATTGTTCTCTTTTTTAGTGTCTAAAACATTAATTTTCTTTCCGTTAACTTCTAAATAACCTTTATCACCTACTTGACCTCCACCTTCCGGATAAAATGGTGTTTTTTCTAAAACAATTTGATATTGTTCTTTATCCTTGGCTTTAATTTTTCTATAACTTACAATTTTTGTTTCACTTTCTAAATTATCGTAACCAATAAATTCCGTCCCCGAAGCATTTTGAACAGTAATCCAATCTCCTGTTTCAATTTTAGTGGCAGCTCTAGAACGATTTTTTTGTTCTTCTAACTCTTTGTTAAAAGCATCCATATCCACTTTAAAACCATTTTCAGTTGCCATCAACTGAGTTAAATCTATTGGAAAACCAAAAGTATCATACAATTCAAAAGCAAACTTGCCATCAATGGTTTTTGAAGTTGCTGATGCTATATAATTTTCAAATCGAGAAATGCCTTTGTCAAGCGTACGCAAAAAGCTATCTTCTTCTTCTTTAATTACTTTTGTAATAATTTCTTGTTGATTAACCAATTCGGGAAAGAATGCGCCCATTTGTTGAGCTAAAATTTCTACCAACTCATAAATAAAAGCCTCTTTAAGATTTAGAAAACTATAACCATACCTGATAGCTCTTCTTAAAATTCTTCGGATAACATATCCAGCTCCATTATTTGATGGTAATTGTCCATCTGCAATAGAAAAAGCAACTGCTCTCACATGATCGGCAATAACTCGAATAGCTACATCGGTTTTATATTGTGTATCTAATGAGTTTTTATAAGGAATACCCGAAATCTGAGCTATTTTGTCGGTTAATAGAGAAAAAACATCAGTATCATAGTTCGATTTTTTTCCTTGCAATACCATTGCCAAACGTTCAAACCCCATTCCTGTATCCACATGTTTTGCAGGAAGTGCTTTTAATTTCCCATCAGCCATACGGTTAAATTCCATAAATACTAAATTCCAAATTTCAATAACTTGCGGATGGTCATTATTTACCAACTCTTTCCCTGGAATTTTAGCAATTTCTTCATCACTTCTAATGTCCACATGAATTTCAGAACAAGGACCACAAGGACCTGTATCGCCCATTTCCCAAAAGTTATCTTTTTTATTGGCTTTTAAAATTTTATCCGTTGTCAATCCGTTTTTTTCCAAAAGATCTTTCCAAAGCTCAAAAGCCTCCTTATCTTCAGGAGTTCCATCTTCTACATCGCCTTCAAAAACGGTAAAATACAACCTGTTTTTATCAATTTTATATACTTCTACCAATAATTCCCAAGCCCACTCTATCGCTTCTTTTTTAAAATAATCTCCAAAACTCCAGTTTCCTAACATCTCAAACATGGTATGATGATATGTATCAACACCCACTTCCTCTAAATCGTTGTGCTTACCCGATACACGTAAACATTTTTGGGTATCAGCAATTCTTTTGTCCATAATAGGAGAATTGCCTAAGAATAAATCTTTAAACTGATTCATTCCCGCATTGGTAAACATTAACGTAGGATCATTTTTAATAACCATTGGAGCAGAAGCTACAATTTTGTGGTTTTTTTGTTTGAAAAACGTTAAAAAAGTTTCACGAATTTCTTGAGACTTCATAAATATAGAATTATATAATTAATTGATAATGATTATTTTTAGTCTTTTTAATGCTTTTAAAAAATGTTAAAAAACTACTAAAAGCAGCGATTTTAAACCATGTAAAGGCATTTTTGTTATTTTTGTCAAAACTACATAAATTTTTTCGTTGAAGATATTTAAAACAATCAACTGAAAGAAGAAAATAAATGGCAAAAGTAAAATACAGATATAATCCTCATACTTTAAGCTACGATAAAATTAAGCTTACTTGGAGACAAAAGGTTTCAAGGGCATTATATTTCTTAGGAGCTAGTTTGGTTTTTGGTGTAGCCATTTATGCTGTTACCTATTCTTTTGTTGATTCTCCTAAAGAAAAGAAACTTAAAATTAGAAATGCAGAGTTACTTGCTCAATATGAATTATTGAACAAAAAATTAGAAAAACTAGCTGTTGTTGTTGAGGATGTTCAGAAAAGAGATGATAACATTTATCGTGTAATTTTTGAAGCAGAACCCATTCCCGCAGAAATTAGAAAAGCTGGTATTGGTGGGGTGAATAGGTATGAAGAGTTAGAAAATTTTTCGGATGCAGATTTGATTATATCTACAGCAAAAAAAATAGACCAACTTTCTAAGCAGTTATACATTCAATCAAAATCTTTTGATGACGTTTTTAAAATGGCTAAAAACAAAGAAAAAATGCTAGAGTCTATTCCAGCAATTCAACCTGTACATAACGAAGATTTAACTAGAATGGCAAGTGGTTATGGTATGAGAACACATCCTATTTTAAAATATACCAAATTTCATGCAGGAATGGACTTTACAGCACCTGTAGGAACCCCAATTTATGCTACAGGGAAAGGAACAGTTATTCAAGCAGATAATAAAGCAAGTGGTTACGGAAACCATGTTAGAATTAGTCATGGTTATGGCTATGTTACCTTATATGCTCACATGAGCAAAATAAAAGTAAAAGAAGGCGAAAAAGTAAATAGAGGTGATATTATTGGTTATGTTGGAAACACAGGTTTATCTGCTGGTCCACATTGTCATTATGAAGTTAGAAAAAATGATATCCCGGTAAACCCCGTAAGTTTTTATTTCAACGACTTATCTCCTGAAGAGTTTGCTAAAATGGTCGAACTATCTAATGCTCCAACTCAATCTATGGACTAAGCAATGTGCAAATTGCTAACTAATTAAAACTACTTTGGAAGAAATTTTCACCAATTTACTCGACTTAATAGGAACTTTTGTTTTTGCTATAAGTGGTATTAGATTAGCTTCTCGTAAACAAATAGATTGGTTTGGTGCTTATATAATTGGCTTAGTAACTGCCATTGGTGGTGGAACAGCCAGAGATGTATTATTGGATACTACTCCTTTTTGGATGCTAGACAGCAAGTATTTTATAACAACAGGAGTAGCCTTGCTAATTACCATTTTATTTAAAGATAAATTGTTTAAATGGGGTAATACCTTATTTTTATTCGATGCTATTGGATTAGGATTATTCACAATTGTAGGAATTAGTAAAAGTGTAGATGCGGGCTTTCCATTTTGGGTTTGTATTTTAATGGGAGCTATTACCGGTTCTTTGGGAGGGGTAATTAGAGATGTTTTACTAAATGAAGTACCTTTATTATTGCGAAAAGATATTTATGCTTTAGCATGTGTAACCGGAGGAATAGTTTATTTTATTTGTATTCACTTTAGTGTTCCTATTACAATAACAGAGCTAATTGCAGCATTTATTGTAATATTGGTTAGACTAGTTGCGGTAAAGTTCCATATTCATTTACCAGTACTAAACTCTATTGAAAATGATGAGGGTTATTGATGCGGTATAAAAAAAATGAAATAAATTTTAAATATTACTTGCAGAGAAAGAAAAAAAATATACTTTTGCAGACCGAAATAAAATAAAACATAGAAAAAATGAAAAGAACGTTTCAGCCATCCAGAAGAAAAAGAAGAAATAAACATGGCTTTATGAGCAGAATGGAAACTGCAAATGGTAGAAAAGTGTTAGCAAGAAGAAGAGCTAAAGGAAGAAAGAGATTAACTGTGTCTGACGAACCGAGACATAAGAGATAAACATATTGATATAAATTAAAGGGATGCAAAAGCATCCCTTTTTTTTGAACAAAATTTTAGGTTTTGTTGAAAAATAAGCCTTTAATCAATCAG
>Ga0209344_10001919_pt1 | contig 24967 bp, 20 predicted proteins | sample Cruoilmetagenom6_FD_187293 | JGI IMG/M metagenome (GOLD analysis project Ga0209344, IMG submission 187293) | Oil polluted marine microbial communities from Coal Oil Point, Santa Barbara, California, USA - Santa Barbara Oil Seep Sample 6 (SPAdes)... | ecosystem: Environmental > Aquatic > Marine... | reverse complement strand
AAAGCCGATCTTCCATCCCGATGTGGTAGGCCGCGTCGATTGTGACGGATTTCAACGCGGTGGGGATATCCAGACATTCCGACGCCCCAAGGCAGCGCCCGTCGCCCGCCCGGCGCGTGGTTGCCGCCTGCATCAGCGCTAGCGCCGAGGCATCCGTCATCGGCGTATCCGCATGCAGCGAAATCCGCATCCCCGCGTCAACCGCTGAGCCGGCGGGCATATAATGTGCCGCGCGTTCAGGGCCAAAGAGTGCGTCCTCAATCGGTGCGCCCCAATGAGTGATGTGGTTTATGAAGAAGCTGCATTGCACCCCAAGGGCACGGGCGCGGGCGATCTGATCGCCGCGCATTAGCGCGCAATGCTCCAGCCGGAACCGGTGGTCGTCGCGCGGGGTTTCGGTCAGGATGGTTTCGATCAAGTCCAGCACCATGTCGATGGTCCGGTCGCCCTGGGTGTGCACGGTCATCTGCCAGCCTTGCGCAAAATACTCCCGCACCATGCGATCGAAATATTCCTGTGGATAGTTGGTGTGCCCGGTATGGCCCGGCTTCAGGTCCATACGCTCCAACGTGATGTCATTGGCCAGATAGGGCTGTGTCAGCCAGATGTTTCCGATAAAGGGCGATCCGTCTGCGTGGATTTTCACCCCCGCCATCCACAGTCGGTCATCAGGGTCGATCATGCGTTCGACGTTCATGTCTGGTGTGGTGGCCTGCTGATAACAGGCGACACGCGGCAGCGGCAGGCCTTGATCCAGCGCGGCCAGATAGCTGGCTTTGTAGAACGGCATATAAAGATGTTCGGTCACGGTGGTGATTCCGGCCGCGGTAAAGGCACGGATTTGCGCCTCGACTTCGGTGTCCAGCCGGGTTTGTCCCCATGCGGTATAGAATGTTTCCAGCGCGCTCCAAGTGATTGCCTCGGCGATTTTGCCGGTGGGCCGACCGTTTGCATCGCGTTCAACCACCGAACCGGTGGGTGTGGGCATGTTTTCGTCAATGCCGCAGGCTGCGAAACCCGCCGAATTCAAAAACAGTGCGTGACAGTTCGATGTCTGAATCCCCAGCGGGTTTTCTGGTGCCAAACTGTCCAGAAATTCTCGGCTGGGCGCCTCCATATCCGGGTGAAGCTGTGCATCAAGGCCGAAGAACAACAGGTACTCGCCGGGCTCGGCCACGGCAACGCGGCGTTTGATCTTGGCGATCAGCGCGGCGTAGGTGGGCACGGTTTCGGCGCGCACATCGACCACTGGCGCGCCGCGTGTCTTGGCGGCCCAGATCGGATGGGAATGCGCGTCGATGAACCCCGGCAGCAGCGTTTTGCCCGCCAAATTGACTTGCACGGCTTCTGTCCCGGCCTGCGCGCGCAAATCAGCCAGATCACCAACTGCGGCAATCTGGCCGCCGGCGATCAACACCGCCTCTGGCGCGGGGCAATCCGGGTCGACGGTGACAATGGGACCACCAAAGAAAAGTGTCTTTGCCGTCATGCTGCGGGAACTGCCTTGTAACTGTTGCGTAGCTCGCCTGCCTTGACTTGCGAGGCAACGAATTCCTCGTTTGAAAACAGCGGGATCACCTTGTGATATCGCGACATGCCGGTGGCCTCGGCCAGATGCATGTTGGCGGCAACGGTGGCCATGTCGGGCATTTCGTAGATGAACATCATGTCATATTCCCCGCAAGTGCCGTAGGCATGCAGCAGGCGCCCGCCCATCGCGGCCACGGCATTGCGCGACACTTCGGCGCGGTCGCTGGAATGGTCCAGCATCTCGGCTTTGCGTTCGTTTTCGTATTTGATGAACATGGCGACTGTGACTGTCATGACTATTTTCCTTTTCCTTGAATGATGCGATCCAAAATCATCGCGCAGAATAGAATGGCGATACCGGCAAGGATGCCTTGGCCTTCGGATGCGTATTGCAGAGCTTCGAGAACGTCTTCGCCCAACCCCTTGGCCCCAATCAGCGAGGCGATGACCACCATAGCAAGGCTCAGGAGGATGGTCTGGTTGATCCCTGCCATGATTGATGGCGCGGCCAATGGCAGATCGACTTTCCAAAGCAGGTAGCGTTTGGAAGCCCCAAAGGCCATTGCGGCCTCGCGCACCGAATGCGGCACCCCACGCAGGCCCAGAACCGTCAGGCGCACGACCGGCGTCCCGCCAAAGATCATCGTGGCAACGATGGCGGCGGGTTTGCCCGTTCCAAAGAACGCGATAACCGGGATCAGATAGACGAAGGCGGGCATCGTCTGCATGAAATCCAGAATTGGCCGAACGAAGGTATAAAGACGCGGTTTGCGCGCGCAGGCCACGCCCAAGGGGATGCCCAGTGAGATGGAGATAAACGCTGCCGTCCCCAGAAGGGCCAGCGTCTGCATGCTTTTTTCCCAGAACCCGAGGTAGCCCAGATAGGTCAGCGCCGCAGCAGAGAAGATCGCCCCGCGCCAGCCTGCAGAAAGACCCGTCAGCAAAATGGTGAACCCGCCCATGACAGGCCAAGGTGTTTCGACAAAGAGCGTTTCAAGCGTATCCAGCACGGCGCTGATCACCTTGACCAAGCCGTCAAAGAACCATTCCGAATTCAGCGATGCGCTGCGCATCCATTCCTTGATGGCGGTGGCTACTGTCGACTGTAGCGACGGATCGGTGGGAAATTCGCGCAGCCCTTCGATCTGGCCCGGAAACCCGAAGCGGAAGGCGCAGATCACATAGGTGGTCAGGGCCAGACCTGTCGCTAGCGCGATGGTAGCGGGCTTTAGCCCCGCCGGCATATCCGGTGTCGATCGCCAGCGGACATAGCGCGCGCGCAGGGCCGGGTTTGCAACGATCCCTTGCACGATCTTGACCAGCGCCAACAGCGCCAGCCCCCACATCACTAGGGTCAAAGCTTCGTTTCTTGCCGCGTCAGCTTGCGCCTTGATGTTATCGACCGCCCCTTCCAAAGAAGTGATCGTAGATTTGAACATCTCGACCTTGTCGGGCGCGTTTTCGATCGCCTCAGCCAATTGGGCGCGGCGCATTTCCAGGGTCTTCTCGATGCCTTCCAGCCGCGCTACGATCGGCGCGCCCAAATCGCCCCAGGCACCGCGCGCGATCTGAACCACAGCGATGGTTTCGAATACGACCGAGACCAGAAACAGCGCCCAAAGTTGGCGCATCCCGAACCATGCCGCCCCCATCAGCGCGGCGGACCAGTTAAACGTCAGCACCAGACGCGCGCTGTCGCCTATCCGTTGGAAGCGCTTTTGATAATAGTCGGTGTTGGTTCCGACAAAGCGGCTCACCGCTTCTTTGGGAAGCGGGTTGTTGGTGTCTTGTGTCATCCGTTGTCCGTCCCCAGAATTACACCATTGAGAAGGTCGTCCTTGGTGACGATGCCAATGGGTTTGCCGCCCGGCCCGTCGATCACCAACGGCCCTTCGCGGTCTGCCGAGGCGATAATCAGCTGTTTCAGCGTTGCGTTTTCCGGCATGTGCTGCGCGTCGGCTGGCAACGGTTTGGTCAGGTTGGCCATTGGGCGCGCCAAAGAATGGGCGCGGATTAGGTTGATCCGGGAAATCCCTGCGACGAAATCGGATACGTAATCATCTGCGGGCTGCATGATGATGTCTTCGGGGGTGCCGGTTTGCACAATGGCCCCGTTGCGCATGATCGCAATGTGATCGCCCACGCGCACCGCTTCATCCAGATCGTGGGTGATAAAAACGGTGGTCTTGCCCATCTTGGCAGCCAATTCGATGAATTCATCCTGCAACTGGCGGCGGATCAGCGGATCAAGCGCGCTGAAGGGTTCATCCATCAGCAACACATCCGCGTCAGCGGCAATCGCGCGCGCCAGGCCGACGCGCTGCTGCATGCCGCCAGACAGTTCATGGGCAAACTTGTCACCCCATTCGGACAGCTCGACCAGATCCAGCGCATCCTGCGCGGCCTGCCAGCGGGCGTTCTGCGACATGCCGCGAATTTCCAGCGGCATCGCCACGTTGTCGCGTACTGAGCGGTGCGGCATCAAGCCGAAATCTTGAAATACCATCGCGATGGTTTCGTTGCGCATCTTGGCCAGCCCGGCGCGGTCCAATGCGGTGATATCCTGCCCCGCCACGCGAACACGACCCGAGGTCGGCTCTAGCAGGCGGTTGATGTGGCGCACGAGGGTGGATTTGCCACTTCCCGACAGGCCCATCACGCAGAAAATCTCGCCACGGCGTACGTTGAAACTGGCATCGGCCACGCCGACAACGCAGTCGAATTCTTCCAGAACCTGCGCTTTGGTCAGGTTGCGCGCCTTGACAGCCGTCATGGCCGCGTCAGCGCGGGAACCGAAAATCTTCCAGACGTTCTGGATTTCGATCATGGCATCGGTAGGGGTGCTGTCTGAAACAGGCATCCGGGAACCTCCGAATTTAAAGAAATAGGGGCGCGCGGGAGAAGGCACGCCCCCGAGGGTCAGAGGCCAAGCCAGCCGTCGACCCGGTCACTGTTGGCGGCGATCCACTCGCGGGCAACTTCTTTGCCGTCGCGCTTTTTAACAACGATTTCGTTGGTGAAATCATTGACCGTGGTCACATCCATTTCGATGTTCTTGAGAAAGGCAGCCACCAGCGGCGCGCGCTCTTCAAGGCTGACCGAATAACCGACATGAATGGATTTTTCCTGCGCGCCTACGGTGATCGAGGAATTCTCGAACCATTCCGGGTCATCGCTAGGGTTAACCATGATGTATTTCTCTGGGTCATAGGCGGGCTCTTCAAGGCGAACCATGTCGAACACGAACCAGTTGTAGTGCGGCGCATAGCAGTAAAAGACAAAACCTTCGCCTTTGGCGATCGCATCAGAGATCGACGCGGTGGCCACTTCTTCTTCTGCAACGATTTCTTCAAAGAAGTTCGTGATACCGTAATCGCGGGCTTTCACCTTGTTTTGGTTGGTCGAAGTCCAACCGGGCGCGCCTAGCCAGATTTCGCCCATGCCATCTCCGTCGCGGTCCATCGCGGTCGCGGCTTCGGGGGTGGCAAGGTCGAATACGCTCTTGATGTTATGCTTTTCTGCGAATTCGCGCGGCGCACAGAAAGACGAGAACCCGGTATAGCCATGATCGCTAAGCGCGACGGTGCCATTGGTGTCGACATATTCTTTGGTAAAGTTGGATTGATTGGGCATCCAGACATCGGGGTGAACGTCGATCTCACCTTTACCGCGGTCCATGCCAGCGAAAATCACGGCATTGCCACCGGGTACAATCTCGACCTGGCTGCCGAGGCGGTCCTCGATCACGGTTGAAATAAGCGCAGCCATCGCACGGCCACTGGCCCAGTTTGGTTCAGCCACACGAATTAGATCTTGCGCCGTTGCGGCGAAGGTCGCGCTGACGCTAAGGGCGCCCGACAAAATACACGTTCTTATCATCGACATGTTGAAATTCCCTGTTTTATTTGTGTGTAAAATGTTAAACGCGTCACTTAACATGTCAATCCTATTTATTTGCCATCAGCAGAAATGTTAGGTAATTCTTTCTTCAATGCCCAAGGATTCAGCATGACCAATACAGCTACATCCCTTACCCCTGCCGTCCCTTTGATGCTTCGCGATGAGGCCTATCTGGCTCTGGAAAGGCTGATCGTCATGGGTCGACTGGCGCCGGGGGCGTGGGTGTCTGAGACCGATTTGATGAAGGCCTCTGGCCACAGCCGTGCCTCTGTTCGGTCAGCAGTTCAAAGATTGCAAGATCAGGGGCTTATCTCAATCGTACCACGCAGAGGCGCGAGGATTTGCCCGGTGGATATCACCTTGCAGTTTCGCGCACAGGAGTTGCGCCGCGTGGTAGAAGGGCTGCTGGCTCGCTGCGCCGCAGAGCGTGCCAATGATGCACAGCGCGCCGAATTTGCCGAGATCGCAAAAACCTTCTACGAGCGCAGCGGCGATCGCGACGCCGTGTCGATGATGGATCTGGATATTCGTCACCATACTTTGATGAGTGCGGCGGCTGACAACACATATGCCGCCAAGGCGATGCATTCGATCAAGGGTGTCTCGCGCCGATTCTGGCTGCTGCACTACGAAAAACACGGCGATGTAAAACGCATGGCGAATTTGCATCGCGGGGTCGCTGCCGCCATCGCTGAAGGATGCGGCGACGACGCCGAGGCTGCCGTGAGTGAGCTTGTGGACTATGTCGAAGAGTTCACGCTCAAGGTCGTCGGCTTTACCCGCAAGATTTGATCGCCCCGCTTAACTGTGGCCATTGCGGCCCTGCCGCGAGACGATCGTAAGGAACAGCGGCACGACTAAAACGGTCACTGCGATGGTGCCTGATCTTGTTCAGCTTGGCTATCCGCTGCGAGTATCGCATGATCACACCGTACCTTTGCAGTTTGCTCACAGCGGGGCTTTGTTGCGCAAAAAGGTTGAAGCCGAGACTTCCCCCTTCCCCAGACGGACTTATCCCACGGGCTCAGTGTCAGGTATGCCGAGCGCGGTGTAGCCGTTCAGGACGGCGGCACGGACTTGGAGTTCGGCGACCTGGCGATCGAAGTCGCGTGCCATGAGGCTCTGCCCCAGCAGCTTCACGCAATGCATCTTCGTCTCGGCGCGGCTTCGTCGGTGGTAACCGCTCCATTTTCGCCAGATCGCGCGACCGAGGTATTTCGATGCGCGTAGCGCCTCGTTCCTTGCGATCGCACCGGCAGTCGAGGGCTTCCACGGTTTGGCGTTCTTGCGCGGCGGCATGACGGCATGGGCGCCTCGGTCGGCGACGGCGTCATGGCATTTGCGCGTGTCGTAGGCACCATCCGCGGTGACCGAGCCGACCTCCACGTCGGCCGGGATCTGGCTGAGCAGCTCGGGCAGCATTGGCGCGTCACCGACGTTGCTTCCGGTGATCTCGATGGCTCGGATCTCCAGCGTCTGTTCATCGACACCGATGTGGATCTTGCGCCATAGCCGGCGCTTTGTGCCACCATGCTTGCGGGCGTGCCACTCGCCTTCTCCCGCCGCCTTGATGCCGGTGCTGTCCGCTGCCCGGCAGGGTATTGCGCAGCAATGCCCGAGAGGGGATCAGCAGGTTCAGGGGCCCCTGCGAGTCGCGGTAGGGAATGCTCACGGCCAAGGTTTCCTGGCGCCTGCTCAGCGTGCTGAAATCCGGCACCGACCAGTCGAGGCCGACCAGGCGCAAAAGGCTCTCGACGAAGCCTGTCGTCTGCCGGAGCGCCATGCCGAAGAGGACCTTCATCGTCAGGCACGTCTGGATGGCGGCATCGCTATACTGCGGCTGCCGGCCTCGCTTGCCGGTGGGCGGCGGCACCCACGTCATATCTGGGTCGAACCAGAAGGTCAGGGAGCCACGTTGCTTCAACGCTTCGTTGTAGGCCGGCCAGTTCTTGGTCTTGTAGCGCGGCGGGATGGGGCTGCTCATGCAGACCAGCTACCACGCTGGATTCGCAAGATGAATCCCCCTTCGGTATTTGCGCAACAAAGCCCCTAAGAGGTATCGCTACAATGGCCATATGGAAAAAATATGCCCCTTACGGGGATGGTTTGGTTGAAACCCTTATTTGGTCCGGGGCTGATGGTTAGCCATATTTCCCAACAAATGAGGTGGCGATCAAATCGCCCTCTGGTTTACCCGTTTGGATAGCTCGGCAGCGCTTTCTTTGCGCTCGCTGTACCGGTCCAGAAGGTAAGCCTTGTTGTCACGGGTAAGTAGTGTGAACTTCATCAATTCCTCCATGACATCAACCATCCTGTCGTAGAACGGCGAAGGTTTCATGCGGTCCGCGTCGTCGAATTCCAGAAACGCCTTTGGGGTGGATGACTGGTTGGGAATGGTCAGTAGGCGCATCCAGCGGCCTAGGATCCGGAGCTGGTTCACAGCGTTGAAGCTTTGCGAGCCGCCACTCACCTGCATGACGGCCAGCGTCTTGCCCTGTGTCGGGCGTACGCCGCCCAAGGAAAGCGGGATCCAATCTATCTGGGTTTTCATGATGCCGGTCATTGCACCGTGCCGCTCCGGCGAGCACCAGACCATGCCTTCGGACCACGTGACCAGGTCGCGCAACTCCCGGACCTTGGGGTGATCCGCCTCCGCGTCATCAGGAAGGGGGAGGCCCGAGGGGCAAAAGGTGCGCGTCTCGGCACCGAACCGGATCAGGATGCGCGCGGCTTCTTCCGTCATCAGTCTGCTGAACGAGCGCTTTCTGAGCGAGCCGTAGAGCAGCAGGATGCGTGGGGCATGTGGCGCCCGGTCGGGTGACAACAGCCGACTGCTGTCGATCGGGTGGAAATTCGACTCTTCAACGTTCGGGGTATCAGACAACGCGATTTCCTTTCGAGTCGATCAGCGGCGTGCCGTCCTCTTTGGCCATCGGGCCCGATGGCAGGCGGTCAAGAAGATCCAGCACGGCCTCGCTCGGGCGGCACAGCCGGACCCCCTTGGGCGAGCAGACGATGGGGCGGTTGACCAGAACGGGGTGGTCCAGCATCGCGGCGAGCAGAGCCTCATCGCTCACGGAAGGATCGAGCAGCCCCAACTCTTGCGCTGGGGATTTTGTCTCCCGCAATGCGGTGCGCGGCGTCAGACCGGCAGCGGCGAACAGCGCCAGAAGCTGCGGGCGGGTCCAACCGGTTTGGAGGTAGTCAATTACAACCGGAGTTTCGCCAGACGCCTCGATTATCGCCAAAACGTTCCGTGACGTGCCGCAGTCGGGGTTGTGATGGATGACGACAGTCATGACTTGCCCCCGACGGTGGGAAACCAGTGCTGTGTCCTGTTGGCGAAAGCAACGAGCGACAGCATCACCGGCACTTCCACAAGGACGCCGACGACCGTCGCCAAGGCAGCGCCCGAGCCGAGCCCGAACAGGCTGATTGCCACGGCCACGGCCAACTCAAAGAAGTTGGACGTTCCGATCAGGGCGCAGGGTGCCGCTACGTTGAACGGGATGCGCCAGGCACGCGCGGCGCCGTAAGCCACGAAAAAGATGCCGTAGGACTGGATCAGCAGTGGCACCGCGATCAGCGCGATCACCAGCGGGCGGTCAAGAATGACCTCACCCTGAAACCCAAACAGCAGCACCACCGTCACCAGCAGCCCGAAGATCGAGAAGGGCTGCACGCGCGCCTTGAAGGCATCCACCGCCGCCTCGCCGCCTTTGCCGACGAGGTTCCGCCGTGTCAGGTAGCCGACCAGCAGCGGCAGCATGACATAGAGCCCGACCGACAACAGCAACGTGTCCCACGGCACGACAATATCCGTGACACCGAGCAGGAATGCCACGATGGGTGCGAAGGCAAAGATCATGATGACATCGTTCACGCTGACCTGCACCAGCGTATAGGTCGCATCGCCGCGCGTAAGGTTCGACCAGACGAACACCATCGCCGTACAGGGCGCTGCGCCCAGCAGGATGACCCCTGCAAGATAGGCCTGCGCGTCGTCTGGCGGGATCAGCCCCGCAAAGACGTAGTTGAAGAACAACACGCCAAGTGCGGCCATCGTGAAGGGTTTGATCAGCCAGTTCACCACCAAGGTCACGATCAGACCTTTCGGCTTGTCGCCCACCTGCCGAAGCGCGCCGAAATCGACACCTACCATCATCGGATAGACCATTGCCCAGATCAGTACCGCTACCGGCAGATTGACCGAGGCGACCTCGAGAGAGGCCAAGGTAGAGAAGACACCCGGAAAGATGTTGCCCAAGAGCAGCCCGGCACCGATGGCAAGCGCCACCCAGACGGAAAGCCAGCGCTCAAATGTTCCAAGGCCTGCTGCGGCGGAATGTGAAATATCGGTCATGTTGGACTTTCGTAGGTAAGGTTCGGTAAGGCTCGGCGTTGCTCAGTCACAGACGAGTTCATCGAGGACGGGCTGGCACAGTTCGGGACATCCCCCGCAGCAGTCTTCCATCAGGAAGCCCAACAGGGCGCGCATTCCGTCCATATCTGCGAAATAGCGGATACTGCGACCTTCCCTCTCGTTTCGGATCAGACCTGCCCGCGCAAGAATCGAGAGGTTCGCGGACATTGTATTCTGCCGCACATTGAGGGATTCGCTGATGTCACCAGCTGACATGCCTGCCTTTCCGGCCCTGACAAGCAAGCGAAACACATCCAGCCGCGTAGGCTGACTGAGGGCGGCAAAGGCTTGGAGTGCGTCATTCATATCCATATTTCACGAAATATGGATATAATTTATGTGTGTCAAGCCGGTTGTCGATCCGTGTGCAGAGGCCGAAGACCGGGCCCCTGAAAACACCTGTCAGACCCCTTTGCCCTGAGCGCCACGTCGGCAGAGCGCGCCAGCGTCAGCAGACCGGGAGGAGATCAAGTGGCTGGTGCAGGGTGGCCTGTGCCAAAGATAAGCGTCGCTGCGTTGCAGCGAATTGACAATGGCATAATCTTCCAAGTATCAATCGCAACACGTAACAAAATTACGCAATTGATTCATGAGGCCCGCCCATGTCGCAGACGCAGAAAGACCGTCAGAGCAGCCCGTCCGATCGCAAGGCCGATCGCCCGTGGCTTATCCGTACCTATGCTGGTCATTCCACGGCTGAGGCGTCGAACGCGCTCTATCGTTCGAATCTTGCGCGCGGCCAGACCGGGCTGAGCGTGGCGTTCGATCTGCCGACGCAGACGGGCTATGACAGCGATCATGTGCTGGCGCGCGGCGAGGTGGGCAAAGTCGGCGTGCCGATCTGCCATCTGGGTGACATGCGCAGCCTGTTTGCCGATATCCCGCTGGACCAGATGAACACCTCGATGACGATTAACGCGACCGCGCCGTGGTTGCTGGCGCTCTATATAGCGGTGGCCGAAGAGCAGGGTGCAGATGTAACCGCGCTGCAGGGTACGGTGCAGAACGACCTGATCAAGGAATACCTCAGCCGCGGCACCTATATCTGCCCGCCCAAACCATCGCTGAAGATGATCGGTGACGTGGCAGAATACTGCTATACTCACGTGCCTAAATGGAACCCGATGAACGTGTGTTCCTATCACCTGCAAGAGGCCGGTGCGACGCCCGAACAGGAACTGGCCTTTGCGCTGGCCACGGCCATTGCGGTGCTGGACGAGTTGAAGCCGCGTGTGCCCGCCGCCGATTTTCCGGCGCTCGCGGGGCGCATCAGCTTTTTCGTGAACGCGGGCATCCGCTTTGTCACCGAGATGTGCAAGATGCGCGCCTTTGTCGATCTGTGGGACGAGATCCTGCAGGAACGCTACGGTGTCGAGGACCCCAAATTCCGCCGCTTCCGCTACGGTGTGCAGGTCAACTCCCTCGGCCTGACCGAACAGCAACCCGAGAACAACGTTTACCGCATCCTGATCGAGATGCTGGCCGTGACACTCAGCAAGAACGCCCGCGCCCGCGCCGTGCAATTGCCCGCCTGGAACGAGGCGCTGGGCCTGCCGCGCCCTTGGGATCAGCAATGGTCGATGCGCATGCAGCAGATATTGGCCTATGAAACGGATTTGCTGGAGTTTGACGATCTCTTTGACGGCAACCCGGCGGTCGAGGCCAAGGTCGAGGCGCTGAAGGACGGCGCGCGGCACGAGCTGGAAACGCTGGGCGGCATGGGCGGTGCCATTGGCGCAATCGATTACATGAAGGCCCGGCTGGTGGACAGCAATGCCGAGCGCCTGAACCGGATCGAACGCAACGAGACGGTCGTGGTCGGCGTGAACAAATACACTGAAGGCGAGCCCAGCCCGCTACAGACCGAGGATGGCGGCATCATGGTTGTTGATCCGGCCACCGAGGCCGAGCAGATCGGGCGACTGGAGGCTTGGCGCGCCGAGCGCGACGCAGGCGCCGTCAAGGCCGCGCTGGCAGCGTTGCGGGCAGCGGCTGACAAGGGCGAGAACATCATGCCCGCCTCGATCGACGCCGCCCGCGCAGGCGTGACCACCGGCGAATGGGCGGCACAAATGCGCGCCGTTTACGGCGAATATCGCGGCCCCACGGGCGTATCGGCCAGCCCCTCGAACAAGACCGAAGGGCTGGATCACATCCGCGAGGCGGTCGACGCGGTGTCGGTTCGATTGGGTCGGCGGCTGAAGTTTCTCATCGGCAAGCCGGGGCTTGACGGACATTCCAATGGCGCCGAGCAGATCGCCTTTCGCGCTCGCGATTGCGGTATGGATATCGGCTATGACGGTATCCGTCTCACGCCAGAGCAGATCGTCAGCGCGGCGCTGGAGGACAGTGCGCATGTGGTGGGCCTGTCGATCCTGTCGGGCAGTCACCTGCCGCTGGTCGAGGAGCTGATGGGCCGGATGCGCGACGCAGGTCTGGGTGATGTGCCAGTGATCGTTGGCGGGATCATCCCCGACGAAGACGCACGCCGGCTGCGCGAGATGGGCGTGGCACGCGTCTACACGCCCAAGGATTTCGAGCTGAACACGATCATGATGGACGTGGTGACGCTGGCAGACCCAAAGGCGGTGGCGGCCCAGTAGCGCCATTGCCGGTAACGCGGACAAGGGCGACGACGGCATCGGTGGTTGCCGATCTGCCTCGCGATCCCCAGATCATGGGGGCACAGATGAAAGGCCCGGCCATGCTCTATTCCGTTCTCGACCTCGCGCCCGTTCCTGAAGGCAGCGATACCGCAACCGCCATTGCCAACAGCCGGCAGTTGGCGATTGCCGCTGAGGAGATGGGATATCATCGCTATTGGATGGCCGAGCATCACAACATGCCCGGCATCGCCAGTGCCGCCACCTCGGTTCTAATCGGGCATATCGCGGACGCCACTCGGACCATGCGCATCGGTGCGGGCGGTATCATGCTGCCCAATCACGCACCATTGGCCATTGCTGAACAGTTCGGCACGTTGGCCACGATCCATCCCGGTCGCATTGATCTGGGACTGGGGCGCGCGCCCGGTGGCGATATGGCCGTTGCCCGCGCTTTGCGCCGGGGGCTGGAGGCGGATCGCTTTCCTGATGATGTGATCGAGTTGATCGGCTATCTCGGCGATGCCCGCCCCGGCGCGCCGGTTCGCGCGCATCCCGGCGAAGGCACGCATGTACCTGTCTGGATCCTCGGCTCCAGCCTTTACGGCGCGCAACTGGCTGCGCATCTGGGGCTGCCCTATGCGTTTGCGTCACATTTCGCACCTGATGCGCTGGAACAGGCGTTAGAGCTCTACCGCAGCCGGTTCGAGCCATCGGCGAGCCTTGCGCGCCCCTATTTCATGCTGGCCGCCAACGTGTTCGCCGCCGATACGGATGCCGAAGGCGCGTATTTGCGCACGTCCATGCAGCAGGCCTTTGCGCGGCTGCGTACTGGTCAACCCAGCAAGCTGCCCAGACCAGTGGACGATATCGAGGCGGCCATCGGCCCCGAGATGACCCGTGCGGTCAATCAGGCGCTGCGCGTCTCGGCGGTGGGGTCCGAGGCATCGGTACGCACGCAGCTTGCCGCATTGCGCGACCGCTACGCCCCCGATGAAATGATCCTGACCGGCCAGATCCACAACCATGCCGCGCGGGTGAAATCATTTGGCATCGCCGCGCGTGTTTTGGCCGACATGAACGCATCCGTCACCGCCTGAACCGAACCTCCAAGGATTGCCCTGCCGCCTGATCCGTATAACAATCGGTTGTTGTTGGCAGATCCTGCCCGGAGAGCCCTCTTGCCTGACCGCCCGTCGCCCCTGATCCTGTTTCGCAACCAGACGTTCCGTTCGCTCTGGATATCGGCCTTGGCGTCGAATTTCGGCGGGCTGGTGCAGGCGGTTGGTGCCGCGTGGATGATGACCACGCTCACCGATTCCCAGAGCATGGTGGCGTTGGTGCAGGGCTCTGTCGCGCTGCCGATCATGATCTTTTCACTACTCGCCGGGGTGTTTGCCGATAATTTCGACCGGCGCCGCGTGATGCTGATCGCCCAAGGGTTCATGTTCGTGGTGTCCGTCGGCCTGACCATCATGGCATTCGAGGGGCTGCTGACGCCCTGGCTTTTGCTGGCCTTCACCTTTCTGATCGGTTGCGGCACGGCGCTGCACAACCCGTCATGGCAGGCCACGATGGGCGATATCGTCACCCGCGAGGAATTGCCGAGCGCGGTGTCGCTCAACAGCATGGGGTTCAACCTGATGCGCAGCGTCGGGCCTGCGGCGGGCGGTGCCATTGTCGCTATTGCGGGGGCGGCGGCCGCGTTTGCGGTAAACGCCTTCAGCTATATCGCGATCATCCTCGCTTTGCTGCGCTGGAAATCCCCGGTGCGCGACACGCGCCTGCCGCGCGAGCCGTTCGGCAGCGCGTTCTCGGCCGGGCTGCGCTATGTCGCCATGTCACCCAAGCTGATCCATGTCATCCTGCGCGGGTTCTGGTTCGGTCTCACAGGTGTCGTGCTGTTGGCGCTGCTGCCGGTGGTGGTGCGCGAAGTGCTTCAAGGCAATGCCTTTGTCTATGGGGTGATGCTGGGCTGTTTCGGCATGGGCGCGGTTGGTGGTGCGTTGGCCAATGCCCGCCTGCGCGAGGCGTTCCGCAACGAGATCATTGCGCGCGGCGCGTTCCTCGGTTTTGCGCTGGGCTGTTGCGTGCTGGCGCTCAGCGGTAACGCGGTGCTGAGCGGCGCGGCCATCGGCCTGACCGGCGCCTGCTGGGTGCTCGCGCTGTCGATGTTCAACGTGACGGTGCAACTGTCAACGCCGCGCTGGGTCGTGGGCCGCGCGCTGGCGCTTTATCAGACCGCCGTCTTTGGTGGCATGGCGGCAGGAAGCTGGGCCTGGGGCGCACTGGCAGAAACAACCAGCCCTTCGGCGACGCTGTTGCTGGTCGCTGCGCTCTTGGTGGTCGGCGCACTGATCGGCCTGCGGCTGCCCTTGCCAGAGTTTCACGGGCTGAACCTCGATCCGCTGAACCGGTTCAAGGAGCCGACCCTGCGATTTGATCTGACCTATCGCAGCGGGCCGGTCATGGTCATGGTGGATTACGAAATCGACCACGCCGACGTGCCCGCGTTCCTCGCCGCAATGAGCCAGCGGCGCCGGATCCGGATCCGCGACGGCGCACAGCAATGGGCGCTGTTGCGTGATCTGCAAAATCCCGAGCATTGGAGCGAGAGCTATCATGTCCCGACATGGGGCGAATACGTGCGCCACAATGAACGCCAAACGCAATCGGATGCCGAACTGTCGGATTTGCTGAGCGGACTGCATCGCGGTCCCGGAGGTCCCGTCGTGCGCCGGATGATCGAGCGCCAGACCGTGCCGCTGCGCGAAGATCTTGCGGTGATCCCCGAACGAAAAGAAGAAGCGTGACCGCCGATGCATGCGATTCGCAGCAAAGCTCCTAGGGAGGAATGCCTCGCCCGGGCCGCTTGGCCGCCGTATAACAATTATGTTACTGGTTTAGGCGTTTAAGATTAGTTGGTTAGAGTGAAGCGCGCTGCATCGCTCGATGATCTTGCATACGATCCAGGGCCAAATTTACCCGAGCGGGTTGGCCTTGGCACGGTTAATGGGTAAAGCAGGCGCGCGGACAGGGCAGCCCGAGACTGTCGCAGTGATATCATTTACTGCGAAATCAGGGCACGTTAATTTCTACGGAATTGACCGCATGCCCGAAGCCGCATGTATTGAACGGATCCTCAGAATATGCTGAATTTTCCTAGCCTGACGCGCTTGACCCTGCTCTTGACCCTGTTGGCGATCAGCGCCGCGCCGACACTGGCCCAACAACAGGGCGACCGGCCACCGCCTGCCGTCATCGTGGTGACGGCCCATGCACAGGATGTTGGCCTGACGACGACCTTGCCGGGGCGCGTTGTTGCGTCCGCCGAGGCCGAGGTACGCCCCCAGGTCGCTGGGATCATCACCGAACGGTTGTTCGATGAGGGTGGTCAGGTCAAGGCGGGTGAAGTGCTCTACCGGATCGACGCGGCGACCTATGATGCCGCCGTCGCACAGGCCGAGGCCGCCGTTGCGCAGGCCCGCGCGCAGAGCAAGGCCACTGACCGCGAGGCAGAGCGGCTGCAAACCCTGTCGACCCGCAATATCGTCAGCGAACAGGCGCTGGATTCGGCCATTGCTGCGCGTGACAGCGCAGCGGCCAGCCTGCAGGCGGCACAGGCGCAATTGAAGGCGGCACAGATCGAACTGGACCGGACTGAGATTCGTGCGCGCCTTTCGGGGGAAATCGGTCGTTCGATGGTCAGCCCCGGTGCGCTCGTCACTGCGAGCCAGCAACAGCCCCTCGCCGTGATCCGCAATATCGACCCGGTCTATGTGGACGTGACGCAATCGGCGGCCGAGCTGCTGGATTGGCGACGCGGGCATATGGCCGCGCGGATTGAGGCCGAGGGTCCCCGCGAAGTCACCCTGACGCTTGCCGATGGCAGCGACTTTGACCAGACCGGAAAACTGACCGCTGCCGAGCCGGTGGTCGATCCGTTGACCGGTGTCGTCGTGCTGCGGATGGAGTTCGCCAACCCCGACAAACTGCTGCTGCCGGGAATGTATGTGCAGGTCGAAATGCCCAACGGCATCGCCAAGGGCGCATTTCTGGTGCCGCAGGAGGGTGTCAGCCGCAACCGGCGCGGCCAGCCGACGGCGCTGGTGGTCAAATCCGATGGTGTCGTCGAACAGCGTGTGCTGACCGTCCTGCAGGATCAGGGGCAGAACTGGGTGGTTGCGGGCGGCCTGGAGGATGGCGACCGGATCATTGTCGAAGGTCTGCAAAAGGCAGCGCCGGGCGCCACCGTGACACCGCAGGAACGTGAAGCGGCCACGGCGGGGCAGGGCGGAAATCAGTCCGCTGCTGACCCCAGTGCCAACCCAGACACAGCAGAGAAGCCGGCGGAATAGACGTTGCTGCCGATGGAAATGCTATTTCCGAAACCGATTGATCCCTTGATCAAATATTGACCGGAGCGCCCGAGCATGGCCCGTTTCTTTATCGACCGCCCGATCTTCGCCTGGGTCATCGCGATCTTCATCATGGGGATCGGGGCGCTGTCCATCATGACGCTGCCTGTCGCGCAGTATCCGCAGATCGCACCGCCGACCGTGCAGGTCAGCGCCTCGTATCCCGGGGCCTCGGCGGAAACGGTAGCCAACACGGTCACGCAGGTGATCGAACAGCAGATGACCGGCCTCGACGGGCTGCGCTACATCTCGTCCAGCTCAACCGCGGCGGGCGGGGCCAGTATCACCCTGACCTTCGAGACCGGCACAGACCCCGACATTGCGCAGGTTCAGGTTCAGAACAAGCTGGCGCAGGCCACCGCATTGCTGCCCGAACCGGTGCAGCGGCAGGGGGTCACGGTGCGCAAATCCTCGGCCGGCTTCCTCATGGTGGTGGCGCTCATCGCCCAGAACGGTGACTACGACGCGACCGATTTGGGTGACTATCTGAACACCAACATGGTCAATGAACTGAGCCGCGTTGACGGTGTTGGCAGCGTGCGGGTCTTTGGCGCGCAGTACGCGATGCGCATCTGGCTGGACCCGTCCAAGCTGGCCGCGTTCGAGCTGACCCCACAGGACGTGGTGACCGCGGTGCGCGCCCAGAACGCACAAATATCTGCCGGACAATTCGGCTCGCGGCCCACGGTCGAGGGGCAGGTGCTGAACGCCACGATCACCGCACAGTCGCTGCTGACCACGCCCGAGGATTTCCGCCAGATCGTGCTGAGGGCCGAGACCGACGGCGGGCTGGTTCTGGTCAACGATGTCGCGCGGGTCGAGATCGGGGCCGAAAACTATGCCACCATCTCGCGCTACAACCAGCGCCCCTCTTCCGGCATGGCGATCAGCCTGGCGCCCGGGGCGAATGCGCTGGACACTGCGCAGGCTGTCGAAAACCGGATCGAGGAACTGGCGCGGTTCTTCCCCGAGGGTTTCGAGTATGTGATCCCCTACAATACCACGCCGTTTGTCAAAATTTCGATCGAAGAGGTGGTCAAGACGCTGATCGAAGCCATCGTGCTGGTGTTCCTGGTGATGTTTCTGTTCCTGCAGAACCTTCGCGCGACCCTGATCCCGACCTTGGCCGTGCCGGTCGTGCTGATGGGAACGTTCGGGGTGCTGGCGCTATTCGGTTTTTCGATCAACACGCTGACGATGTTGGCGATGGTGCTGGCTATCGGCCTGCTGGTCGATGACGCCATCGTGGTGGTCGAAAACGTCGAACGGATCATGGAGCAGGAAGGGCTGGGCCCGCGCGAGGCGACGCGCAAGTCCATGGGGCAGATCACTGGCGCGCTGATCGGCATCGCGGTGGTGCTGTCGGCGGTTTTCGTGCCGATGGCTTTCTTTCCCGGCTCGACCGGGGTCATCTATAAGCAGTTCGCTGTCACCATCATTTCGGCGATGGCGCTGTCTGTCCTGGTGGCCCTGACGCTGACGCCGGCGCTCTGCGCTTCGATGCTGAAGGCGAAACAGCATGGCGACAGGAAGGGGCTGTTTGGCCTCTTCAACCGTGGCTTCGACAAGTTGCTTGGTGGCTACGCGGGCAGCGTCGGCTGGATCGTGCGGCGCCCCGTGCGGGTCGGGCTGATCTATCTGGTGATCGTCGGGCTGATGGTCGGGCTGTTCATGCGGACGCCACAGGGGTTCTTGCCGGACGAGGATCAAGGCATCTTGTTCACCTTGATTCAGGGCCCCACGGGGACAACCGCCGAACAGACGCTGAAAGTGGTCGAGCAGGTCGAAAATTACTACCTGACGCAGGAAACCGACGTTGTTGAATCGGTGTTCGGTATCGCCGGGTTCAGCTTTAGCGGGCAGGGGCAGAACCTCGGCCTTGCCTTTGTACGACTCAAGGATTGGTCCGAACGGGAAGACCCTAACCTGAGTGCGCAAGCACTGGCGGGGCGGGCGTTCGGAGCGTTCAGCCAGATCAAGGGCGCAATGGTGTTTCCCATCGTGCCGCCCTCGGTGATCGAATTGGGCAACGTGTCGGGGTTCGATTTCTACATTCAGGCGCGCGGCGGCCAGAGTCATGAACAGCTATTGGAAGCGCGCAATCAGATGCTCGGCATGGCTGCACAAAGCCCGCTGATCGCGTCAGCGCGGCCAAATGGGCTGGAAGATGCAGCGCAATTCAACCTCGATATCGACTGGCGTCAGGCGGGCGCGATGGGCGTCAGCGCTACTGATGTGGGCAGCCTGCTCAGCACCGCATGGGCGGGCACATACGTCAACGATTTCGTGGACGAAGGCCGGATCAAGCGGGTCTACGTACAAGGCGAGGCGTCGGCGCGCAGCGTGCCTTCGGACATCGAGAAATGGCGCGTGCGCAACGAGAGCGGAGGCCTCGTGCCGTTCTCAAATTTTGCCGACGCGAGTTGGACCTACGGCCCGCAGGGGGTGAACCGGTATAACGGCGTGCCGTCGATGCAGATTCAGGGCTCTCCTGCGCCCGGCGTCTCGACCGGCGATGCGGTGGCAGAGTTGCACAGGCTTGCCGAACAACTGCCGCCGGGTTTCCAGATTTCGCTGACCGGGCTGTCGCTGGAGGAAGAGGAATCGGGCAACCAGGCGCCGCTGCTCTACGCGCTGTCTCTGGCCGCGATCTTCCTGTCGCTGGCGGCGCTTTACGAATCCTGGTCGATTCCGTTCGCCGTGATGCTGGCGATGCCGATCGGCGTGCTGGGCGCCCTCAGCGGCGCGTGGTTGGGTGGGTTCGAGAACGGCGTGTTCTTCCAGGTTGGCCTTCTGACGGTGATCGGCTTGACCGGCAAGAACGCGATCCTGATCGTGGAATTCGCTCGGGACAGACGCGAGGCGGGCGAAACCATCTTCGACGCCGCCGTCGATGCCGCGCGCCAGCGATTCCGCCCGATCATCATGACGTCCATGGCGTTCTCGCTGGGGGTTCTGCCGCTGGTCCTGAGCACCGGGGCCGGATCAGGCGGGCGCACGGCGATCGGGGCGGGTGTGCTGTCGGGCACCATCGCCGCGACGGTGCTGGGTGTGCTGTTCGTGCCGTTGTTCTTTGCCATGATCGCGCGGCTGCGCAAGGCGGCTGTTGACTGAGCTTACGCGTTCAAGACTCCTATCCGCGGAGGGATCGCAGGGCGGCTTTGCCGGACCTGTAGGAAGGCCACGGCCTTTTCACGCTGGATAACTCGCGGTAACTACGCGCGGTGGAATTTTTTGTCTGCGACCCGCTTGCAGGTTGAAAGTGGCGTCCGAGTTTGTATTTTGATTGTCGACAAAGAGGAGCCGACATGACCACTACCCCTTCCGCCAAGGACACTGAAAAGAGCACGGAGCGCAAACGCGGGTCGGGCGTCCAGTTCGTTTACGACGTATTGCGGGATGAGATCCTGAACCTGACGCTGGCACCGGGCAGTGCGATTGATGAGGTTCAACTGGCGCAGCGGCTGGCAATGTCGCGCACACCGATCCGCGAGGCGCTGGTCCGGCTGGCCGGCGAGGGGCTTGTCACGACGCTGCCGAACCGCTCGACTGTGGTCACGAATATCGACCTGCTGAACCTGCATGCATTCTTTGATGCGATCACGTTGATGTATCGCGTGACAACGCGACTGGCGGCACAGAACCACCAGCCCGAAGATCTTGTGACGATCCGTGCCCGCCAGGCGGAGTTCGCGCAGGCTGTCGCTGCACAGGACGCGCTGTCGATGATCGGCACCAACCGCGAGTTTCACGCCGCTATCGCCGCCGCCGCGCGCAACCCTTATTACGAGAGCCTGTTCCTGCGGCTTCTGGATGAGGGGCGGCGGTTGTTGCGGCTCTATTATTCGTCGTTCAACGACCAGCTGCCGCATGAATATGTGGTCGAGCACGAAGAGATCATCACCGCTATCGAGAACCGGGACATTGAAACGTCTGATGCCTTGGCCCGGCGCCACGCCGATCAGATCGTGTCCCAGACCCGCACCATGATCGCTGACGACCGCCGGATTGACATCGCGCTCTGAGCCGCGTGAATCCGCCGTTTGACACGGGTGGGCTTCTTGGTCGAAAATTTATGTCGACAAGAAAAATACAGTGGGTATAATCCCCGTGATTCCAACCCGTGGCTGATTGTGCCCTGCGGCTGGGATGCCCCCCTGTTTCTGAGTCGCGAAGGAGACCAGCAATGACCAACAGCATTTTCTCCGGTACAATTCCCGCCCTGATGACGCCCTGCAAGGCAGATCGGAGCCCCGATTTCGATGCGCTGGTGCGCATGGGCAAGGAGCTGATCGCCACCGGCATGAGCGCCGTCGTCTATTGTGGTTCGATGGGTGATTGGCCGCTGATCTCCGATGAAGATCGGATGGAAGGCGTCGAGCGTCTGGTCAAGGCCGGCGTTCCAGTCATTGTCGGCACCGGCGCGGTCAATTCCGCCAAGGCAACCGCACATGCCGCGCATGCGCAAAAGGTCGGCGCACAAGGCCTGATGGTGATCCCGCGCCTGATCTCGCGCCTGCCGTCGCCTGCGGCACAGCGCAACCATTTCAAATCCGTCCTGTCGGCCGCACCGGACCTGCCCGCGGTGATCTACAACAGCCCGCATTACGGGTTCGAAACCAAGGCGGATCTGTTCTTTGCCCTGCGCGCCGAGCATCCGAACCTGGTCGGGTTCAAGGAATTCGGCGGCGACGCCGCGCTGAGCTATGCGGCAGAACACATCACCAGTGGTGACAAAGACATCATCCTGATGGTTGGCGTCGACACGTCTGTTTACCACGGTTTCGTCAACTGTGGCGCGACCGGGTCGATCACCGGTATCGGCAACGTCCTGCCGCGCGAGATCCTGCATCTCGTGGCGCTCTGCGAAGCTGCCGCAGCCGGTGATGCCGACGCGCGCCAGCGCGCGCTCGAGCTGGACGCTGCGCTGCATGTCCTGTCGTCATTTGACGAAGGCGCGGATCTAGTCCTCTACTACAAGTACCTGATGGTGCTGAACGGGCACGAAGAATACACGCTGCACTTCAACGAGACCGACGTGCTGAGCGACAGCATGCGTGGCTATGCCGAGGCTCAGCTTAAGCTGTTCCGTAGCTGGTATGCGGACTGGAGCAAACAGCCCGGCGCGGTGCAGAAATACGCCGCCTGATAAACAGGCAAACATAAGACGAAACAGATCCGGCCCTCCTGCAAAGGAGGGCCGGATTTCGTTTATTCGACGGCGTCCAGCCCACCGGTTTGCAGCCGGTCCAGCATCGCCATCTCATCTGCGTTGAGGGTGATGCCCTCGGCATTGGCCTTGGCGCGCGCGACAAAGCGGCGTTGCGATGGCAGGCGTGCGCCCTGGCCCAGGATCGCTTCGAAGAGCTTTTCAGCGCGGGCCATCGGATCGCCACCGCGACCGCCGGCAAACCGGGCGGGATCGAACGCGAGGATCAGCTCGCCATGCGCTGGCGCCAGCGTGGTCGTGCCAAGTGCCTCCAGCGATTCCTCGCTGGTCAGGTCGCCGATCATCACCCCGGCCAGCAGTTCGATCATCGTCGAGATGGCCGAGCCCTTGTGCCCGCCAAACGGCAGCATTGCACCGGCCAGCGCCGCCTCGGGATCGGTGGTGGGATTGCCATCGGCATCCACGGCCCAGCCTTCGGGAAGTGTCTTGCCTGCGCGGCGGTGCAATTCGATCTCGCCCCGCGCGGCAACGCTGGTGGCAAAATCGAATACGTAAGGATCACCGCCCGGACGGGGCCAGCCAAACGCGAACGGGTTGGTGCCCAACAGTGCCACGGTGCCGCCCGTTGGTGCGACGCTGGAATAGCTGGGGCACATTGCCATGCCGACCAGCCCGCGATCAGTCAGCATCTCGATCTCGGGCCACAGCGCCGAGAAATGCGTGCAATCGTTGATCACCAGCGCCGCAACCCCGAGCGCCTGCGCGCGCTCGGCGAGGGCGGGAACGCCCATTTCGAACGCGGCGTTGGAAAACCCGCCTCCCGCGTTGACGCGCACGATGGCACTGTCGTCGGTGGTCAGCTTTGGCTCGGAGTCGGGCACGACCTTGCCCGCCTTGACGGTCCGCAGGCAGCCTTCGATACGGTAGATGCCGTGGGACTTGCAGGCGTCGCGCTCGCCCGAGACGATTACTCGCCCGAGCGCACCGGCATGCAGGGGCGACAACCCGCCGCGTTGAAAGATTTCAGTGACCCGTGTCGTCAGTTCTTGCACGGAAAGTGTGGTTTTGCTCATGGAATGTCCCTTCTTGTGGTTGTCAAACTTGCGTTCCTGCATACATCTTGTATGCATGACGCAATGGATGCAAGAGCCCCGGCCGATTGAGTCGCGCGGCCCTGTTCGCCGAATTCAAGGAGATGACATATGAGCTTTAAACCGCACGGAAAACACCTGATCGCAGGCGCATGGGTCGCAGGCGATACCACGTTCGAATCTTCTCCCGCGACGGGACCGGCGCATCACTTCTCTGTCGGCACTCCTGAGTTGGTAGAGCGCGCCGTCGAAGCCGCCGAAGGCGCGTTCGAGGCTTATGCCGCCACCACAAGCGAGGCGCGCGCAGCGTTCCTTGATGCCATCGCCGAGGAGATTGACACGCGCGGCGCGGCCATCACCGAGATCGGCACCCAGGAAACTGGCCTGCCGACCGCCCGACTGGAAGGTGAGCGCGGCCGCACCGTAGGGCAGATGCGCCTGTTTTCCGCGCATATCCGCAAGGGCGATTATCTTGATCGCCGCCATGATGCAGCGCTGCCCGATCGCGCTCCTGCGCCGCGTCCCGAACTGGTGATGGTGCAACGCCCCATCGGCCCGGTCGTTGTATTCGGCGCGTCAAACTTCCCGCTGGCCTTTTCGGTTGCGGGCGGTGACACGGCGGCAGCCTTGGCGGCGGGTTGCCCCGTTGTGGTCAAGGGCCATTCGGCCCATCCCGGCACCGGCGAGATCGTTGCCGAGGCGATCAAAGCCGCAGTAGAGCGGTGCGGTATGCCAGCCGGCGTCTTTTCGATGATCCAGGGCGGTGATCGCAAGGTCGGTCAGGCACTGGTGCAGCATCCGTTGATCAAGGCCGTCGGATTCACCGGCTCGCTCGCCGGTGGACGCGCACTGTTCGATCTCTGCGCCCAACGCCCCGAGCCGATCCCGTTCTTCGGTGAGCTGGGCTCGGTCAACCCGATGTTCATCCTGTCACAGGCCGCCAAGGCCCGTGCCGAGGAGATCGGCAAAGGCTGGGCCGGGTCGCTGACGATGGGTGCCGGGCAGTTCTGCACCAATCCCGGCATTGCCGTGATTCAGGACGGGGCAGACGCCGACCGCTTTGTGGCGGCAACCGCTGAGGCGCTGAATGATGTGGCAGCACAGACCATGCTGACCGACGGCATCGCGCGCGCCTATTGTGAAGGCCGTGAGCGCATCTCGAGCGACGCATCGGTGCGCCCGGTAGTGGTGGCCGATTCCGAAGGCCGCAACGCCGCACCGGCACTGTACGAGACGACAGCCGCGGAGTTCCTTGCCAACCAGGCGCTGCATGAAGAGGTGTTCGGCCCGCTCGGCCTGGTTGTGCGCGCCACCTCGGCGGATGAGGTGGAGACCATCGCGCGCGGTCTGGAGGGGCAGTTGACCGTGACCCTGCACATAGATGCCGGCGACATGGATGCCGCCCGTGCGCTGCGCCCGATTCTTGAGCGCAAGGCGGGCAGGGTGCTGGTCAACGGCTTCCCCACCGGGGTCGAGGTGGCGGATTCGATGGTGCATGGCGGGCCGTACCCGGCCAGCACCAATTTCGGTGCAACCAGCGTCGGCACACTTTCCATCCGCCGCTTCCTGCGCCCGGTCTGCTATCAGAACGTGCCCGCCGAACTGCTGCCCGAAGGCGCATTGGCCTGACGCCATCTGTCTGGGACGAACTACGTAAAAAAGCGGCATGCATATCCTGCATGCCGCTTTTTTTGTCCTGTGTGGATGGCTCCTTTTTTGCAAGTCCTATTTGTGCTGGCGTTTTGTCAGAAGCAGTCTTGTGTTCGGCCTGTTAACGCGACGCACATTGCCGCTGGCCCTGATGGTTTCCACCAACCAAGTCCCATTCCGCA
>Ga0209344_10001918_pt1 | contig 24976 bp, 23 predicted proteins | sample Cruoilmetagenom6_FD_187293 | JGI IMG/M metagenome (GOLD analysis project Ga0209344, IMG submission 187293) | Oil polluted marine microbial communities from Coal Oil Point, Santa Barbara, California, USA - Santa Barbara Oil Seep Sample 6 (SPAdes)... | ecosystem: Environmental > Aquatic > Marine... | reverse complement strand
TTGGTGCAGGTGGTATTCCTGATGTTGTTTTGACATTTGGATTTGATCCCTACACATGGGCGGCCTTCGTTACGTCTCTTTTGACTGGGTTCGGGGTAAGCGGTTCTTCGTGGGCGGTTGTGCATGAAGAGTACGATCTAAAACAGGCAGCGCAAGTGGTTGGGAGAGACCCAGATGAACTTGCCGAGGAATGGCTTGCGTTCCAGAAAGACCGTGTACGTCGCGGAGTGCTTTTTGGCGTGGCCTTTTATGTCCTCGGCTTTCTCGTTGTGGTTCTCAGTATCCCGGGAGCGGCGGATATTCTCAGGTTGAAGCAGGGAAACTTGTTGCCATGGTTTCAACAAATACCAGCAGCGTGGTTCTTGGTTTTTGTACCGATCAATTTTGCGGTCATTGGAAAGAGCGGATACTTTACGATTTCTGATGAGCGTTTCATGCGCGATCTACGCAAAGCGCACTTGAAGATAGATTTGTTTCATCCAGAAAACCTAGCTCCTTTTAACCGTATGGCATTGCGTCGTTGTTTTCTGTGGAGTGTTGGCTCTGCAATCGGCCTGTTATTTTTTCTTAATGAAGCTATCGAAGCGCGTGGCTTAGCACCGTTTCTTTTTGGAATTTTTGTGGTGGCATTTGCAACGCTGTTTACACCGTTGACAGGCATGCACAGGAAAATTTCCGCCGTAAAAAGACAGGAACTGAGCGAGGTGCGTAGCCTCATCGTTCAGTTAAAGAACCAACTGATGTCGGACAAGGCTTCGAATGTGGAAGTTGCGCAGCGCCTGACGGGTTTCATAGCCTATGAGGGTCGTCTTGAGAAAACACCAGAATGGCCGATTGACTTGCCCACGATTGGTAAGTTCTCCTTGTACCTCGGCATTCCAGTGTTTTCCTGGGTTGGTGGCGCGTTGGTGGAACGCGTGGTTGACAGCCTTTTCTAAAATCCCAGCACAGCTTTCGACATGATGTTGCGTTGGATTTCGTTCGAGCCCGCATAGATCGGCCCGGCGCGGTCGTTCAGATATTTAGGCATCACGGTTACACCTGCGTCCGGTCCGATGGCGTGCTTGTTGCCCGCAATGTCTGGTGCTTGCAACACGGGGCCGCCAGGGCTCGTCATGTGCGGTTGGAACGGCGCGATGTAATAGTGCAACGCCTCAATACCAAGTTCCGTTAGGCGATTGCTCATCTCCGTTCCGCGTGTTTTCAGCATAGAGCTTGCCGCGCCAGGCGCGCCCCCTTGGGAAAGTTCCGACAAGACACGGTGTTCTGTATATTCAATGGCGATGATTTCTATTTCAGCCTCATTGAGTTTGGCTTGGAAGTCAGCATTTTTTGCGAGAACGCCCCCGTTGGACCCCTGTTCATCTGTGGCGAGGGCGCGGATTTTATTCAGATGGCCTTTGAGCTTGGGCGCATAAGCATTGCCACGTTCGAACTGGAGCAGATATTTGGCAACGGTCCAACCATTCCCGATTTTGCCGACGACATTCTTTTTGGGTACACGCACACCTTCAAAGAAAATCTGATTTTGAATGTGCTCTCCTGTCAACATAGTGATGGGATCAACCGTTATGCCGGGCGTGTTCATATCAATCAGCAGAAAAGTGATGCCTTTTTGTGGGATGTCGGAATTGTCCGTGCGGACCAGACAGAAAATCCAATTGGCGTGCTGGGCATGGGTCGTCCAGATTTTTGTGCCATTGCAGATAAAGTCATCGCCGTCTTCTTTTGCGGTCATTTGCAGGCTGGCCAAATCGGAGCCCGAGCCTGGTTCTGAATATCCCTGGCACCACCAATCATCGCCTGAAAGTATGCGTGGCAGGAAATAGGTTTTTTGTTCCGGGCTTCCATGCCCAATGAGAACAGGCCCACACATGCCGACCCCCATGGGAGAGAGACTTGGTGTTTCGGCGGCGGCACACTCACTTTGCCAGATGTAGCGCTCCATGATGTCCCAGCCTGTGCCGCCGTGTTCTTCAGGCCAGCCAGGAGCTGCCCATCCTTGTGCATGAAGCTTTTTATGCCATTTCAATGTCGTTTCATAATCTGAGTAGACGCTCGTCATGCCAGCGCCGGCGCTTTTCAAATCAGGCGTCATGGCATCGGCCAAGAAAGCGCGTACGTCTTCGCGAAACGTTTGATGTTTGGTGTTCAGCCCGAGTTCCATGGAACCCTCCCCAGAAAATTTGAATGTTTTGATGGAAGGAGAGTAGGCGCGGGAGTGTGTGTGTCAATCTAGACGGGTCACTGATACGGCAGTGTTTATCGGAGTAGCTCAAGAGCCTTGTCGCGTGCGGCGTCAAGCATTGTGCTGGAAAGCGTGTCGTCATTCATTGCCCGGGCGATGGAGAAGCTTCCGACGCTCAGAACCACGGCGGCCAATGCCTCCGGGCTAGGTTGTTCGTCTGTGGTCGGGCATTTTCCGGTACGGGTTCGATCAAATTCGCGGGCCAGTTCCATTATCTTGTGGGTGTAAGCCTCTTTCGCATCTTTCACGCCCGCGCGCGCCACATCGCTGGGCAGTGCAGCTAGTGTGCATTGTTTGGAAATAACAGTGGCATTTTTGGGATCGAGATAGTCGGTCAAAGTTTCCGCAGCTTGTGCATGTAATTCCTTTGGGGAACTTCCTTTTCGCCGTCGCATCATCCGATCAAGGCCTGCTTCATCTCGCACAATCTCGGTAAAAAGTTCTGCTTTTGATTTGAAATATCCATAGAAGCCGCCGCGGGTGAGCTTTGCCGCTCCCATGATCTCGTCAATACCAACACCGCCATAGCCTTTTCGGCGAAACAAAAGGCCAGCCTGATCGATAATACGGCTGCGTGTCTTGGTTTTATGTTCTGGGCTGTAGCGCATGCTTCTTTATGTATTGCATGTCCTATGACATGCAAGTAGCATGTTGAGTAACATTCAATAGAAAGTTACTGCAATGAATGAAGTTGCGCGCCGTCTCCATCAATTTCGCCTCTCAAATTTCAATGAGAAAGCGCGATGGGCTCTGGCCTTTAAGGGGATCGATCTGCCGCGCACCGACTATTTGCCAGGGCCACACGGTGCGCAGATTAGAAAGATTGCTCCCCTGAGCCACACCCCGATCTTGGAGTGGGACGGTGCCTATGTGCAGGGGTCGGCAGAAGTCATTGATTTTCTGGAGAAGGTTTGTCCTGAGCCAGCGCTCTACCCGGCGGATGCTGTCCAGCGAGAGAAAGCTCTGAGCCTGCAGGCTTACTTCGATGAACGTGTTGGACCGGAGGTTCGACGGGCATTCTTTTTGGACACGATGAGTGATGCAACCTACATGGCGAGAGTATTCGCAGGCGATAAGTCATGGGTGGTCCGAAAAGGATATGGAGCGATGTTGCCCTTGGTGCGGCCGCTCATGCGTTCAGCGATGGACCTCACATTGGACAAGCAGCTTGCCGCTCTGAAAGCAACTGAAGATGCGCTCGATTTTGTAGTCGAGAAGTCGAAAGAGACTGGTTATTTGGTAGGTACATGTTTTTCTGTCGCTGATCTTACTGCTGCCGGGTTGTTGTCGATCACAACAATTCTTGATCATCCAGACATGAAACGTCCGGAGCCTATGTCAAAAACGACGAGGGCGTGGATGGATCGCTGGAAGGAGCACCCTGGGACTGCTTGGATCCGAGAAATCTATGCAATGCATCGTTCTAGGTAGATAAATAGAATGGCAAAGTAGTTTTTGTCTCTCCAGCCATTGGCGTTTGGGTAAAATTCGCCTAAATGAAGGGCCTGCGCTCCTATGGTTTGTTTGGGGCGCCTTTTCTTTTTGGGCTGGAGCATGGCCGAGCAATCGCAAAATGATGAAAACCTACCTGGGCTGACGGCGACAACGCCCGAAGAACGTAAACGGGCGTTCGGTATTCTTTTTGTCTGTCTCTTGTCTCTCGGCATGGGGCAATCGCTCTTTTTTGCCGTGCTGCCACCCATCGCACGTGACTTGGGTATGAGCGAGTTTGAGACGACGATGATCTTCTCACTCTCGGCTTTGCTGTGGACGTTAACCAGCGCCTTTTGGGGTACACGCTCAGACGTGGTGGGTCGCAAACCTATTATGTTGATGGGCCTGATTGGATTTGGCGTCTCCACAGTTGGTTTTGCTGCCGTTGTGATGGTTGGCATGTGGGGCTGGGTCTCGCTCAGCCTGATGTTTCCTTTGCTTATTTCTGTTCGGGCCATTTTCGGTACGTTTGGATCTGGCACGATGCCAGCTGCGCAAGCCTATGTGGCGGACCGGACGACACGCCGAGAGCGTGCTTCAGGGGTGGCCTCCATTGGTGCTGCCTTTGGCATGGGGACTGTTGTGGGGCCGGGTTTCGCCGCGGCCTTGGCGACGTTTCATATACTGGCACCGTTCTTTGCTGTCTCTGTTATCGCCTTTGGCGGTGCCTTCTTCATTTGGCTTTTGTTGCCAGAGCGCACGGTCCCGCGTCAAAAACTGGCAGAAAAACAAAAACAACGCAGACGGCTCAAAATTACAGACCCGCGTGTCTTGCCGTGGTTGGTCCTGGGCGTGGTGCTGTCTCTCGGGCAGTCGATCACCATGCAGTTGGTGGCGTTCTATTTTATGGATGTCTTTCAAGCGGATGTCGCCGAAGCCACTCAATTGGTCAGCGTTGGGTTGATGGCGATGGCCATGGCAACACTTTTTGCGCAAATGGTATTGATTCAACGCTTCGACCTGTCAGTGCAATTTCTGTTGCGCGCCGGGGCGTCGGTGATGATCGCCGCATTTGGCTTGCTGATCATTGCCAATTCATATGGATTGTTTGTATCTGCTTTGGCACTCGCGGGTGTTGGCTTCGGCTTGCTCCGCCCGGGTTTGATGGCTGGCGCATCGCTTTCGGTGTCACCACGCGATCAAGGCGCTATCGCGGGACTTATCGGTTCAACTGCCGCCACGGGACATATTCTCAACCCATTTGTCGGCATTCCGCTGTTTTATATTTTACCGCAAGCGCCGTTCATGCTCGCCATGGCGCTCATGGTCGTCATTTTGTTGATGGCTTTGTTTCTGCCAGCCATTAACAGCATTCAGGCCAATGTCGATGAGGATGATGACGCAGAGCTTCACCCTCACTGACGTTTCGGTCTGCTCGTTCTCTAAGCCGCGGCTGTGTTGCTATCGGTTGCTGAGAAGGAGCCTTTGGCTTCCCAATCTGCCATCAATGTTGCAACAGACGCTGCGAACGCGACCGGCTGGTCGAGCATGATGTGATGCTGGGCGAGTGGGATTGTGAAGATAGGCGCTTCTGGCCGCAAAGTGCGCATGAAAGCCAGCGTTGCTGGATCATGATCCTTTGATATGTCCCCATACATAACGCCCACAGGGCATTTGAGGTTGCGGAACATGTCGGCATGTTCGTCGCCGCCCATTTTCAATCCTTGAAAGGCGAAAGGGTCAAACTTCCATGTGCACCCAGCTTCTTCTGAGGCAACACGGCCAGGATTTTCACCGACCTTAACCTCCCGCAGGGAATGCGGTCCGATGTAATCTGTGATGAACTTGTTTGCACATTCCTGCAGCGGTGACAGGCGGAAGCGAGCAAGAGCTGTTGGCAGATCTGGATAGAGGCGGGTGGGGCGTCGTGCCGGATCGCCCATAAACCATTCCACGGCGTCTTTCGGCGGGTTGACCTTAAAGTCAGCCAGAATGATGCCGCCCAGCTCGGCGCTATAGAGCGCACCTGTGATGAGAGTGACAAAACCACCAAAGCTGTGCCCGACGATGACGGGTTTGGGACCAAGGTCCGCGTCAAAGGCCACCGTGCGGATGGCGTGCGCGTAGGTTTCGCGGGCGTAGCTTTCGCGCCAATCACTGTCTCCCATGCCGGGCAGGTCGATGGAGGCAACGTTATATTTGTCTGTGAGCAACGGTGCGATGAAGTCGAACCAGCGGGCATGGGCACCATTTCCGTGGACGAAAAGGATGCCAGGGCGCTTGTCTTTGGCTTTTGTGGGCCACTTGAGGTAGTGGATTTCAGTACCTTCAGAGGTCACCCGGTGGCTTGTTGGGGCTTGGCTCAAGGCGTCGCGGAACCAACGCGGCTGATGGGTGATGAAATCTTCCGCTGGAAGGGGCGGTACATCTGGACCCTGATTCTCGTATTCTTCTTCGCTCATAATCAGATACCTTTGTCGTCTCAGATGAAAAGATGGCGAGGGCGTCATCTTTTTTCGCGCGCCGAGTCCTATGGCGTTCGACAAGGCTTGTAAAGTGGCGCGCGCTCTAGCCTGCTTTCCGTGAGATTCTTGTTCGACACGGTTGACAGAGGGGCTCCCGCGTCCTAGTTTCCGCCGGAATTTCAGATATTTACCGGCGTAGAGATCGGGGCCAAAGTGGCACCGCTTATTTCCGTCCGAGCTTCTAGGGTGACTTAAAATGAAAGTTCGTAACTCGTTGAAATCACTTCGGGATCGGCATCGGGACAATCGTATTGTACGCCGCCGGGGCCGTGTGTTCATAATCAATAAGACAAATCGCCGGTTCAAGGCGCGTCAGGGCTGAGTATCGTCCTATCGTTTCCCAGGCTTTCTGCGTAATGGAGAGTGGGATACCCTAAAAAGGCCGTTCCTTCGGGATACGGCCTTTTTCTTTTGGGCGGATGGGAGAACGGTACTTATGGCGAAGATTGACGCAATTTTATTTGATGTGGGTAATGTTCTGATCGAGTGGGACCCGCGTCATCTGTATCGCAAGCTTTTGCCAGACGATTCTGCTGTAGACCAGTTTCTCTCCGAAATTTGCACTCTAGAGTGGCATTTCGCCCATGATCAGGGCGTCTCCTTTGAAGAAAATGCAGCTCCGCTAAAAAAACAGTTTCCTGAGCATTCTGAGCTGATTGATCAATGGGCCTTGCGATACGTCGAAATGTCGCCCGGCGAAGTTGCAGGCATGGCCGATCTTTTGGCCGGTCTGAAGGCAACAAAGCTTGGTATTCACGGTCTTAGCAACATGCCCTCGCCAGTCTATCCTCTGTTGAGGGATCGTTTTTCGATCCTTGGACATTTGGAGACGATTGTTGTGTCGGGCGATGAGCGCGTGTGCAAACCGGATGCTCGGATTTTTGAACTCGCTCTGGATCGAATGGAGACAACCCCAGAGAAGACTTTATTTGTTGATGATTCTCTGCCCAACATTCAAGCCGCCGCGCGACTTGGGTTTAAAACCCACCATTTCAGCCACGTTGTAGGGCTGGAGCGCGAGTTGGGTGAATTGGGCGTGATTTGGCAATGAGCGACATCCAAGGTCAAAGACGGGTCGTCATTTTTGACATGGGCAATGTGTTGATCGATTGGGACCCAGATGCAAGGTACCAAACCCACATTGCGGACGATCGAGATCGGGCATTGTTTTTTGCTGGCTTGTTCCGGCGGATGCATTGGGCGGTGCATGATAGCGATCAATCTTTTTCGGACGCGCTTTCGAGTTTGAAGCAAGAGGAGCCAAGCTCAAGGGCGTTGATCGAACAGTTTGAACATGGCTGGTACGAGTTTCTACGCGGGCCAATGGACGCAAGCGTTGCGGTGCTTGAGGCGTTGGTGGCGGCGCAAGTTCCGGTATATGGGCTGACCAATTGGCCCCATCAAACGTGGCCGCCCAAGTCGGCAGCTGCGACAGATCACAATTATGGGTTTTTGCAGCATTTCAAAGATGTGGTTGTGTCTGGCCAAGTAAAAATGCACAAGCCCGATGAAGATATTTACGACTATGCCCTGACGCGCTTTGGCGTGCGCCCAGAAGAAGCTGTTTTTGTTGATGATTTGCGAGAAAACATAGAAACGGCAAACCGCTTGGGTTTGCACGGCATTCAGTTTACTGATGCGGCCTCATTGCATGTTGAGCTGACAAATCTTGGTTTGCTTGCTTGACGTGTGAGGATGGCAGACAGTGGCGCTAATATTGAATTGAAAGAGAGAAATAAGATGACTGGTACTGGCCGATTTATGATCTACGGCGCCTCCGGCTATACCGGCAAGCTTATGATGCGCGAAGCGCGTGATACGGGGCTTAATCCCATCATTGCTGGGCGCAGCGAAGCGAAGCTAAAGAGCCTCGCCAATCAATATGGATTTGAGGTTCGTGCTTTTGAACTGTCTGACCGAAAAGCCATAGACGAAGCACTGGGAGAAGTTGATTTGGTTGTGCATGTCGCCGGCCCGTTTTCAGCCACTTCCAAACCGATGATCGATGCCTGCCTGCGCACAGGCACGCACTATCTCGACATAACGGGCGAAATTAGCGTCTTTGAAGCTTGCTCCAAGCGCGGTGATGCGGCCAAAGAAGCGGGCATTATGATTATGCCAGGGGTTGGTTTTGACGTTGTTCCGAGCGACTGTCTGGCAGCGCATATGAAGCGACGTATGCCTGACGCGACTGATCTTGTGTTGGGTATTTCGGGCATGGGCTCTGCCTCTCGCGGCACCTCGAAGACGATGATTGAGAGCATTGGTGATGGAACCCGTGTGAGACGTGACGGAAAAATCACCGCCATCAGTCCAACGCCTCAGCGCGAGATGGACTTTGGCAAAGGGGCCGTGAATGCGGTGGCTGTTGGTTGGGGTGATGTTTCTACTGCCTTTCACTCAACAGCTATTCCCAATATCACCGTCTTTTTCGAAGCCAACCCACAATTGGCTCAGATGGCAAATATGGGCGGCTTTACCCGGTTCCTTTTGAGCTTTGGATTTATGCAGAAGAAGCTGAAGGCCAAAGTGGATGCTGGGCCAGAAGGTCCAAGTGAAACCGATCGCGTCGCAGGATTTAGCGTTCTTGTGGGGGAAGTGACGAATGAAGCAGGCGATAAAGTTGTTTCACGTCTACGGACGCCTGAGGGCTATACGCTGACCTGCCTCACAGGTCTCGATATCGCCAAACGTGTGATGGCCGGGGAGGCTAAAGTTGGCTTTCAGACGCCATCTTCCGTTTTTGGGCCGGATTACATCACCGGTTTTGACGGATGTGTGCGCGAAGACCTTAATAGCTGACATCGCGAAATGTTGATTACGAGATTATTTGCAGAATTGAGCAGAGCGCTTAACCTTTGGCAGATGATCTTGCGGTTTTCCAAAATGGCACTGTTGGGTGCAGTCCTGTCTGTGACTTATCACGGATCGCCGACGTTTGCGCAGAGCGGCGGCGATGATGCCCGCGCTGCTGGGCCGGTTAGTGTTGAGGGCCGTATTGGTTCTGAACTTGCTATATTGTTTGAGCAGCTCGCTGAAGCAAAAACGCCTGATGATGCCAAAATTATTGAAAATGAAATCTGGGATCGCTGGATCCACTCTGGAAGCATCAGCGTTGATCTTCTACTCAATCGCGGGCTTGAAGCCTTGGCAGAGGGTGACTATGCCCGGGCTCTTACTTTTTTGGATGAGGTGGTGGACCTAGCCCCCGGGTTTGCCGAAGGCTGGAATAAGCGCGCGACTGTATATTTTTTGCTGAATGATTACGCAGGTGCGCTTGGTGATATTGAAGCGACCTTAGCCTTGGAGCCCAGACATTTTGGCGCCATTGGTGGACTTGCCCTGATTTTGGAAGACTTGGGCGACAAACAGGGTGCGCTCGAAGCTTATCGCAGAGTTTTAAATGTATATCCTTGGCTCGAAGGGGCCGTCGAGTCCGAAAGTCGTCTTACAGTCGAAATAGAAGGTCGCGGTATCTAAGTATATCTAGTTCCAAAAAACTCTGCGTAAGCTCAGGTGCTGACATTTACGTTTTTGAGGATATCCAACTTGATCTTGATAATTGTCGCGGCTGTACTAGTTGGGTTGTTTTGTTTTGCGTTTTTGAGCGTGAAAGCCACCGAAAGACGCTATGCGCACCAAGGGAAATTTGTGGGTGTCCATGGTGTGCAACTTCACTATGTGGATACAGGCCCCTTGCAGGCTGGCTCGGTGGAGGGTGCCGGAGAGGCAGCCGCGCCGATTGTTTTGATCCATGGCGCGAGCGGTAATTTGAGAGATTTTGAAGCGAGTATTTTGCCGTCGTTGGCGCGCCACCACCGGGTCCTTGCTTTTGATCGTCCTGGACATGGATGGAGTGAACGGTCCGATGGGTCCGACATGAGTGATCCCTCCAGGCAAGCAACCTTCATTCATGAGGCGCTAAAGGAGCTAGGTATAAAACGTCCTGTGATGCTGGGGCATTCATGGGGCGGGGCGGTGGCAAGTGCCTATGCTTTGGCGTTTCCAAGCGCCTTGTCTGGTCTTGTTGTTCTGGCGGGTGCAAGCCATCCTTGGAAGGGACCTTCTGCTTGGTACCACCGGGTTCTTGCAACTCCGTTCCTTGGCACTTTGTTTTTATGGTTGGTGGTGATCCCGTTTGGCCGGTTTTTGGCACCAGCAGGAATTTTGTCGAACTTTGCTCCTGATGCAGCCCCAGAAGGTTATGCCGACAGCATCGGTCTGCATCTGCTGTTTCGCCCGAAACATTTTCGAAACAATAGTACGGATAGTCGTGGGTTACGTTCTCACCTTGAACGTCAATCAAAACGATATGCAGAGATCGCGGTGCCGACGATCATCATCACGGGTAACCGCGATCAGACGTTGCTCGCTAAACTTCATTCCTATGCGCTGCACGATCAAATGCCAGGATCGGAATTGATTAAGTTGGAAGGCGTTGGACATATGCCGCATCATGTTCGGCCGGATGTCGTTTTGGAGGCCATTGAGCGGTTGGCAACAGGAGGCGGGCCCCGGCCTGGTTTGCATGTGCACGCACCGCAAACGGCTGCTCAAAAAGCAGCCGTCGCCTGATTTGACGATGCGGGCGGTGGGCAAACTATCCCTTTTGCGAACCTACAAATGAAACGCGTAGCATGTTGGTTGCGCCCGGTGTGCCGAGGGGAACACCGGCGGTGATGACGATGCGCTGGCCTGGCTGGGCAAATCCCTCCTGAAAGGCGATATGTCCTGCACGTTCCACCATGTCGTCCAAATCTTTGGCGTCTTCGGTGAGGACGCAGTGGGTGCCCCACACAAGCGTCAGGCGCCGCGCTGTTTCGGGAACAGGGGTTAGGACAACTATTGGTAATTGAGGGCGTTCGCGGGCGGCCCGCAAACCGGTCGACCCTGAATTTGTCCAACAAACAATGGCTGCTGCGTTGAGCGTATCGGCCACGGTGCGGGCTGCGGCGCTGATCGCGTCCGCCCCGGTTGCTTCTGGTTCGGTTTGTTGCGCATAGATGATGCCGGGGTAGGTGGGATCTTGTTCTACCTGGGCCGCGATCCGATTCATCATTTCAACGGCTTCTGCAGGGAAATCACCTGCAGCGGATTCCGCTGACAACATCACAGCATCGGCACCTTCAAACACGGCAGTTGCCACGTCTGATACTTCTGCGCGTGTCGGCATAGGCGATGAAATCATGGATTCCAGCATTTGTGTTGCAACGATCACTGGTTTGCCCGCTCTGCGGCAGGTCCGTATGATTTGTTTCTGCCATCCGGGAACTTGTTCAATCGGCAACTCAACGCCCAGGTCACCACGTGCCACCATCAACCCATCAGCAATGTCGACAATGTCTTGTAAGTGTGTGAGGGCCAGTGGTTTTTCGATTTTTGCAACAATCGCTGCTCGCCCTCGTGCAATTTTGCGTGCCTCGGCGACGTCTTCAGGGCGCTGAATGAAGGAAAGAGCCAGCCAATCGACGCCGAGCTCCAACGCCAGTTCAGCATCACGGCGGTCTTTTTCCGTGAGCGCTGTTAGAGGAAGCAATGTGTCTGGAAGGTTCACGCCCTTGCGGTTAGACAATGTGCCACCGGTTGTGACAGTGGTGACGGCGTGGCGCTTGTGAACTTCGTTTACGCGCAAGCGAATGCGTCCATCATCAAGTAACAACAGAGAGCCTTCTTCGATCGCTTCGAAAATTTCAGGATGAGGAATGGAGACATGGTTCTGGTCGCCGAGTGTTTCATCGAGGTCCAACTGAAAGGTGTCGCCGTTTTTAAGCTCGACGCTGCCGTCTGCGAATTTCCCAACGCGCAGTTTGGGGCCCTGGAGATCTGCTAGAATTCCGATCGGGCGCTCAAGCTCTTTTTCAACCGCTCGTATGATCCCGTGAACTTCACGCAGCCCGTCAGCATCAAGGTGGCTCATGTTCAGGCGGAAGACATCGGCACCTGTGGCAAAAAGCGTGCGGATCATCTCCGCGGAGCTGGACGCAGGGCCCAATGTTGCAATGATTTTTACATTCCGCCGCCGCATTTCGTCGCCGCTCCTATGTTTCATCTGTTTTGAGGAGAGAGCGCATTCATGTGCGTCTCAGCACTTGGCCTCGGATCTGCTCTCAAGTCTCAATAGATGCCTTTTGTGCTCTCACTCGCGATTACCGTCAACTCTGATGCGATAGAACCGTCTTATTGGACTTTATTTTAGGCTGAAGCGGTCAACGCTCCCTTAAAATCCACTACTATTGTGACAGATGCGTGGTTTAGGCTGATACGAGTATTGCCCTGAAATCGTTCACATTTGTGAGGGTTGGCCCGATTGTCACTAAATCGCCCAGGGCTCCAAAAAAAGTGCCAGAATCATGAGCCGCCAAAGCCTCTTGTGGGGCCAATCCCAGGTTTTTGGCGCGTACCAGTGTGCGTGATGAAATGAAGGCGCCAGCCGGATCTTCGGCATCTCCGGATCCGCCATCAATGCCATCGGTGTCGCAGGAGAGAGCGTGAATGTTTCGCTCGCCGCGAAGCTCAAGTGCCAGCGCCAAAGCAAATTCCTGATTGGGCCCCCCTTTTCCGTGTGCGCCGCCAAGTGCGACGGTCGCTTCACCACCTGATAGGATCAGCCGAGGAACGCCGGGATTTGTATGAGAGCGTGCCATGCGCGCATGGGCGATCGCTAGATCACCGGCCGGACCTTCCAATTCATCCCCGACGACTGAGACTTCGCATCCGGCTTCCCGCGCCAATGAAGCGGCAGCACTCAAAGCTTGGGAGCCTGTTGCAACGACCGTGAAGCGGGCACTCTCAAAACAGGCGTCAGTCTTTGTCGGGGGCGGTGATGCTGTTTGGATATGGCGCAAGATGTTGTCAGACGCCGCCATATTGTAGCGCTGAATGATATCAAGGGCGTCGGTTCGATCTGTTTGAGCGGGTGCTGTTGGGCCAGAGGCAATGACGCTGGCATGGTTTCCAGCCACATCGGAGATTGCCAATGTCCGCAATTGTGCGGGAAAAACTGCCTCAGCTAAACGCCCTCCCTTGATGCGTGACAGGTGCGACCTTACGCAGTTTACGTCGGCGATTGGTGCGCCGGATGCCAGCAAGCTTCGTGTGAGCGTTTGCTTTTCATCAATGGTGACGCCTTCCGGCGGCAAGGATAGCAGGGCAGAGGCGCCACCGGACAGGAGCACCAGGGCCATGTCGCTTTTTTCCAGCGATTGCGCTAAAGCGAGAATTTCAGCACTTGCCTTCGTGCCTGCCGCGTCTGGATAGGGATGGCCCGCTTCGTGAATGATCACATGTTTGGTGGGGCAGGTATGCCCGTAGCGTGTGACCGCGATGCCTTCAATTATTGTGCCCGGCCAGCGTGAATGATAAAAATCTTCCGCAGCTGCAGACATGGAAGCAGCTGCTTTGCCCGCTGCCAAAATGACAAGACGCCCTTCAGGGGGAGCTGGCAGATGAGGCGGCAGACAGGTTGCCGGTTGCACGGCCCTTAGGGCGGCATCAAACAGATGCATTAAAAAGCGTCTGGGGTCATCGTGTAAGGTCATGGGTCAGAAAAACTTTGTTGGGCTTGTGAGCTCGAGATATATAGTTGGACCATGTCAGACAGTTCTTCTTTTGAGTTGGTCAACCCGACTGGCAATAGTGATCTTATCATTCTTTGCGATCATGCTTCCAACGCGGTGCCTACAAAATATGGCACACTTGGCCTAGTCGCGACGGAATTTCATCGCCACATTGCCTATGATATCGGCACGGCAGAGCTTGGGCGCGCTCTATCGGCCCATTTTGATTGTCCAGCGGTGCTTGGGCGCTATTCCCGGTTGCTTATTGATCTCAATCGGGGGGTGGATGACCCAACAATTGTGATGAAACTCTCTGATGGGGCCATAATTCCGGCCAATGCGGACGTGGATGGGTTTTCAGATGTCGCAGAATTTGAGCATCGGATTGCGCATTATCATCAGCCTTATCATGATGCCGTGGATCAGTTGATCAAGGGCGCCCTTGCAAAAAGCGGGCGCGTGCCGGTGATCTTGTCCCTTCACAGCTTTACGCCCTCGTGGCGTGGGCGGGAGCGGCGTTGGCACGCCGGTGTGTTGTGGGATCAAGACCCACGGTTGTCACTGCCTCTGATTAAGGTGTTGGGAGAGACGGGCGATCTGATTGTGGGGGACAATGAGCCCTATGGCGGTTACCTCAAGGGTGACACGCTTTACAAGCATTGCACCCAGCGCGGGTTGCCTCATGCCTTGTTGGAGATCCGGCAAGACCTGATTGATACGGAAGCGGGTCAGCTTTCTTGGGCGCGGCAGCTGAGCGACATATTGCCCGCCCTGCTTGATGCGGAGGGTGTTCGCGAAATAAGCTATTTTGGGTCACGAACAGACCCACTACCCAAAACAGACTGAGATTGGGGAAACTGATGGATGCGCCGTCCCTGACAATGGGGATCGAAGAAGAATATCTTCTTGTGGATCGCGATACGCGCAATCTGGTGCGGGACCCGCCTGCGGCTTTGATGACGGCTATGCAAGCGGCCTTGGGTGAACAAGTCACGTCAGAGTTTTTGAAGAGCCAGATCGAGGTTGGCACAAAAGTCTGCACGCATATCGGCGAAGCACGTGACGAACTGAAACGACTGCGACGCACGGTGGCGGATATCGCCGACGGCTTTGGTTTTGCGCCCATTGCGGCCAGTACTCACCCGTTCAGCCATTGGGAAGATCAGGAGCACACACGCAAAGATCGGTATGATGCCTTGGCGCGTGATCTTGCGGGGGCTGCGCGGCGCATGGTGATCTCCGGCATGCATGTGCATGTGGGCATTGAAGATGATGATTTGCGCATCGACCTTATGAACCAAGTTCGATATTTCTTGCCGCATCTGCTGGCGCTTTCCACCTCGTCTCCCTTTTGGCAGGGCGAAGATATGGGTATGCAATCTTACCGGCTGACGATTTGGGACGCGCTGCCAAGGACTGGTTTGCCCGATACGTTTGATGGCTATTCAGAGTTTCAGCGGCTGGTGCATCAACTTGTTGAGACGGGGATTATTCCTGACTCCACGATGATCTGGTGGGATATCAGGCCCTCTGGTCGTTTTCCGACACTAGAAAGCCGCATTACCGATATTACTACGCGACTTGAAGACGGGCTTGCTATTGCAGCGACCTATCAGGCGCTCTTGTCCATGCTCTATCGGTTGCGGCAGAAAAACCAGCGCTGGCGGCTCTATCCTGGCACCTTGATGAAGGAGAACCGCTGGCGGGCACAACGCTATGGCGTCACTGGCGAGCTTATTGATTTTGGCAAGGGAGCGCTTACGTCCTTCAGTGATCTGTGCGATGAGATTGTGGAGATGACGGCGGAAGATACCGCCCGTCTGGGCTCGATGGCTGAGGTGGCACACATTAAAGAGATTGCCGCACGTGGTACGAGTGCCGATGAACAAAGGCGGGTCTATAATCAGTGCCTGGCAGATGGCGCTGATACGCCTGACGCCTTGAATGCGGTTGTGGACTATTTAATTGATGAAACAGTAGCCGGCATTTGAGCCCGGCTTGTTGAAGGAATGAGATGATGGATAAAGAGACCCAAACTGAACTTGAAGCAGCGGCCTTTCGTCGTCTCGTCTCCCACCTGCTCAAACGCACGGACGTGCAGAACATTGACCTGATGATCCAGACGGGCTTTTGCCGCAATTGTCTGGCCGATTGGTACAAGGACGCCGCTGCAGAAAAAGGCATTGAGATCAGCAAGGATGCGGCGCGCGAAACGATTTATGGTGAACCTTTTGGTGAGTGGAAGAAAAAGCACCAGAAAGACGCGACGCCAGAACAGATGGCAGCCTTTGAGGAGGCGTTCAAAAAGCGGAGTTGAGGCCTCCTTCGCTCAGATGGGCATCACTCGCCCAGATAAGCCTCGCACTCAACTTCCAAAGCGCCATCCAATGCCAGACCGTTCGCACCAAAAGCGGAGCGGGCGGGGAACCGGCCTTTTTCAAAATAAGTTACATAGACTTTGTTGAAGTCGGCCCATTGGCTCATATCTGAAAGCATCACCAGACATTTAGTGACGTGGGCAAAACTTGCACCATTTGCCTCCAGCACCGTCTTGATGTTGTCCATGGTCTGGCGGGCCTGACCCTCCATGCCACCAGGGGCAAGATCAAGGGTGCCGGGAATATTGCCGATCTGGCCGGAGAGATAGAGCATGTCGCCCGCACGCACCGCTTGCGAAAAGGGCAGGTTTGCTTCCGCCATCGCAGGGTCCGTGTAGCGTTCAATAGGGGCTGCAAGGGTTGCGCTGGCAGCAAATATCAGGCTCAGGCCGAAGCTCAGGCCCAAGCTTAGGCTAAGAAAAATTGAACGCATGTAAAAGTCCCTCAAGGTCGAAGATGTTGGTGGGTGAGCTTAACACGGGGCACGGCCATATAATCCACAGCTTTGTTCAACTGTTCTCTTGCTGGCGCTGGCGCTCGTCGATATGGTGCGCGCCTTGGATGTGGACGATCCACTTTCTTTTCAGGCAGGCCCATTGATGGCCCAAGGAGTTTAGACATATGGCGGATGGCAACACACCCGAAGGCGCAACAACCATTGCACAGGGTCAGCTGCGTTCGTTCATAGAACGCATCGAGCGCCTGGAAGAAGAAAAGACAGCCCTGTCTGCCGACATCAAAGAAGTTTATGCCGAAGCCAAAGGCAATGGGTTTGATACCAAGGTCATGCGCAAAGTAATTTCCCTGCGCAAGAAAGACACAGCCGAGCGGCAGGAAGAAGAAGCCATGCTTGAGCTTTATCTCCATGCGCTCGGCATGCTGAACTAGGCACCTCAAAGGTACGCATCAAAAAGCCCGGCGGAAAAATCAGCCGGGCTTTATCTGTTTTGAGGAATGTACTTTGGGTCAGGTTTTTAGAATCTGAGCCTGAAATTGATGTTTCCTAGCAAAGCTTCACCACTATCCAGACTAACGGCGGAGGCGTTGGTGCCATCACGGTTCACCACGGGGATATTGTCAGTGTAGGTGTAGGAAAGCCCCAAGGATATTTTTAGCGGGGATTGTTTTGTGCCGAAGGTGACGCCGCCCCAGGCTCTGCCGCCCATGCTTGTGTCATCACCGTTCAGGTTAGCCTGGCTGTCTGCAGCGCCAGTGAAGGAAAGCCTGTCTGTGCCTTCGATGTCATTGAAATCATGGGTCACCAAGCCACCGCCGTTGATGCTGATCCCATTACCCAGATCTCTTGAAGCAGCAAAGCCAACGAAGGGACTGAATGTGTCGACGTAGAGGCTCGTGTTGTAAGCGAAGTTGCGACCAAAACCGGGCACTGACCCCTGGAAGCGGGACATATATTCCGTTTCCGTATAGGCAACGCCAGCAAACGGCATGAAGTCCCACTCGCCGCAATCGAACGGCAAACCACCCTTGGCAAAAACGCTTTGCCATTCATAGTCAGCTTCATAGACAAGGTTGTTCACGACGTTGAGGCCGCCAGCGGTGACCAGCGAAAACCCGGAGGCACCGCCGTTTGGTCCGGGAATGAGAAGTGTATCTCCATTGGGATCAAATGTGTTCATGCCGTATCGAATGTTTGAGGTTGTGCGTTGATAGCCACCTGCAAACCACAGACCATTTGAGCCAAGGAGCCGATGTTGGGAAAAATGGACACTGCCTTCGATGTTTCCGCCTGTTGCGCGTGCATCCTCTTCAACCGAGACAACACCAATTCTTTGGATCAGTGTGCCTGGGTTCTCAAGCCCTAGAAAACCCATCCGTGGGGCATAGAACTGACCAATGGAAATGCCGGCGTTCGCACTGAAGCTTGTTCCTGTCGTTTGCGCGGTTTGCTTGGCGCAGGCCTGCTTCCATTGAGCTTGCAGTGCCCGGGAATAATCATCAATTGCGTCTTCGTCTAAAGTTTCCCCATCTGCGCCAAAGGATCCTGCGGCGCCACCTTGCTGGCGCTCAGCATCCATGCTGATCGTGTCGATGCGACTGGTTGCCTTGCGCCATCTTGCTTCATCACAGGTGGCAAGCGCAGCTTTCGCTTCTCGTACCTGTTCGCCCATACTTTCGGCGCGCACGCTGTTGTAAAGCATAACCTCTGTCCCAGCGACCTGGAACTGTGGGAGGGCTGGGTTGTAGCTATTGTCGACGGCCCAGGTGGCGCTGGGCGCTAGCAGCATCGCTGCTGCGATTATTGTGATGTATAACGGCTTGCGGTGTTGGTCTTTGAGGCCCAGCATGATTTTTCCTCTGCTTTTGCGCCGCGTGAGGGCGCTTTCCCTATAAGGTTAACACTAGGCGGCTTGAAATAACCTTTCATCATACAATTGTATGAGGCCATAAGAGGCTTTCCTCTTTATGCAGAACTTGTCACACTCGTTTTTGATACTGCGAAGGAGATTTTCTTGACCGATGCTGTGCAGAGCCCGGTGAGAAGCTGGCGCCCGTCTGTGGATGCTGCCAGCCTGCGCGCGCGGTTCTGGATCGGAACCGTTCAACTGGTCAACGTGGTACTTCGCAAACTGGTTGGTGTGGGGCGTGAACGAAAAACGTTCGATGTGGTTGGGGCCCGGCGCAATGTGAAATTCCTGGAAAATATTATTGCCATGGTGCCGTCGGCTGCGAACTTCAATGAAGTGGACAGTGCGCCGATTGCTGGCGAATGGGTGGATATTGCCGACGTCGTCTCAAAGCGGACGCTGCTTTATATCCACGGTGGTTCGTTCATGCTGGAGCGTTCGGATGTTCATAATGCGTTGATTGCCAATATCTGCAAAGAGACATCTGCCGAAGCGTTTGTTGTGGATTATCGGCTCGCGCCGGAAAACCCGTTCCCCGCCGGGCTGGAGGATGTGAAGGCGGCCTATCTGTGGCTCCTGGCCCGAAAAATTGATCCATCGTCTTTGGCGATTGTCGCTGACTCTGCCGGAGGAGGGCTGGCACTGGCCGCTCTTGTTGCGCTTCGCGATGAAGGTGTTGCCATGCCTGCTGCCATGGTGCTGCTGGGTCCATGGGTGGATATGACGCTGTCGGGTAATTCCATTCTGAGCAATCTTGAGAATGACCCGATGGTGAGTTCCCTTGAAGGGCTGAACATCGCAGTGCGGCTTTACCTGCAGGGGCATTCGCCAACCGATACACTTGCCTCTCCGCTTTTTGCAGACCTGTCAGACCTGCCACCAACTCTAATCCATGTTGGTGCGCCGGAAATTCTTCGTGATGATTCAACACGGCTGGCCGCGCGCATGAAGGAGGCCGGTGTTGATGTTTGGTGTGATGTCTATCAACGCATGCCGCATGTTTGGCACCGGCTGGGGGCGTTGATCCCGGAAACCAGGCGCTCTATTGGGGAGATTGGTGATTTCATAAATGAAATGATCCCTGATAAGTCGACACCCGGGCGATCTGGAACGCGGCCTGGCAAACGGCCAGACACTCGGCCTGACAAACGACCGGGATGAAAGGCGGAATGCCATGACATCAAAGAGCTCAAAAGAAAGACTGAGTGCGCGTGTTTGGCCGGGTATCTCCGACGCTTTGGTTCCTGCGACCGACAAGCGCCTTGGGGAGATCATGGATTGGGCAACTGAACATAATGAAGATTGGTTGTTTGAGTTTCTCAACGCCCGCTCTGCTAACTTGCAAAATGGCGATGGCCGGGCTTTGACCCATCAGATGCCGCCGGAAGATTATCTTGCACGCCGGTTTTTGCTTACTTCTGCGCAGGCGAAAGTATTGAGCGCTTTTCTCGCGGGGCAGACCCTGCAGGAAATTGCGGACGCCCAAATGAAAAAAATAAACACAGTGCGCACACACTTTGTGCAGATCAGGGCCAAGCTCAACGCGCGTGACCAGGCGGATGTAGTGCGCATTGCCTTGTTGGGTGAGCGCGAGAGATGAAGATCTAGCGGTAACTTGCCACGGCCGTATTCCCCAAATTGTCACCCCCGGATTTATTCCGGGGGTCCAGGGTACCAAACATCGTCATTGGTTTGAAGCACTGGATTGCCGGAACAAGTCCGGCAATGACGGTGGGGTTTGATGTGAGATCACATTCTCAAACAGAATAAATACTTGCGTGCGCTACAAGGTAGAACGCATGATTTGTTTTGAAGAGGGCACTTCTAGGGGAGGTGCTTTGAGTGAAGGTGGGGTGTATTGTATGTCTCCAAACTACGATGTGACGTGTTTTGGTATTGCCGTAATCTCGTTGCCATTTAGCTACAAAATATTTGTGATGTCTCTGGTTAGGCATCGCAGTGATCGATCCTCTGAGGCCTTTTGGAAGTACCTCAAGTCCGTAGATGTGAGAGATCAATGTTCGAGCCAATTGGACTCGCTGGGGCGTGCGCGGTTAGCGCGATGGCGCCTAAAGGTGCCGTGGATATCAGCGCCCTTTGTATTTCTCGTGTGTGAACTCATTCACCAAATTTTTTGAAAAAACGGTTCCTTTGTCGAATTGCCATGCTGTCAGATTGATTGGAGGGTGATAGGCATCCCTAATGTTGATGGTTGAGTCACCGCAACAAAAAGCCCGGCGGGAAAACCAGCCGGGCTTTGTTTTGTTCTAAGTGTCGGTGGTTATCTATCTACATCCAGCCCTAAGTCGCGGACTTTGCGATAAAGAGTTGAGCGGCCGATGCCGAGCCTGCGGGCAACTTCCGACATGTGGCCCTTATACTTGTCGATGGCCATGCGGATGAGGTCCGCTTCAATGTCTTCAAGTTTGCGAAGGTTGCCACTGTCGTCTGTCACTGTGAGCCCGTCTCCAAAAGCGGAGCGGGCAAAGGCCGCAACACCATTGTCCATATTGCCCGTGATCATGGCGGGCTGAGGTTCAGCTTGCATGGCGGGAATAGCGGGGGCTGCTGGCACATGTGCGGCAGGGTCAAAGCCTTCAACCTGGGCTGCGATCTGTGGAAAGTCGCTGATGCCCAGCTCGTCGCCATCACAAAGTACAATGGCGCGGAACACGGTGTTCTCTAACTGGCGCACATTGCCCGGCCAATCGTAGGCAGTGAGCATGGCCATTGCGTCTGGTGCGACGTTGTTGATTTTTTTGCCTTCTTCAGCGGCGATGCGCTGTGTGAAGTGTGTAATGAGGTCCGGCACATCTTCTTTGCGCTCGCGCATGGGCGGCAACATGATGGGGAAGACGTTGAGCCTGTAAAACAGGTCTTCGCGGAAGCGCCCGTCGGTGACCATTTGAATGAGGTCGCGGTTGGTGGCTGATATCAGGCGAATGTCGACTTTGACCGGGCGTTTGGAGCCGACGGGGTCTACTTCTCCTTCTTGAATGGCACGTAGCAGTTTGACCTGCATCTCCAAGGGCAGTTCGCCCACTTCATCAAGGAAGAGTGTGCCGCCGCTGGCTTCGACAAATTTACCGGCGTGTTTTTCGGATGCGCCTGTAAAAGCTCCCTTTTCGTGACCAAAGAGAATGCTTTCGATCAGGTTTTCCGGGATCGCGCCACAGTTGACGGTGATGAGCGGTCCGCCTGCGCGTTCGCTTTCGCCTTGAATGGCGCTGGCGATAAGTTCTTTACCTACGCCACTTTCACCCTCAATGAGGACGGGAATGTTGGATTGGGCAGCGCGTCGGCCAAGCTTGAGCACCTGAGACATGGCAGGGGCACCTGCAATAATGTCATCAAAGGTGAGTTTGCCTTTGGCTTTTTTCTGCAGTCGGTTGATCTCGCCGGTGAGGGCGGTCACTTTCATGGCGTTGCGGATAGAGACATGTAGGCGTTCGGGGCTAACGGGTTTGATGACAAAATCATCAGCGCCGGCGCGCATGGCCTTCACCACAGTTTCAACGCCGCCGTGGGCGGTGAGCACAATGACGGGCAGCTCCTGGTGTGTTGGGGCGATGGCTTCCAGCACCTCCATGCCGTCCATGCCGGGCATCACAAGATCAAGGATCATGCAGGCGACATCTTTGCCGGTGGGGCCGGTGAGAATGTCCACGGCATCGGCGCCGCTATCTGCACTTAATACACGGTAGCCGTCGCGGCCTACCACTGTCTCTAGTATGCGGCGCTGTGCCGGATCATCGTCGACGACTAATACAGTTTGAGCCATGCTTACCTCTGATACCCCTGCGAACCAGCTCAGACATTGCCGAGCGGGCCTATTCAACTTGATGGCGGAGATGCCGTTGTTCGCATCGTCTGTGATGAAAAACGCACTGGCTAAAACCGACCGTGCCCCAATATGGGGCAGACAGGTAAAGGCGGATTTAAGGATGTTCGATTCGTACGGCCTGAATTGAAATTTGGCCGAATCCTGCGATTAATGGTTAATCGGCAGCGTGTGCGACAAAAAGTGTCACATTTTGGCCCACAGGTGTTGCGGCTTTGTGACTCTGACCCTGCAATTAGCCATAAACATTGAAACTACCTTGAAGGGAACGGCCATTCTGTGGCACCAATTAGGTTCATGAATAGCAGTCCGGTGGGGTCCGGGCCACTCGCATCCGCGAGGGGTTGTGCTTACAAACTACGACGGAGAGTGGGATGAAAATTCTATCCCGGATTATTGCGGTGGGGGCGATGTTTGGCTTGGCCGCATGCGGAACTTGGCATGCTGAGTCCTACCTCAGCGAAGAGATTTCAGGTAGCGACTTCAATGCTTGCCTGGCGCGGGAATATCAGGATCGTGCAACTTCAGAAGCATATGTTGATTGCGACTGGATCGACACTGCACGTATCGTGGAACGTGGACGTGCTGCGGCTTCAGGTCAGACGGTTATGCCGTACGAGCCTGCAAACCATGCAGTTCTTCCTGAAGCACTTGGTGAGCTGCAAGACGCTCGGGGCCGCCTTATGGCAGCACTCGACAACGGCGGCCGCGAAGGCGACAACGCTTGTGCATGTGCAAAAGCTCAGCGCTACTATGATGGCTGGGTAGAGCAGGCAAGCGACAACGACATGGGCATGAACGGCTCATATTGGGGTGGTGTTGGCGGACCGGTACAACCGGGTCGTGTGGAAGCAGAAAAAGCTGCTTTCTATGAAGCACTTGCCGAATGTGAAACAGCTCCTGCCGGTCCTTGGACGATTTACTTCGGCTTCAACAAGTCGAACCTGACAGCTGCTGCACAATCAGTAGTTGACGAAATCGCCAATACAGTTGGAAGCCGTTCAGTGAGCGTTGTTGGTCACACCGACACCTCAGGTAGCTCTGCTTACAACCAAGCACTTGGTCAGCGTCGTGCGAATTCAGTATCTAGCGCCCTTCAGGGTCGCGGTGCTGGCGTATCGAGCTCATCAACTTCAGGTGAAGCAGCTCTTGCTGTCTCCACTGGCGACGGTGTGCGCGAGCCACTTAACCGCCGTGCGGTTGTTTCAGTCGATTAATCGAACTGACATAAGTTAAGGCAAGGCCCTGGTCGGAAACGATCAGGGCCTTTTCTTTTGTCATTTTTCTTTGTGGCAACCCTTTGCGTGGGCCCGTTAGCAGGCCATATTCCCTCTACCCTTGAAATTCAATTTGGCGGATATGGCGATGGATTTGGCACTTTCAAAAAACACAGGCGCTGATTTGGGTGAGCTCCCCACATGGGACCTGAGTGTTTTTTACCGTGGGTTGGATGATCCGCGCATTGAAGCTGATCTCGCACAATTGAAAAAAGACGCGGGCGTCTTCGCCACACACTTTCGTGGTAAAATTGGCGGGATTGTTGGCGAAAAAGCCGGTGGGGATGCTTTGGCTGCTGCCATTGTGGATTTTGAAGCGATTGAGGACCGGGCAGGCAGAATTGCTTCTTATGCGGGGCTTTTGTTTGCCTCCTCTTCCACGGTTCCAGAACACGCCCGGTTTTATGGTGATGTGCAGTCGGCGCTTACTGAGATTAATTCAGACCTGCTTTTCTTTGGGTTGGAGCTCAACGCACTGGAAGAGTCCGAGATTGACGATCTGGCAAAGACTTCCGCCGGTTTTGCAAGATATTTGCCGTGGGTGCGCGATTTACGCCTGCACCGGGCCCACGATCTGACAAATGAGCTGGAACAGCTGATCCAGGACAAATCATTGACCGGTCGCGCTGCCTGGGTGCGACTATTTGATGAGACTATGGCACGTATGCGTTTTGAGATTGAGGGGGAAGACCTGTCATTGGAGCAGGTTTTGGACCGTCTGTCTGATGCGGATCGTGCGCGCCGCCGTGAGGCAGTTGAGGCTTTGGCAGATCGTTTCCAGCAAGACCTGCCGCTGTTCACGCATATCACCAATACGCTGTCCAAAGAGCTGGATGTCGACCGGAAATGGCGCGGGTATGACGATGTGGCGACGGCACGTCATATCGCCAACCGCGTCGAAGCGCCGGTGGTTGATGCGTTGGCACTGTCCGTTCAAAAAGCCTATCCGAAGCTCTCCCACCGTTATTATGCACTCAAAGCCAAGTGGATGGGTTTTGAACGCTTGGAAACCTGGGATCGTAATGCGCCCTTGCCCGATGAAGAGACTGATTTGATCCCCTGGGACCGGGCGAAAGAAATTGTGCTGGGCGCTTACCGCGATTTCGCACCTGAGCTTGCCGCCTTGGCCGAACCGTTTTTCGATAGAGGCTGGATCAACGCCGCGCCGCGTGAGGGAAAGGCAGGGGGGGCATTTTCTCATCCAACTGTGCCATCAGCTCATCCATTTGTCCTTATCAACTATATGGGGCGCACGCGCGATGTAATGACATTGGCGCACGAGCTGGGTCACGGTGTTCATCAGCTTTTGGCAGCTGATCAAGGCGCACTGATGGCCGATACGCCTCTCACG
>Ga0209344_10001917_pt1 | contig 24989 bp, 20 predicted proteins | sample Cruoilmetagenom6_FD_187293 | JGI IMG/M metagenome (GOLD analysis project Ga0209344, IMG submission 187293) | Oil polluted marine microbial communities from Coal Oil Point, Santa Barbara, California, USA - Santa Barbara Oil Seep Sample 6 (SPAdes)... | ecosystem: Environmental > Aquatic > Marine... | reverse complement strand
TGAACTTACAATTAAACGTAAGTATAGCGAACAAGTAAAAATAATTAATTAAAACCAACAAAAAAGATGAAAAAATCAAAACTTTTTGCAATAATCGGTGGACTGGGCATAGCCACACTATCGATTTTTTTAATATCTGCGGATCACATTGATGCACCAGCTGTTGCGGGTACAAAAGCAGACATTACAGACTTTTATGCCTTTCAAGGCTCTAACAGCAGCAATTTTGTGTTTGCAGCTAACGTACAAGGGCTTTTAACGCCTGGAACACCTACAGAACAAGCTACTTTTGACGAAACTATATTGATTGAGTTCAATATAGATTACAACAATGACCTTAAAGAAGACTTAGTGATACAAGCCATAAAGCGTGGTGATTCTATGTATTTCTTTGGACCTTCAGCTCCAGCTTTTAGCGGTACGGAAGGAACTAAAAGTACTATAGCCACTTCGGCACCAAATAGTGTAAAGATTTCTACAACAACCGATGTTCAAATAGCAGATAAAAACGGAATGAAGTTTTTTGCCGGACCTCGAGAAGACCCTTTCTTCTTTGATTTCAATCAATACAACGCCATACTTGCAGGAACAGCTACAGGTTTTGATAACCCAGGTGATGATACTTTTGCGGGTACAAATGTTTTGAGCGTAGTAGTTGAATTTCCAAAATCAATGCTTCCAAATGCAATTGCAGGTGTAAATCCGTATGCTCCCAATACGCCTATATATAACGTTTGGGTAGAAACAAAAAGAAAACAATAAAAATTGCTAACCTTAAAAAATTATAAAAAGATGAAAACATTTAAATATATATACCTTTTTGCTGCAATAACAACATCACTATTGTTTGTGCAATGTAAAGATGAAGACGATAACGTAATTATTAATGCTACCTGTAGTGATGGAATTTTGAACGGGGACGAAACCGATATTGATTGTGGAGGACCAGATTGTTTGCTTTGTGGCGAAGTACTGGATTTCAGCGGAACCTTTATTCAGGAAGACCAAATGGGTCGTCCGGGAATCAATACCGTATTTGGAACTACTGGATTTAAGAATGCCTTTAACGTAACTGTACCTTCAGAAATGCAGGCTGCTTTCCAAAGTAAGTTTCAAACGAACCTTCTTGCATTGAATCCTGGATATACTACAAACGCGCTTCCAAATGGGGGTCTTGATGCTGCTACATTTACAACAGTCCTTTCAAACGATGTATTGTGGTTGGCGCAAAGCGGAATAACAACCTATTTCAACGGTACCGAAATTTTGACTGGTAGAACATTGAGCGATGATGTGATAGATGTATCATTATTGTTGATTTTTGGAGGACCTGGAGGAACCGATAATCCAACTTTAACAAGTGATGGAGTGCCAACTAATGATGTTGCATTCTTAAACACTTTCCCATATATGGCTGGACCCTTTTAATTTTATAGCTTTTAATTCAAAAAAGAGAACGCTTTGTTCTCTTTTTTGGTTTAAAACGTTTTTTAATAAAAACGAAACCAACACAAATATTTAAAAAGATGAAAAATATAATAACAATAGTAGTTGTTGCTGTTCTTTTTGGCTGTCAAGAAAAGTCCAAAAAAATCACTGATAGCAAAGATTACGATCCATATTTGATTACAAGTAATACTCCTTCTAAAGACGCTCTTCAGGAACAGTTTGAGTTTTGGCAGAAAGAGTTCAATAATGATTCTACCCATTTGATGGAAATGAGCCGTATGTCTGGCATACACGCTGCACTATTTGGTAATACCGGCAATATTTCGGATTTAAAAACTTCAGAAAAACTCATTAAGAAATCATACAGTGTTTCGGCTCGCGACAAGGATTCCTACTTGCGTAGCTTGGCACATAATTATATATCACAACACCGTTTTAAAGAAGCACAGGTTTTGCTTGATAGCGCTTATACTTATCCAGATAATCACAGAGAAACCGAAACGATGCTTTTTGATGTAGCTATGGAATTAGGTGAGTATGATCGTGCAGATACTCTTTTGGGTAAAATTAAAGACCCAAAAGATTTCAATTATTTGATCCGCTTGGCAAAATGGAGCGACCACAACGGCAATCTTGATGCAGCCATAAAATATATGGAACAAGCACAGCAGATAGCCGAAGAACGTGATAATAAAGGATTAATGGTTTGGGTATATAGCAATATTGGCGATTTTTACGGACATGCAGGAAGACTTCAGGATTCCTACAACAGCTATTTAAAAACCTTAGCCATTGAACCAGACAATCATTATGTGAAGAAACAAATTGCTTGGATGGTTTATTCTTCTGAAAAAAACACCAAAGAAGCAAACCGTATTCTGGATTCAGTGATGGTAAACCACAAAGCTCCTGATTACTATTTCCTAAAAGGAGAAATTGCAGAATTTAATGGCAACACTTCAGAAGCAAATAAAGAATATGACAAATTTTTAAAAGCCACAGAAAATCCTGATTATGGTGCAATGTACAATGCTTATCTCATTGAATATTATGCAGAACGTGAGCCACAAAAAGCGCTAAAATTAGCTTCCAAGGAAATTACAAACCGTGCTACACCCGAAACATACCAGTTATTGGCATATACTCAATTGAAAGCCGGTGACAAAGAAGCTGCGCTGAAAACGATTCAAGAATATGTAGAAGATAAAACTTCTGAACCAAACGCACTTTTTCATTCAGCTTTAATTTATAAAGCGAATGGCATGAAAGATAAAGTGTCTTCTTTAAAAGAGGAATTAATGGGAGCCACTTATGAGTTGGGGCCTGTAACAGCAAAAGAGATAGAAATATTATAAAAAAATAAAACCAACATCGAACTTATTACGTAAATAATATTGAGGTTGGTTATCTATCGAGAAATTGATAGATTTTACAAAACCGGTTTTACCGGTTTTCAGAGTTTTTTTGTTAGTTGAAGCGTCTGTCAGAAATGATGGACGCTTTGTTTTTATATTGTATACAAGAATTTTATAAAATAATTATCTTATTAATGGTTTTAAAAAAACCTGAACTTGCGTCCAGGTTTTTAAATTCCAACTATATTTCATTTAAATTGTAATCATCCCCAATGTATATAATTGTGAGAGGGTAGGGGTTTCACTTCCTCCTTCAGGTTCTAGTGTTATTCCAAAAGCTTCTGGAGCTGGGAAATTTATAAATTTATAGATTCCTTCGCCTGCTTCACTTTGGGAATCAATTAAACCAACGCTAGTTGGTGTCAATGGTTCCATTTTAAGTGACCATACCTGGTAAACCTTTCCACGAGGTGGAGCAGGTAAACCTTTCACGTCTATGTAAGCCACGTTTTCCTTTTTGTTAAAATATACCTTTGCAAAAGCTTCTGGGGCAACTGCTTGATTTCCTGGAAGCGTGTATGCTTGGTAATCTTTGGATCTTAAAATCTCAAGGGTTTTATTGTTTTCAGCAAGTTGATTTTCAACAGTGGATTTTTCTTCCTTTAAAACAGTGTTCTCAGTTGTAGTTACTTGCAATGAATTGTTTAAATCATTGGTTTGCTTTAACATCCACATAATTCCGCCCATAAACAGTATTGCAGCAGCCCAACCTGTAATTGCCGGCCAATTAAGGGATCTTACTTTACTGTCTCCCATATCCTTTACATTTCTAATTGAATTTAAAATGTAGGTCCAAGTCATTGCCTCTAATGGTGGTGCTACTGTTTCAGCTAAGTGCAATAGTGACTCTTCTATTAGTTCAATTTCCCGCTTTATTTCGGGATGGAGTGCAATTGCTTCTTCCACTTCAGTAGCTTCCTCAGGGGGTAATGCGCCACAAACGTAAAGCTCTAAATTTCCTGATGCTATAATTTCTTCTGGGGTCATAATTTTTTATCCTAATACCATTACCCGCAATTCATTAATGCAGGTTCTGTTTCTTGTTTTTATTGTTCCTATCGGTATTTCCAATGTTTTTGATGCCTCTGCCTGTGTAAATCCTTTAAAATATAAAAGATCAATAATCTTTATACACGCAGGTTTTAATGCGTCCACAAACTTTTTTAATCCAATGGCATTGGTCGCTCTATTTAAACTGTCTGAGGATGACAATATATCTACGAAGTTTGTTGTACTTAGGTTTTTTCTGGTGTTCTTAAATGCCTTGGATCGTGTTTCGTCTATGGCGGTATTTCGTGCAATATTTAAAAGCCAGGTGAAAAAACGGCCTTTTTTAACGGAATAAGAAGAGGCATTGTTCCAGACTTTTATGAAAACATCTTGTACTAATTCTTCTGCAGTGTTTTCATCTAAAACGATGCTGTAAATGATTCCGTAAATAGCCTCGCCATACATAGTATATAATCGGGAAAATGCCTTCTCGTCACCATTTTGCATGGCTATGATGAGATCGTTGGGTTGTTCCATAGAACCTTTTTTTTGAAAGTAAATGTAATAAAATTATTACTTTGAAATTTAAATAGTTCTGATTGTTCCATAAAAGCAGAGTTAATTTAATATATATATGTTAAAGTTCTTTTTGAATTTTAAGAAAATGTTGTGAAAAAAATAAATTTTAATAGCTTTACAAAAACTTAATCTGCTTAAAACTAATATTAATCCAAACAAATCAAAAATGAAAAAAGTTACCCGGAGTTTCTTCCTGGCAATTATGTTGGTGTTTTCGGGCACTATGATTGCGCAAAATTTTTCAGGAGTGATCAACAAAGAATTGAATCATTTTCTTGAGCAAAATGAACTATTGCCACAAGATGTACAGTGGCAAATAACAAGTGAATCTGTTAGTAGAACTAGTGGTATTCAGCATTTATATTTCAGACAATTACTCAACGGAATCGAAATTTACGGAACTGAATCTGGTATCCATACTTTAGCGAATGGAGATGTAATTTCAAAAGACAACAAATTTATAAAAAGTACTGCTGAAAAACTTTCTGGTTCTAACCAGCCAGGACTTTCATCGGCTCAGGCAGTACAGGCTGCAGCTATGCAACTTGGGTATTCCATTAACGGTTCCTTATCTGTATTAGAAGGCCCTGTAGGAATTGCCAAGGAAACATTGCTAAACGATGGCGGAATTTCTTTGAGCCCAATTCCTGCAAAATTGATGTATGCCCTTACAGAATCTGGTCAACTGGTTCTATGTTGGGATATTTCAATTCAGGAAAAAAGCCAGCAAGATTGGTGGAGCTTGAGAGTTAATGCAACCACAGGCGAGATTGTAAATAGAGCGAACTGGATGGTTAGCTGTACAATGCATCACGATCATAGTAATGATGTGATAGAAATGGATTTCAATGCCAACTTATATGATATTCCAAATTATGATGAAGTTATAGCTAACGCCCCAGCTGCATGTACAGAATGTTACGAAGTATTTGCGCTTCCTCTTGAAAGCCCATATTATGGAGCACGAACCATTGAAGTTCTGCCTGCAGACCCAATTGCTTCACCGTTTGGATGGCATGATACCAATGGTGTTGCTGGTGCTGAATTTACTACAACACGTGGTAATAATGCAAATGCTTACGAAGACGGAAATAATCCAGGTTACCAACCAGATGCTGGTTCAAACCTGGAATTTACTGGCTATCCTTTTAGTCAAATCTATACGAATGCAAACCAGTATGAGGATGCTGCAATAACCAACCTTTTCTATATGAACAATGTTTTTCATGACATTATGTATCAGTATGGTTTTGATGAGATAAGTGGTAACTTTCAAGAAAATAACTATGGAAATGGAGGTAATGGAAGTGACTCTGTAGACGCAGAAGCACAAGACGGTTCTGGTACTTGTAATGCTAACTTTGGAACTCCTCCAGATGGTAGTAACCCAAGAATGCAAATGTACATTTGTAACGATAAAGATGGTGATTATGACAACCTTGTTATTATGCACGAATATGGTCATGGAATATCAAATCGTTTAACTGGAGGCCCTAGCGCATCTAGCTGTTTGCAAAACCAAGAGCAGATGGGAGAAGGTTGGAGTGACTTTTTTGGAGTATTATTAACTATTGAGCCTGGTGATGCTGGCACAGATGCACGTGCGGTAGGGACCTATCTTTTTGGTCAAGGCCAAGGAGGTGGAGGTATTCGTGATTATCCATACAGTACAGATATGGGCGTTAATCCACAGACATATGACTTTATTAAAACAGCAGCTGTACCTCACGGTGTAGGTTCTGTTTGGTCACAAATGCTTTGGGAAGTTACCTGGGCGTTGATAGATGAACACGGTTTCGATGCAAATCCATACAATTTTACTGGTGATGTAAATCAGGATGCTGGAAATATTATGGCGCTTGCTTTGGTTACAGAAGGTATGAAATTACAGCCTTGTAGCCCTGGTTTTGTGGATGGTCGTGACGCTATCTTTGCTGCAGACCAAGCTATTTATGGTGGAGCAAATGAATGTTTGCTTTGGGATGCTTTTGCAAAAAGAGGTTTAGGATTTAGCGCAAGTCAGGGTTCTTCAAGTAGCAGAAGTGACGGAACTCAAGCATTTGATACTCCTTCACAATCAGCTTCATTGTCTGTTTTGGAAGAAGTTTGTGCTACTTCTGGCATACAGACTGGTTTATCAGGAGGATCTCCAAATGGTGGTACTTATAGTGGGCCAGGAGTTACAGATGATGGCAACGGATCTACTTTCACATTCGATCCTGCTACAGCAGGTATTGGTGTACATACAATTACTTATGATGTTCAGGCTGGCCCATGTTCTGTAGCTTCATCTGATACAGATACTATTGAAGTATTGGCAGTGCCAGCTGGACCGACAACTACAGGAGCTTCAGATTTCTGTGTTGGTGACCCAGTAACCGTAACAGCTACTCTAAACGACCCAAACAACGTAATCAGATGGTTTGATGCTTCAACTGGAGGTAATTTCCTTTTTGAAGGTACATCATATACTTTTACACCAACAGGAACCACAGATGTATATGCTCAGGAAAGTGCTCCTGGCCCATTGTCACAATTGGTTATTTCAGAAATTAATTTGGAAACACCAGACAGATTTGAAATTCAAAACGTAGGTGTAGCTACAGATTATACAGGATATAAAGTTGCAGTTAGCGATACTCCTTATGCTGATATTAATGCTGTAAACACAATAGTGAAAACCCTTGGAAATATGGCGGCAAACTCTGTTGTTGATTATAACGATGATAGCGGTGCTGGATTTTGGGGCAATAACTTATTCTGGGATAATGCAGGAACAGGATGGATTTTGATTATAGATCCAAGTGGAGACGTAGTTGATTCTGTATTCTGGAATTTTAATGCTGGTGAAATTGCTAATTTTAACGTTACAATTTCAGGATTCAATGTTACCGCTGCAGATCTTGATTGGACTGGTACAGGTGCTTCACTGGTTGCAGATTGTGGATCTACTTCTTTTAGAAGAGTGGGTGATACAAATTCTGCGGCAGACTGGTCAGGAATCTGCGAACCTTCAGATTTCGGCACACCAAACAGCGATATTAATTTAGGAGCTACTGGTTGTCCAGGCGAGCGAACCCTTACCGAAGTTATCGCTGAAACTGAAGCCCCTGTTATTACGTGTCCTGCAGATGTTACTGTTTCGGTTCCAACTGGACAGCAATATACGTTGCCAGATTATACTGGCGATGCATCTGCAACTGACAACTGTAACCCAGACCCTGTTATTACACAAGCTCCTGCAGCAGGAACTATGGTTGGAGTAGGTGTAACAACTATGACAATGACTGCAACTGATGCTGCAGGTAATGAAGACACTTGTACTTTTACAGTTACTGTTGATAATTTGGTTGGTATAGGCGAAAATGAGTTTGCCAACAACTTGCTTCTTTATCCAAACCCAACAACTGGTGAGATTACGCTGAAAAATAATACATCGGCACAATTGAGTAACATTATCATTACTGACGTGAAGGGTAGAATTATTAAAAATATAGACCTTTCCGAAGTTGGTGCTGGCATTGAAACCAATTTCTCACTGAGTGACCTAGCAACAGGAATGTATTTTGTGAAAATAAATGCTGAAAACACAAGTGTTGTAAAACGTATCGTGAAGCTATAATTAATTAAATTTTTAATTTTTTGAAACCCGTGTCAATTTATTTGGCACGGGTTTTTTTACACCCCACTTTTCAATAACTTTGGCAGATGAAAAAAATATTATGTTTTGCAGGCAGTAACAGCAGTAAGTCCATCAACTATAAATTAGTCAGTTTTGCAGCTACGCAAATTGCTGGCCACAGTGTTGATGTTATTAAATTAACAGATTATGATCTCCCGATGTTTGGTGAAGATATTGAACGTGAAAAAGGTTATTCCGTAGATTTGAAAATGCTCTATAACAAAATCAAAGAAGCCGATGCACTCGTCATTTCTGTAAACGAACACAACGGAATGGTTTCAGCATATTTCAAAAACACTATGGACTGGCTTTCACGGCTTGATCGAAATTTTTTAGGTGATAAAAAGATTTTATTGATGAGTACTTCCAACGGAAAACGAGGCGCTGCTTCCGCTTTGGAATACACAAAAAATGTACTTCCCAGATTTGGAGCTTCAATCGTTGAAAGTTTCAGTTTTCCTTCCTATTCAGAGAACTTTTCTGAAGAAAACAACTCTATTTCCAACGAGGTTTTATTACTCGGTTTTACAGATGTTATTCAAAATTTTGTGCATCAAATTGATCAATAATGCGCACCGTAAAGAAATATCCTTTTTCTTTAACTGAAGATTCTAAAAACCGATTGCTCCAGTGGTCGCAGCAGTTTCAGGAAGTGGTATGGTTGGATAGCAATAACTATTCACAACTCCATGAAACCTATCAGGCAATTCTTGCGGTTGATGCATTTACAGCGCTAAAAACCGACTCAAAAGATGCTTTTAATAAGTTGAAGGAATATCAAGCTACTACGGCAGACTGGATTTTTGGATATCTTTCCTATGATCTTAAAAATGATGTTGAAAAACTTCATTCCAGCAATTGTGATGGTCTAGATTTTCCTGAATTGTATTTTTTCCAACCTAAAAAATTATTTCTTTTTTCTGAAAATAATGTTGAGGTGCACTATTTGAATATGGTTGCAGATGAAATGGATGAAGATTTCAACGCCATTTCTGAAATTGTCCCGCAACCCGAGGAATCCGAAATCCCCAAAGCTATAAATATAAGTATCCGGACATCGAAAGAGAGTTACCTTCAGAAAGTAGGAGAGGTGCTTGAGCATATTAAACGTGGAGATATTTATGAAGTGAATATATGCCAGGAATTTTATTCCGAAGATGTTGAAATCCACCCATTGGAAACATTTTTTCAGCTTAATAAAATTTCAAAACCTCCTTTTTCGGTTTTTTTGAAACTGAACGAGATCTTTGCGCTTTCAGCTTCACCAGAACGGTATCTAAAAAGAACTGGAAATACTGTTATTTCCCAACCTATAAAAGGAACGGCAAAGCGCCTAAAAAATAATGCTGAAGATTTGAAAATGGCGCAACAATTGGCCAATGACCCCAAAGAACGCAGCGAAAACATAATGATTACAGATTTGGTGCGCAACGATCTTTCCCGGATTGCCGAAAAAGGAAGTGTTTTCGTAGAAGAACTTTGCACCATTTATACTTTTGAACAAGTGCATCAGATGATTTCCACGGTCACTTGTAGCGTTGCGCAAAATATTTCCAGCGTTGAGGTTTTACGGAACACCTTCCCAATGGGCAGTATGACTGGTGCGCCAAAAATTTCGGCTATGCAAATTATTGAAGATACAGAAGACGCCAAACGCGGGCTATACAGTGGAGCTATCGGCTATTTTTCTCCTTCGGGAGATTTTGATTTTAATGTTGTTATCAGAAGTATTCTTTATAATTCCTCAAAAAAATATGTAAGTTTTTCCGTTGGAAGTGCTATTACAATAAATTCCTTACCAGAAAAGGAATATGAAGAATGTTTATTGAAAGCAAAGGCTATGCGCGAAGTTCTTAATAATACTTTATGAGTCCAGAAACTTATAAACCTCTTTTATTAGCTTTTAAGCTTATACAATCTATTTATTAGTGTTTAAGCTAATAAAACATATTTATTAGTGTTTAAGCTAATAAATTTATATATTTGAATAAACTTTTAGGGAATGAACTATTCAGTTATATCTGGCGATATTGTTTCATCAACAGGTTTGCATACCCAAGATCGCAAATTTGTTGAAGAAAATCTCAACGACCTGCTCCACAATTTGAAACTGGAATTCAATGTCTATGGCCGCATTATAAAAGGCGATTATTTGGAATGTGTGGTTCCCAATGCCGCAGAAGGACTGCAAGTGGCGTTAGCCATAAAAAGTTTTGTGAAGGCAATTCCAATAAAAACGAAGACTTATAAAAGTGAAGACAATAGGATAAAACAATTCAAAACCCACGGAATAAGGCTAGCAATTGGTTATGGCGAATTGAGCCGATACAAACCTGAAGATGGAGTTATAGACGGCGAGGCCATTTATCTTTCTGGTCGCGAAATAAGTGGCGAAACAACATATAACAAAGAACGCATCGTTATAAAAAACACCTTGTTTTTTGCTTCAAAAGACGAAAAATTAAATAAAAATTTTCAGCCTTTATTGGCGCTATTGGATGTTTTGATCAGCAAGGCTACTTCTAGACAATGCGAGGTATTGTACCTAAAACTGATGAATAACCAAGAGGAAGAAATAGCCAAACGTCTTGGCATTGGGCAGTCTGCCGTTAATCAACATTCCACCAGTGTTGGTTGGAACGCAATTGAAGAAGCGGTAAACTATTTTAAAATGGTAATTTCAAACTAAATACAATGGGAATAAAGGAATTATTATTGCTTCAATTTATAGCACATCTGTGTTTGGATTACTTTTTCCAAACAGATAAATTGGCAAAGCAGAAAAACACAATCGGTTTTAAGAGTCCCTTTTTGTATTGGCATGCATTGGCGTGTTTCGCTTTGGCATGGTTATTTTCTTTGCAACTAAGCTTCGTTTTGGCTGCAGGAATAATTGCAATAACACACTTTTTGATAGACGGATTTAAGCTTCACCTCAATAATAGCAAGTACTTAGGAAGGTATGCTTTTTTTATAGATCAAGCAGCTCATTTAGCCATTCTCACATTGGTAGTTATTTTATTTGACAAATGGTACGGCATCAACCCTTCAATTGATTTTTCAATAAATTTTAAATATTTACTCATAATTACAGGATACTTAGTATGCTTAAAACCTGCAAATATTTTTATAAGAGAGGTTTTTAAAGCCACCGAAATACAAGTTTCCAGCGACAATGAAATGCCCAATGCCGGAAAGGTAATAGGCGTTTTAGAACGTATTTTAACACTCACATTCATTATAATATCACAATATTCTGCGGTAGGTTTTTTGATTGCTGCAAAATCCATTCTCCGTTATGGAAACAATGAAACTTTAAAAACGGAATACGTACTCATTGGTACGATGCTCAGTTTCGGAATAGCTGTTATTGCAGGAATAATTATTAACTTCTTCTAAATTTCAATCAGATTGTTCAATCGTTTTAAAAAAAATATTGAAACCGATTTTTCTTTTTTAGAAGGAAAAAAAATACTCATAGCCTGTAGCGGGGGAATGGATAGTGTGGTTTTGACAAATTTGATGAAAAATCTCAACTTTGAAATTGCTTTGGCTCATTGTAATTTTTCGCTTCGCGGAAAGGAAAGTGATGGCGATGAAATGTTTGTGATCGGTCTGGCCAAAAGCATGGAAATTCCTGTATTTGCTGAAACTTTTGATACAAAAAGATTTGCCGAAGAACACAAAATTTCAACCCAAATGGCAGCACGTGATCTTCGTTATACTTGGTTTGCTGAAATTTTAAAAGATTTTAAATTCGATTTTTTATTGACTGCACACCATTTAGATGACGATTTGGAAACTTTTTTCATCAACCTTTCAAGAGGAACTGGCTTGAACGGACTTTTAGGAATACCTAAGAAAAATAACAAAATAGTCAGACCACTTTTGAGTTTTTCGCGAGAAGAAATCTTAAAATATGCAGAAGAAAACAATTTGAAATGGCGTGAAGACAGCAGCAATTTAAAAACTGATTATCTTCGGAATCAGTTGCGTTTGGAAGTTTTGCCTCAATTTAAGAAAACTAATGAAGCACTTTTGAAAAACTTTCAGAAAACACAACAGAACATACGAGCTTCACAAAACCTCATAGAAGATTATATGGCTTTGGTTTATAACTTGGTTGTTACCGAAGCTGTGGATTCATATAAAATCAACATTCAAAAAATCAAGGAATTGCCTCATACAGATGCTTTGCTATATGAATTGCTGAACGGCTTCGGCTTTATGGAATGGGAAGATGTTTCAAAGTTAATCGATGCGCAAACTGGGAAACAACTTTTTTCAAAAACGCACCGACTTATAAAAAACCGTGGAGAATTGGTGCTTACGGAAATTGATTTCGAAAAAAATAATGATGAATTTTTAGTTTCGGAGGAAGAAATAACTTCGCCAATAAAATTAAAAATTGAACAATCAAAATACATAGGTGAAACCGAGAAAAATTTGATTTATGTTGATTCTGAAAAACTAAATTTCCCTTTAAAGCTTAGAAAATGGAAAAGTGGCGATAGTTTTCAACCTTTTGGAATGAAAGGAAAAAAGAAATTGAGTAAATTTTTCAAAGACGAAAAGATTTCCTTGAATGAAAAGGAAAAAGTTTGGCTGCTTTTAAGTGATGAAAAAATAGTTTGGGTAATTGGCCATAGAATGGACGAACGCTTCAAAGTAATTGAAAATACAAAGAGAATTTTGAAGATAACTTTTTGGAATTGAACGTATATAAAAAAAGAATCCCGACCAATGGCCGGAATTCTTTAACAAACCTAACTTAGTAAACTTTAAAGTGCACTAATAATATTTTCTATCCCCACAAAAAATATTGCTTTGTGCATTATCCACTAATTCTATGATTCAAATATATGTCAGTTATTAAATTTCCACAATACGTACTTACACGTATTTTTTCTGATTAAAATCATTTTGAATTATAAACATTAATAGTAACTTTCAAAATATGAAATGCCCATTAACAAATTGCAAACTAATTGAAGATATATATTGGGGCATTCCATCTTCCTTTTTCTCAAATATTTTATACAGATGAAAAAACCAACTAAAATAGGTGTCTTAACAAGTGGCGGTGATGCTCCTGGCATGAATGCTGCAATCCGTGCGGTAGTTAGGTCTTGTGCTTATCACAATGTTGAATGTATAGGAGTTTACCGTGGTTTACAAGGTTTGATAGAAGGGGATTTTAAGGAACTGAACGCACGTTCCGTGAAAAATATAATTAATCGTGGAGGTACATTTCTTAAATCTGCACGTTCCAAAGATTTTAGAACTGAAGAAGGTAGAAAAAAAGCTTTCAACAATCTACAAAAAGAAAATATTGATGCTTTGGTTGTTATTGGCGGCGACGGAACTTTTGCGGGGGCTTCTGTCTTTATAAAGGAATTTAACTTTCCCATTGTTGGCATTCCGGGAACAATAGATAATGACATCAATGGAACAGATTATACTATAGGCTATGATACTGCTTTAAATACCGTTGTTGAAGCGATTGATAAAATTCGCGACACTGCAAATTCACACAACCGTCTCTTTTTGGTAGAAGTGATGGGTCGCGATGCAGGCGATATAGCCTTGAATGCAGGAATTGGCGCAGGAGCAGAGGAAATTCTCATTCCTGAACAAAATATGGGCCGCGAACGCTTACTTGAATCTTTAAGCCGAAGTAAAAAATCTGGAAAAACTTCAAGTATTGTTGTAGTTTCCGAAGGAGATCAAATAGGGAAAAATATTTTTGGCCTAGCCCAATATATTGAAGAAAACTTAAAGGAATACGAAGTAAGGGTTACTGTGCTCGGCCACATTCAGCGCGGTGGCTCACCCAGTTGTTTTGATCGCGTACTTGCAAGCCGTTTAGGTGTTGGCGCCATTGATGCACTCTTGCGCGGCGAAACAAATGTTATGATTGGAATTGTACATAACAAAGTAATATCGGTACCTTTTTCCGAAGCAATAAAAGGTAGTAATGAAATTGATGAAGAATTGATACGCGTTGCAGATATCATTTCAATTTAAAATTTAAAAAAAATTAAAATTTATAAATGAAAACCAAAATAGGAATTAACGGCTTTGGCCGAATTGGGCGTATAGCCTTCAGAATAGCATCCCAAAGAAAAGATATGGAAATAGTAGCGGTTAATGACCTGCTGGAAGTTGATCATCTTGCATATTTGTTGAAATATGATTCAGTTCACGGAAAATTCCCTGGAACAGTTGAAGTTAAAAACGGAAATTTAATTGTAGACGGAAAAAAAATACGTGTCACTGGTGAAAAAAATCCTGAAAATTTAAAATGGGATGAAGTTGGAGCAACTATAATTATAGATTGCACAGGAATTTTCAAAGAAATTGATTCTGCATCATCACATTTAAAAGCTGGCGCAAAAAAAGTGATAATCTCCGCACCTTCCAAAACCGCCCCAATGTTTGTAATGGGCGTGAATCATAAAGAAATAAAAGCAACAGACACAATTATTTCAAACGCCTCGTGCACTACAAATTGTCTTGCCCCGATGGCTAAAATAATCAATGACAAATACGGAATCGTTGAAGCTTTAATGACAACAGTACATTCTGTAACTGCTACACAATCCACGGTTGACCAGCCTTCAAAGAAAAATTATCGCTTGGGGAGAAGCGCGCTTAGCAATATAATTCCCACCAGCACCGGCGCAGCTGTAGCCGTAACCAAAGTTATTCCAGAACTAAAAGGAAAACTGACGGGAATGGCTTTTCGCGTGCCAACAACGGATGTTTCGGTAGTAGATTTGACCGTTCGCACAAAAAAGCCCGCAACTTACGATGAAATAAAAGCACTTTTCAAAAAAGCTTCTGAAAAAGACTATAAAGGAATCGTAAACTACACCGAAGACGAATTGGTTTCCCAAGATTTCGTTTCAGACCCACATATATGCACTTTTGACGCTAATGCAGGCATTGCACTTAATGATAATTTCTTTAAGTTAGTAGCTTGGTACGATAATGAATACGGCTATTCCGCAAAACTGGTAGATCTGGCCGCTCACGTTGCAACTTTATAAATTATGACCCTAATAACCGACGGCGGTTCTACAAAATGTGATTGGGTGTTGCTGGATAATTCTGGCAATATTCTCTTTAAAACAGCTACTTTAGGATTAAATCCAACGGTTGTTCCAAAAGAGGAATTATTGCTTCGCATTGCTTCAAACGAAACTTTAAAAAATGTTTTTAGAAGTGTTGAAGTACTTGATTTTTATGGAGCAGGCTGTGGCACGGCAACTCCTCGAAATATTTTAAAGGAAGTTTTGGAGACGTTATTTTCGAAAGCTAAAGTAAGCGTTTCTGAAGATATGGCTGCGGCTGTTTTTGCGGCTACTACCGAACCGGGAATCGTTTGTATTTTGGGCACGGGCAGCAACAGTTGCTACTTTGATGGAACTGAAATACATGCGCCAATCCCATCTTTGGGCTTTATTTTGATGGATGAGGCCAGCGGAAATTATTTCGGAAAAAGATTGATTCGTGATTATTACTATCACCGAATGCCTTCAGAAATTGCTTCGGAATTTGAGAAGAGTTTCAATTTGGAAGCTGATGAAATAAAAGTGAATCTGTACAAAAAATCAAATCCAAATGCATATTTGGCGTCTTTTGCGCAATTCATATTTACGCGCAAAGAAATAAACCCATACTTTTACGCGCTGATAAAAGAAGGCATTTCAAGTTTTATTGAGTGCAGAATTCTTTGCTATGAAAAAGCGCACGAAGTTCCAGTTCATTTTATTGGTTCCATCGCGCATTTTTCTGAGGAAATTATAAAGGAATGTTTTAAAGAGCACAATCTTAAACTTGGAAATATCGTTCAACGCCCAATAGATGGGTTGATAGATTATTATAAAAGTAGAATTCATAAATCGTAAATCAAAAATCCTCAATCTTATATCAAAATGTCTTTACCCGCTATAAATCCTACAAAAACTGAAGCTTGGAAAGCGCTTGAAAAACATTTTCAAGAAATAAAGACGCAGCAAAATGAAAGTTTTCCCTCAAAAGATTCTGGTCGTGCTGACCGTTTTAAAATTGAATGGCAGAATTTTTACTTGGATTATTCAAAAAACAGAATAACAGACAAAATCATTTCCCTTTTATTAGAACTCGCAGAACAAGTAAAGTTGAAAGAAGCAATCAGTCAACAGTTTTCTGGGAAAAAGATAAATGAAACTGAAGACCGAGCCGTGCTTCATACTGCATTGCGCGATTTTGAGAACATGAAGCCTGAAGTGAAGGCAACACTTCAAAAAATGCAATATTTTTCCGAAGAAGTAATTAGAGGTGCACATAAAGGCTTCACAGGAAAAGCTATTACAGATATTGTTAACATTGGCATCGGCGGTAGTCATTTGGGACCAGAGATGGTTACGGAAGCGCTTCAATTTTATAGAAATCATTTAAAAACCCACTTTATTGCGAATATTGACGGCGATGGCGTAGCTGAAAAACTCAAAGATTTAAATCCCGAAACAACACTTTTTATAATCGTTTCCAAAAGTTTTACTACCCAAGAAACCATTGCAAATGCTTCGGTTGTGAAGGATTGGTTTCTGAAAAAAGGAAATGATGTAGACATTCATAAACACTTTGTAGCTGTTTCGGCAAATATTGATGGCGCAAAAGATTTTGGAATTTCACAGGAAAATATTTTTCCAATGAAGGATTGGGTTGGCGGCAGATTCTCGCTTTGGAGTTCCGTAGGCCTTTCCATTTGTTGCTCTATAGGTTTCAATAATTTTGAGGCAATGCTGAAAGGTGCTTTTGAGATGGACAAACATTTCAAAAACGAAGACTTTGATGAAAACATTCCTGTTATACTAGCTTTGATTTCAATTTGGTACAACAATTTTTTTAATACCGAAAGTGAAGCAGTTGTTGCATATTCACAATATCTAAATAAACTTGTTCCATATCTTCAGCAAGCTGTTATGGAGAGCAACGGTAAAAGTGTAGATAGGAATAGGCAAAAAATTGATTATCAAACTGGAACCATAGTATGGGGAAATGTTGGTAGTAACTCACAGCACGCTTATTTTCAGCTTTTGCATCAAGGCACAAAATTGATTCCAACGGATTTTATAGGTTTTTCGGAATCTCTGCACGGAAACGTTCAAAATCATAATATTTTGATGGCAAATTTTTTCGCCCAGACCGAAGCTTTATGGGAAGGGACCCAAAATAAAAATATTGATAATCCTTTTAAAACTTTTGAAGGATACAAACCAACCAATACTATTCTGATAAAAAAATTAACACCAAATAACCTCGGAAGCCTAATTGCAATGTATGAGCATAAACTCTTTGTTCAAGGTATTGTTTGGAATATTTTCAGTTACGACCAATGGGGTGTGGAATTAGGTAAAACGGTTGCAAAAGAAACGTTACAAGCAATTGAAAATAAGGATTCTTCAACTATTTGTAATGCTTCTACCAAAAACTTGATGAGAAAATTTTCAAATAACGAGCACTAAACTTAATATTACCCACTTCCAAATTCACACTTTTTTTCATATCTTTCAAGTGTAAACTCCCCGTTTATACAACTGAATTATGCTCACAAAAGTCTATGGAAGCGCCGTTTTTGGTGTCGAGGCAACAACGATTACTGTGGAAGTAAATGTTGATAAAGGGGTAGGGTACCATCTTGTTGGTCTACCCGATAATGCCATTCGCGAAAGCAATTTTCGTATTGCTGCAGCCCTACAAAACAACGGCTACAAAATTCCCGGAAAGAAATTGATTCTAAATATGTCTCCGGCTGACCTTCGTAAAGAAGGCTCTGCTTATGATCTTACTTTGGCTATGGGAATACTCGTCGCTACCGAACAGATTGAAGAGCAAAATCCACTTTCAGAATATATTATTATGGGTGAATTGTCTTTGGACGGAAATCTGCAACCCATTAGAGGAGCGTTGCCCATTTCCTTAAAAGCAAAAGAAGAAGGTTTTAAAGGGTTTATTCTTCCAAAGCAAAACGCAAAAGAAGCTGCTATTGTTGAAGGCATTGATGTTTTTGGAATAGATAACATTAAAGAAGTGATTGATTTTTTCAACGAAAATATTCCGTTGGAAAAAACTGAAGTGGATATGGAAGCAGAATTCTATGACCATTTGGAACATCCAGAATTCGACTTTGCCGATGTAAAAGGACAGGAGTCCATAAAACGCTGCATGGAAATTGCCGCTGCTGGCGGTCACAATATTATTTTGATCGGTCCGCCCGGTTCTGGAAAAACAATGCTTGCGAAACGTTTACCAAGCATTCTTCCTCCAATGACTTTACAGGAAAGTCTGGAAACTACAAAGATACACAGCGTTGCCGGTCGCACTATGGAGAAAGGAGGAATTATGACTTCGCGGCCTTTCCGAAGCCCGCATCATACAATCTCTGATGTTGCACTTGTTGGTGGAGGTCAATATCCGCAACCAGGCGAGATAAGTTTAGCGCATAACGGTGTTTTATTTTTAGATGAACTGCCTGAATTTAAACGCGGCGTTTTGGAAGTGATGCGCCAACCTTTGGAAGATCGTGATGTAACAATTTCCCGAGCAAAATTTACAGTTACTTATCCTTCCAGTTTTATGCTCGTAGCTAGTATGAATCCAAGTCCCGGTGGATATTTTAATGATCCCGATGCACCCGTAATGTCTTCTCCAGCTGAAATGCAGCGTTATTTGAGCAAAATTTCGGGACCGCTTTTGGATAGGATAGATATTCACATAGAAGTAACCCCAGTTCCTTTTGAAAAATTAAGTGATGAACGCCGTGGCGAATCCAGTATTTTAATTCGTGAACGGGTAACCAATGCCAGAAAAATACAATCGGAACGCTTTTCAGAATTTGAAAAGGTACATTACAACGCCCAAATGGGCGTAAAGCAATTTCGTCAATTTTGTAAACTTGACGAAGCTTCACTTCAACTTTTGAAAACTGCCATGGAACGCTTGAATCTTTCAGCAAGAGCTTATGACAGGATTTTGAAAGTAGCCAGAACCATCGCTGATTTGGAAGCTTCCGAAAGCCTGAACGGTAACCATATTTCTGAGGCAATACAATATAGAAGTTTGGATCGGGATGGTTGGTTTGGGTAAAAGACCAAGAAATATTTTAGAAAAAATCTTCATATTCCTCATTCCGTGAAGCCGACTCGCGGTTTTTCACTTTCAGATATTTTTCATCGATTCTTCTACTGCGATAGCCCAACAGATGTAAGAAGTTTTTTGTAAAAAAACGTGCAATTTTTAAATTAACAACCAACTCATCTTTTTCATTGCACTTTGCAAGATGCTCTCCTTTTTTTATTGTTTGAAAATTTTTAAAACCAGGATTCATTGTAAATTCTTCAAGAGGTTTAATCTCATGCTTTTTAAAGATTTCATAAAAAACTTGCAATCCTTTTGTAGTATTGGATAAGTGGCTTTAGTATTTTATAAATCTCCTTTTAACTTATTTTTAAGACTTAAAGCCACATCACATAGTATCTTTAAAACTTTCTAAAAAATAATCAATTATGTTTAAAAACCCCCTTAAGATTAGCGTTTTAGCTTTGGCTTTAACTTCGCTAATTGTTTTTTCGTGTAAAACAAAACAAGAATCTACCACAGAAGATAACTCCAAGCTTTCAGTAGAATTCGAAAAATACGAACTTGAAAACGGTCTTGATGTAATTCTTCACCAAGACAAAAGTGATCCAATTGTTTCACTTGCTATTCAATATGGTGTAGGTTCAAACCGTGAAAAGACAGGCCGTACAGGCTTTGCTCATTTATTTGAACACATGCTTTTTCAGGAATCTGAAAACGTGCCACAGGATCAATTCTTTAAAACAGTCCAAGATGCCGGAGGAACGCTGAACGGCGGAACTTGGAAAGATGGAACGATATATTATGAAATAGTCCCAAAAAATGCAATGGAAACAGTAATGTGGCTTGAAAGTGATAGAATGGGATATTTGATAAATACAGTAACCGAATCTGCCTTTTACAATCAACAAGAGGTGGTTCAAAACGAAAAACGCCAGCGTGTGGACAACAACCCTTATGGCCACACAAGCTGGGTGATTGATAAAAATCTTTATCCCGAAGGCCATCCATACAATTGGCAAGTAATTGGTGAATTGGAAGACCTTCAAAATGCAACTGTGGATGACGTAAAGGAATTTTACGACCGTTTTTACGGACCAAATAATGCAACTTTAGTTTTGGCGGGAGATTTTGACACTGCCGAAGCAAAAAAAATGATTGAAAAATATTTTGGTGAAATTAAGCGTCGTCAGGAAGTGGAGCCGTTAAAGCCACAGCCAGTAACACTTTCTGAAACCAAAAGACTTTATCACGAAGATAATTTTGCCACTGCGCCACAACTTAATATGGTTTGGCCAACGCTTCAACAATATACTGAGGATGCATACGCTTTGGACTTTTTAGGTGAAATTCTATCTCAAGGAAAAAAAGCCCCGCTTTATAAAATATTGGTTAAAGAAAAAGACTTAACAGCGAGAACAACCGCATACAATAATTCAAGTGAATTGGCTGGAGATTTTCAAATTTCTATAACTGCAAACAATGGCGTTGACTTGGATTCTATTGAAAGTGGAATTAACGAAGCATTTGTTCTTTTTGAAAAAGATGGCGTTACCGATCGTGATATTGAACGGATTAAGGCAGGTTTGGAGACCCAATTTTATAACGGAATCAGCAGTGTTTTGGGTAAATCTTTTCAGCTTGCCCGATACAATGTTTTTACTGACGATCCTGGTTTTATTACCCAAGATATTGAAAATATCAAAAAAGTTACAAAGGAAGACGTAATGCGGGTTTACAACAAATATATTAAGAACAAACCTTACGTAATGACCAGCTTCGTTCCAAAAGGACAATTGGAACTGATTGCTGAGAATTCTGAAAAGGCAAATGTTGTTGAGGAGGAAATTAAAGAAAATGTAACCAAAACAGTAGAAAACGAAAATACGGAAATTGCAAAAACGCCCTCAAATTTTGACCGTTCCACACCGCCAACGCAAGGTCCATCTCCAGAACTTTCCATTCCTGAAATGTGGACTGTAAATCTTGAAAACGGTATGAAAGTTTCCGGGATTGAGCAGAACGAAATTCCAACCGTAAACTTTAGTTTGGTTATTGAAGGAGGTCATTTGCTGGACGATATGAAAAAGAACGGTGTTGCAAATTTAATGAGCGACATCTTGATGGAAGGTACCGCAAACAAAACCCCTGAACAATTGGAAGAGGAAATTGATCTTTTGGGGGCTAGCATCAATATGTATACTACAGATGAATCAATTGTTATACGTGGAAATACGCTCACCCGTAATTTTGATAAAACAATGGATTTGGTAACCGAAATACTTTTGGAACCCCGTTGGGACGAAGAAGAACTAGGGCGGATAAAGACTAAGACCATCAATGGCATTGAGCGCTCAGATGCAAATCCAAATGTAGTAGCCAGTCGTGTTTACAATAAAATTCTTTACGGCGAGGATCATATTTTCAGCTATCCAACTGTTGGCACTGTTGAATCAGTAAAGGCAATTACGATGAACGATTTAAAGGAATATTACAATAAGAACTTTTCACCTTCAATTAGTACTTTCCAAGTTGTTGGAAAGATTGACAAAAATGCTGTTTTGAAGGATTTAAAAGGTTTGGAAGAACGTTGGGTTGCCAAGGAAGTAACCATTCCAGAATATCCTGTTGCAAATAACCGTGACAAGGCTTCGTTGTATTTTGTGGATATGCCAAACGCCAAACAATCGGTTATTGATATCGGATATATCGCATTGCCAAGAAGTGATGCAGATTTCTATCCTGTAGAGGTGATGAACTATAAACTGGGAGGTTCTTTCTCAGGAAATGTGAACTTGATTCTGCGTGAAGAAAAAGGATATACTTATGGAGCACGGACCAATTTCAGCGGAAGTAAAATCCCCGGAAAGTTTACTGCTTCGTCAAGTGTTAGAACAAACACTACTGGTGAATCTGTTCAGATTTTTAGAGATGAAATTTCAAAATACAAAGAAGGAATTTCGCCCGAAGATCTTGAATTTACTAAGAATGCACTTATAAAATCAAACGCCCGTCGTTTTGAAACACAAGGTTCGCTTTTAGGAATGTTACAGGAAATAAACGAATATAATCTACCAGCAGATTACATTGAAAAAGAAGAAGCCACAGTAAGGAATATGACACTGGAGCAACACAAAGCGCTAGCCAATAAATATCTGGACGCTTCCAAAATGGCTTATTTAGTGGTGGGCGATGCCGCGACCCAATATGCACAGTTCAAAAACATGGGTTTTGACGAAGTGAAGCTTCTCGATAAAAATGGAGAGGAAGTGAAGCTTGAAGATGTGAAATTGTAAAGGTTCCCATTAGTAATATATTTACCACAAATGCACGAATACGTTTTTTAATTCGTGCATTCGTGGTTTTATATTTTATCTTTATTTGAAATTTTCAGTGTAATGAATAAATTTTTTCTGCTTTTCTTCTCTATAACCTTACTTTTTAGCTGTAAGGACAAACAATCCGAAGTTAATGGGACCACTAAAGACCAAGTTGCATCCGTTCAAAAGTTTCCGGAGCCCACATTCACTTTGGCTGAAGCCAATAAACTTATAGAGCTTCCCTTACATTGTGTAGGAACAGCGTATCCATACAAACCTGGTGAAACCTTGGAAAGCAAAGCAGATTTGGTGGAACCCATTGCTGTCCATCCCATATTCTACGGTTGTTTTGATTGGCATAGTGCCGTTCACGGGTATTGGTCTATGGTGACGTTGCTGAAACAATTCCCAGAAATGGACAAAGCAGAAGAAGTAAGAAAATTGCTGAAACAAAAAATCACTGCTGAAAATGTAGCTACTGAGGTTGCATATTTTGAAAAACCCATCAATAAATCTTTTGAAAGAACCTACGGCTGGGCTTGGCTTTTAAAACTTTCTGAAGAGCTCCACAATTGGGACGATCCGATGGCTAGGGAACTTGAACAAAACCTAAAACCTTTAGCAGACGTTATTGTGCTTCGTTATAAAGAATTTCTTCCAAAACTGAATTATCCCATCCGGGTTGGAGAGCATACCAATACTGCTTTTGGACTAACTTTTGCTTATGATTATGCAGAAGCATTAGGCGATTTGGAGCTGAAACAATTAATTGAAAAACGCGCTCGCGATTTCTATATGAATGACGAAAACTGCCCAATAAATTGGGAGCCCAGCGGTTATGATTTTCTTTCGCCTTGTTTGGAAGAAGTAGATATTATGCGGCGTGTGCTTTCTCCAAAAGCTGCATATGCCGACGGAAAAGAATTTACAGATTGGTTAGAAACCTTTTTGCCTCAGCTTGCAGATAAAGATTACCAATTAAAAGTAGGAGAGGTAAGCGATCGTACAGATGGTAAACTGGTGCATTTAGATGGATTAAATTTTAGTAGAGCTTGGGTTTTTTATGGCTTGGCAAAGCAATATCCTCAATATAAACATCTCGCAAATCTTGCCAACGAGCACATAGCATATTCATATCCAAATTTAGTGGGTGATAGTTACGAGGGCGGTCATTGGCTTGGAAGTTTTGCTATTTATGCACTAAATTCATTGCAAGGAAATTAATTTTTGAATAAAAATAATTTCCTTATTGATATATTTTTTTAAAGAAAAACATACATATAAAAGATGTAACAGACTGATTGATAGTGTTATAAATAAATTTATAAAGCATATTTTACTCATTTTTATGTAAGTAATAACCTTACAGCAACATAGGAAAAACCCTTTTTTGTAAAAGGATTTTCCCTGTTTATTACTTTAAGAAAATTCTTATTTGATTGTTTTTGTTACATTCGTTCTTTATATAACCAAAAAAACAATTTCAATTATGTCAAAACCATCAAATTGTATTACCGTAGCCGAAGCAAGGCAGTTGCAAGATAACTGGGTAGCAACACGTGCCGTGGATATTGAACGCGCGCAGGGTTCTCCCGATACTCGTGAGTTTTTATTCAGTGTTGCTGAACTTCAACAGTTTTTAGATTATATAAAAGCAGGAACTGGCCTAGGGGCACAGCCAGGTGTTCGTATTTATTTTGCGGCTTATGATAGTGCTACTAATGATAAGGCAACCGTCTTTTTGGCACCTACCAATGGAGTAACTGCTGGAGCGACTAACAACTATAGTTTGGAGCCTTTGAATAAAGGAATTGCTGGATTTCCTCCAAAAAATTATTAAATCTGTGATAGCCAGTCTACTAATAAACTTTTTTGAAATTTTAGCACTTCTTACTGGATTATTTTATTATCAGAAAAATAAAACCAAACCTACTTTATATCTGGTTTGGTTTTTAGGTATAACTGTATTTTCTGAACTTTTTAGTTGGTATACGTATTTTGTTGATGACGGATTTTTACATTTTTTAAAACACACACCGTTAGAAATGAATTATTGGTCAGCTAATATTTATTCAATAGTAAGCTATTTATTTTATATCAATTATTTTAAATGGTACCTATCAGCAAAAAAATCTATAATAATCCTTAACCGCATTTCAACTTTATATTTAGTGGTAAGTGTTTTAGAAATTTTATTCTCTAGTGGATTCTTCGTGAAATTTATGCCAATTTCCAATATTATTGGAACGCTGCTTGTTTTTATGAGCATCGCCTTTTATTATTTGGAATTGTTGAAAAGCGACCAAATACTGCAAGTTCAAAAAAGCTTACCTTTTTATGTTTCAGTCGGGGCATTAATTTTTCACCTTTGTACAACTCCTTTATTTCTTTATAGCTCTTATTATAGTAATTCTATCGACCCTGGCT
>Ga0209344_10001916_pt1 | contig 24996 bp, 24 predicted proteins | sample Cruoilmetagenom6_FD_187293 | JGI IMG/M metagenome (GOLD analysis project Ga0209344, IMG submission 187293) | Oil polluted marine microbial communities from Coal Oil Point, Santa Barbara, California, USA - Santa Barbara Oil Seep Sample 6 (SPAdes)... | ecosystem: Environmental > Aquatic > Marine... | reverse complement strand
TGCTCGAATTGTGACTGTCCTTGGATAGCCGAGCTTCCAATTCTGACACTCGCGCAGTCAAAATCCGAACCTGTTCGAATAACAGGCGGATCAAATCATCCTTTTGATCCGAGGTCAGTGTCGTGAGGTCAGGAAGTTCGAGTTCGCGCATGGCTCGAAGTATGATAAATAACTGATTGTTCTGCAAGCCTATGCTGAACAGTCACTTTAATTCCTTCTTAAAAACAGGCATGGATCGGCTAGGTCACATATTACAAATATAGTGAATTAGTCTGTCCAAACAATAAAACCTTACAGGTGATATTGCAACGGGATGGTGATTCGATGTGAATAATCTTGCGTAGACAAATGATTAATCCATTGTAAGGCTGGGTTATCGCTGCGACTGAAAAGACAAACATAATCTTGTCTACCACCAGGCCAGGCATGAGTGGAATGTCGGGCTTTTTTCATTCAGGCCAGATTATCGTGCTGCACCAAAGGGATATGGTTTAGGGTGGGTCAGTTGGCAGGAGTATTTGTCGGAAAGCTTTACATTGTTACTTATTAAATGTCATATTATTTTTGTAACCAATTGAAATATATATTTTATATTTAATGGCACGATAAATGCTTTAACTAGATTACGAAAAATAAATATTTGAGGTTAACAGATGAAATCTAAACAAATCCTAGCGGTAGTCAGCTTAATCAGCGTTGTGATGGGAAGTCACTCAGCTTTGGCAACAACGATTGATGTCACCTATGCAAATTCAGCTAACTTCGGCAGTGGATCCGTTGGCTATTACAACGGTTTAATCGCTCCCAATCCATCCTCCGATACGAATTTGGTCGGTGTTGGAATTGGCGGCGACAGTTTCACGACAGCAAATCTGACATACGGCTTCTCCACTACCGGCCAATTCAATACATGGTGCATTGATATTTACCATTGGTTGAGAGGTGGTAGCGTTACATATAATGTTGGCACCGGAGCTGAACTTGCCTCTTCATTGAGTGCTTTGCGTCCGGGGACTCCAGATGGAACAGCGAGAGTGAGCCAATTGGGACAATTGGCCAATCAAGTGTATAGCATTGTTGACACTAAAGAAGAGTCAGCGGCCTTTCAATTGGCCGTATGGGCGATCACTTACGGGAATACCGAAAGCGGACTCTATCGCATCAATACGACAAACACGGGTTTCAAGGTGGACAGCGGTACAGCGGCTTCGACCTATGGAGTCATGGCTGACACGTGGCTACAGAACTTGAGTACAGCAGGCAATACTGGGAACTACAGTCTCACGTACTTGAATGACGGCATTTCAAATAGTACGCAAGATATGGTTGTTTTCACAGCTTCTAAAATTCCCACTATTACTCTACCTGCTCCTGTTCCTGAACCTACTACCCTTGCCCTTTTCGGACTCGGCTTAGCTGGACTTGGATTCAGCAGGCGCAAGTTCAGTAGATAGTGTCTTTAAAATCAATCGTTTCTCAGATAAATGTGTAGATATGGCTGCTCAGCTTTGAGTACGCCGAAGCATCAATGCAACCTGCTTACGCATTACGGCACCGAGGGAGGGCATCCTGGACTTACCTCGGGCAAGCAGGCGTTCATAATAGCTTTGACGTATGGGTTGTAGCGTGTCCCCACGAATGTAACTCCAAGGTTGCTCGCTCTATTGTTGCTACTACAACTCTGGGTTGAAAGGAGACTTCGCGCTCCGCATGAGTGAATGACTAGCGAAGTTCCAAGGTGGTCGTCACGTTAGGATCCATTGTGACGGTTAACGTTTAAGCTCAGGGGTGCGCAGCGTTCGCTGTAGCGCTGTGTTATGCGGTAACTTCTATGTACTCTACAAGGCTGTTTGGTTGCGGTATATCTTGGCGATGTCGAAATTAGCCGTTGAATTTGGTTTGATAATTTACTAAACACTTATTAATCATATTGTTGCGTGTTTCTATGGTTATCGAAAAATCCTTCATAATTAAATGGTTACCAAAAATCAACAGCTAATTGCGACATAGCCTATATCTTCACCATCTTGAGTCATGCCTTCAATATGAAATTCGATTGCTCCCCGAATTTGTTCTTCAATTTCCTCAATTGTGGAGCCAGTAGCTACACATCCAGGAAGATCAGGAACAAATGCAGAAAAATTTGCTTCTGCCTTTTCAATCACCACTGCATATTTCATAGGATACTTACCTCCAATTCGCCTGTTTTTTAAATACTGTTCAATGTTCCACGTGCCAAATCATCACTTAGCGCGGTAGGTTGGGCTGAATGAAATGAAGCTCAACGTCGCAGGGAGATTGATATATGCAATATCGACGTGCCGATGCAGCTGGAAGCGCATAATTCTTGACTGTTAATCCGACTGAACAGCGTTCCGAATTATTGGTGCGGCATACCGATGATTTGCGCGTAGCCATGAAAATGGTGAAAGACGCACAACCGTTTGCATTTCTGGCGATGGTTAGGTGATGGAGTAGGTGGTTATGATGAGTGGTGAGATGTTGGGCTTCATTTCATTCAGCCCAACCTACCAGGCTATGCGTGCCACACGAAAATTTCTTAACACTTTACTCGCCACCGATCGTCGTATAAGTAAGCAGCGTAAACTGCAGTCTTGGCGGCATGGCGATGCAGAAACACCTTTTTTCTGCTGAGGCAAGAATTGAAGCGGTTGTTTCTGGATTTTAGAGCGCGTGCGATCATCGCATGTAGCGCAACAATGCGCGATATTAAGCGCGGTAGGTTGGGCTGAATGAAATGAAGCCCAACATCACTGGGAGTTGATAAACACATGCGTTACTGACGTGCCGATGCAATGGGAGGCACATACTTCTTCACAGTTAATTTGGCTGCACGACGCTCCGATCTATTGGTAGCGGCATATCGATGATTTGCGTGCGGCCATGAAAACGGTAAAAGACGCGCATCCTTTTGCTATTCTGGCGATGGTGGTGTTACCCGATCACCTGCATGCGATATGGCGCTTGCCGCCGGACGATGTCGACTATCCACTTCGCTGGTCGCTCATCAAGGCAGGATTCTCACGACGGCTGGCAAAAGTCGAGCATATTTGTGCAAGCCGCCAAACTAAGCGTGAGCGAGGTATCTGGCAGCGGCGCTATTGGGAACATCAAATCCGGGATGAAATTGATTTTGCGAGACACGTTGACTACATTCATTTCAATCCGGTAAAACATGGCTGCGTCACTCGCTCTGTTGATTGGCCGCATTCAACATTGCATGGCTACATTGAGCGAGGGATGGCAGCATCGGATAGGGGTGTGCAAATAGCTGATGGAGAAGATGGTTATGGTGAGCGGTGAGATGTTGGGCTTCATTTCATTCAGCCCAACCTACCAGACTACCAGACTAGTCACGCCACGCGAATTTTCGTCACAATTTACTTACCACCGATTGTCGTATTAGTAAGCAGCGTAAACTGTAGTCTTGGCGGCATGGCAATGTCAAAACACCTTTTTTTCCGCTGAGGCAAGAATTGAAGCGAGTGATTCTGGGTTTTAAAGTGCGTTTGATCATCGCAAGTGTCGCAACAACGCACGTTATTATGAATATTGCCACTCAGACTCACAAACAGGTTGGCAAGAGAGATACACAACGCCATCAAGCGTATTGCTGACACTTTAATCTGAACAGATTCCACCGGTGGAGCTTCAAGGAAGCCGAAAAGTGGTTAAAAAATACAATGCCAAAGTTGAAGCTGGATAACCGAGAAGCAGGCGGTTTATTGGGCGAAATGACGAATATATCCAGAAAGGGCGAAGCATGACCGAACCTACCATTACCTGTCCAAGTTGTAAGATCGAGATCAAGCTCACAGAATCACTGGCAGCACCGCTGGTCGCGGCGACACGCAAGCAATTTGAGCAACAACTGGCGCAAAAAGACAATGACATCGCACAGCGCGAACAGGCTATGCGCGACAAGGAAAAGCAGCTTGCAGAAGACAAGCACAAACTCGACGATCAGGTGGCCGATCAAGTTGCGGCACAGTTGAAAGAAGAGCGCTCTCGCGTAATTGCTGAGGAAGCAAGGAAAGCTAAACTTGCCAGTGCTGTCGAACTGGATAACAAGGCACGTGAACTGTCCGAATTGCAAGATGTGCTTAAAACAAACAATGGAAAACTGGCCGAGGCACAGAAGGCGCAAGCCGAGCTTATCAAAAAACAGCGTGAACTCGATGATGCCAAGCGCGAACTGGATCTCACGGTAGAAAAGCGGGTGCAGGACGGATTGACCGACGTCCGCACGCAAGCTAAAAAAGATGCCGAAGATGAACAGAAGCTGAAGGTAATGGAGAAGGAGCAGACCATTGCTGCGATGCAAAAACAGATTGAAGACCTCAAGCGTCGGGCCGAGCAAGGATCACAACAATTGCAAGGCGAAGTCCAGGAACTCGAACTGGAGAATTTGCTTCGTACCAAATTTCCTTTCGATGCCATCGATCCAGTACCAAAAGGTGAATTTGGGGGAGATGTGCTGCACCGTGTTGTTGGATCAGGTGGCCACACTGGTGGCACCATTTTGTGGGAGCTCAAGCGCACCAAAAACTGGAGCGATGGCTGGCTGGTAAAACTTCGCGGAGACCAGCGTACTGCAAAGGCAGAAATCGCCGTGATCGTGAGCCAGGTATTGCCAAAAGGCGTTGAGACTTTTGAAATGGTAGAGGGCGTCTGGGTAACACATCCTCGCGCCGCATTGCCGGTGGCGATGATTTTGCGCCAGTCATTGCTGGAGCTTGCGCTTGCGCGTCAGTCCACCGAAGGGCAGCAGACCAAAACAGAAATGGTCTACCAGTATCTCACCGGCCCGCGTTTCCGCCAGCGCGTTGAAGCCATCGTTGAGGCTTTTTCCACCATGCAGGAAGACCTCGACAAAGAAAGAAAAGCCATCATGAAGCAATGGGCCAAGCGAGAAGAGCAGATTGAGCGCGTGATGGGGGCGACGGTGGGGATGTATGGCGACTTGCAGGGGATTGCTGGGAAGTCGTTACAGGAGATTGAGGGATTGGAATTTCCAGCGTTGGAAGCAAGTAATTCAACACCCAAAACGGTGGCAAATGGATAAGCAAGAAGAGCCAGCCTACGCTGAAGCCGAAGGCCAACAATCAGACGGAAGGTGCTATTTTCTGATCCCGCATACCACTATTGCGGCTAATAAGACGCTGGATGGCAGGGCAGGGCGGATGCTATCAGGACTTGCGAAGTTGACGATACATATGTGTAATGACAGTTACTCAAAACGTGAATTGTATTTTCAATGAATTTCGACTTTCCCACGCTTGATCTATTGCGCCAAAGCCATCCGGCGTGGCGTTTGTTGCGCTCGGATCACGCACCTTTAGTAGCGAGTTTTTTGCAGCGAGTGTTTATCGTGCCAAATGTGCGTGTTATGGCGCAAGCTGATTTGGCAGAATCACTTGAAGATGAATTGTTTGCCTTGCGAGAGAGTTTAGGCTCAGATGCTTTTCCCAAGTCTGCACTTGAGTACCTCAATGACTGGGCGAGCACTGAGAAGGGGTGGTTACGCAAATTTTATGTTCAAGGTTCGGATGAGCCGAATTTCGATCTTTCCCCGCCGACCGAAAAAGCGATTACTTGGCTGGCAACGCTCACTCAGCGCAGTTTTGTTGGCACGGAGTCGCGCTTGCTTACGCTGTTTGAGTTGCTTAAACAGATGAGTGAAGGATCTGAATCTGATCCTCAAACGCGTGTTACTGAATTGCACAAACGGCGTGATGAAATTGACAGGGAAATCGAACAAATATTATCGGGTGATATTCCGCTGTTGGATAACACCGCATTGAAAGACCGTTTCCAGCAATTCACGCAATTGGCGCGGGAGCTGCTAAGCGATTTTCGTGAGGTTGAGCATAACTTTCGTGGTTTGGATCGGCGCGTGCGGGAGCGCATCGCATTGTGGCAAGGCTCAAAAGGAACGCTACTGGAAGAGATTATGGGCGAGCGAGATGCTATTTCTGACTCGGACCAGGGACGCAGTTTTCGCGCATTCTGGGATTTTTTGATGTCCAGTCGGCGGCAGGAGGAACTGTCGGAATTGCTTGAGCGGGTGTTGGCCTTGCCACCAGTCATTGAACTCAAGCCTGACAGCCGAACACGTCGTGTACATTATGATTGGCTGGAGACGGGCGAGCATACGCAGCGTACTGTAGCCCAACTTTCGCAACAGTTGCGGCGTTTTCTAGACGATCAGGCTTGGTTGGAAAATCGCCGCATCATGGACATTCTGCACGGTATCGAAACCAAAGCATTAGCAGTGCGCGAATCTCAGCCATCAGGTGTGTTGATGGACATTGCAGATATGGATGCTGATATCGAGTTGCCGATGGAACGACCACTACACACTCCTTCCGTCAAACCACAAATCGCCGATATCGTGCTGGAAGAGGGGGATGTCGACATAGATGCTGGCGCTTTGTACTCGCAAGTTGTTATTGATAAGGCGCAAATGGTCAGGCATATCCGACATGCTTTGCAGGATCGCGCGCAAGTTACGTTGCGCGAGCTGTGCGAAATGCAGCCGCTACAAGATGGACTGGCAGAGCTGGTGGCTTATCTGCAGCTTGCGGGTGACACTTTCAAGGCTGTGGTGGATGAAGAGGTGATCGATGAAATATTCTGGCGTAGAGAAGAATCAGATGGGCAAGAACACGCTAAACGTGTACGTTTGCCGCGCGTTATTTTTGTGAGATGAGTATGGCTGAGCAAGAACTAACACCAGAAAACACCGCTGCAACGAATGAGTTATCAGCCTTGCTCATCACGTTGCTTAAAGGCGTGATTTATCAGGAAGGAGAGGCCAGCCTTTGGAACGCCTTGCTCAATCTGCAAGCTCGCGTGCGTGATTACGTGACGGTGTTGGGCCTGGAATTGGTTCTGGACGAGTCTGAGGGGTATGCATTTTTGCGAGCTCGCAAGGATAGCGAAGACGAAGGGGTTGCCAAGTTGCCACGACTGGTGGCGCGCCGTCAGCTGACTTTTCTGGTGAGCTTGCTGCTGGCGCTGTTGCGCAAGAAATTGGCTGAATTCGATGCAAGTGGTGGTGACACACGCCTCGTGTTGACTCGTGATCAACTCGTCGAGTTGGTTCGCGTGTTCTTGCCCGACAGCAGTAATGAGGCGAAGCTCATCGACCAGATTGAGACGAATCTCAACAAGATTGTCGATTTGGGATTTTTGCGCAAGCTTAAAACTGGCGCAGGACAACCCACAGCATTTGAAGTGCGTCGCATCATCAAAGCTTTTGTGGATGCACAATGGCTGAATGATTTCGATGCGCGACTGTCAGCGTATCAGCATCAGCTTAGTGGAACTTCAACCGGTGATTCCAATGAGTAAGATGCAAACATTGGAGCTGGATTTTGTCAGCGATGATGCGCTATCCGGATTCCGCTTGCACCGATTGGAAGTGTTCAACTGGGGGACTTTCGATGCAAGGGTATGGACGCTAAACCTCGACGGTAAGAATGCCTTGCTCACGGGGGACATTGGATCGGGGAAATCCACGCTGGTAGATGCCGTCACTACATTGTTGGTTCCGGCGCAACGTATTGCTTACAACAAGGCTGCCGGTGCTGACAACAAAGAGCGCACGCTACGCTCCTATGTGCTTGGGCATTACAAGTCCGAGCGCAATGAGGTGAGTGGAACGGCTAAGCCGGTGGCGCTGCGTGATCATAATAATTACTCGGTTATTTTGGGTGTCTTTCATAACGCGGGCTATGACCAAACGGTGACGCTGGCACAGGTGTTCTGGATGAAGGATGCCCAGTCACAGCCTGCACGCTTCTTTGTCTGTGCAGAACGGGCGTTGTCGATTACGGCTGACTTTGCACATTTCGGTTCAGACATCGTTCAGCTCAGAAAAAAACTGAGAGGAATGAGAGCGGACATATTCGACAGCTTTCCACCATACGGCGCATGGTTTCGGCGTCGTTTTGGCATTGAAAACGAGCAGGCACTGGAGTTATTTCACCAAACCGTGTCGATGAAATCGGTGGGCAACCTCACTGATTTTGTGCGTAGCCACATGCTGGAACCATTTGACGTTGCGCCGCGCATTAGCGCCTTGATTGGCCATTTCGATGATCTCAACCGCGCACACGAGGCCGTGCTTAAAGCAAAACGACAAGTTGAGATGCTTGCCCCGCTAGTTGCAGACGGAGATCGTCATGCATCTTTGGTTGCTCTGGTTGATGAGTTTCGTACTTGCCGCGATGCGCTTAGTCCCTATTTCGCGGGATTGAAACTCGGCTTGTTAGAAAAACGCGCAGTTAACTTGCTAGAGGAATGGACAAAACAAGATGCCCAGGTCAAACATGTTGAAGCACAACGTGATGCACAGCGCGTTGAAGTGGCTGAGCTTAAACGCAGCATTGCCGACAACGGCGGTGACCGGGTGGAACGGCTGACGATAGAGATCAAAAAGAAGGAACAGGAACGCGAGGTGCGTGAACGCAAGGCACAGCGTTATGCTGAGTTGGTTCGCGCCGTTGCTGAAAGTCCTGCAGCGGATGAGGACGAATTTTTGCGGCAACGGCAACGATTTATTGCATCGGCTGAAACCACGCGGGCGAAAGATGCCAACTTTCAAAACAATTTGACTGAGCACAGCGTGAGCTTGCGTCAAGGTAAACAAGAACATGATGCGTTAACCGCCGAAATAAAAAGTCTGAAAGCGCGACTCAGCAACATTCCATCGGAGCAAGTAGCCATGCGGGCAGCCTTATGCAAGGCACTCAACTTGTCTGAAGAGGAAATGTCCTTCGCTGGCGAATTGCTCCAGGTACGTGAAGAAGAGCGTGACTGGGAAGGCGCGGCCGAACGGCTGCTGCGCAGCTTCGGTTTGTCTTTGCTGGTGCCGGATGATCGCTATGCAGCGGTCGCGGAGTGGGTTGATAAAACGCACCTGAAAGGTCGTTTGGTTTATTTTCGTATACGACAGAATTCTCGGGCTGAATTGCCCAGCCTGCACCGCGACTCTTTGGCGCGTAAGCTGGCGATTAAGCCTGACTCTGCTTTTTACGATTGGCTGGAACGTGAACTGGCACATCGTTTCGACGTGGCCTGCTGCGTCACTCAGGAGCAATTTCGCCGCGAGACGCGGGCGATCACTCGTGCAGGACAAATCAAGGCAGGGGGTGAAAGGCACGAAAAAGACGACCGCAATCGTTTGGATGATCGTAGTCGCTACGTGCTGGGCTGGACCAACGCAGCCAAGATTGCTGTGCTTGAAGATAAAGCTAAAAATTTGGAGAAACGTCTTGGCGAGTTGGGCAGCCTTATTGGAAAGATTGAATCAGTTCGTAGGGAACTTCAAACGCGCATCGAGATGCTTTCGAAGCTTGAGGAGTTTGCCGATTTCCGCGAAATTGACTGGCGGCCCCTGGTATTAGAGGTGGCAGCGTTGACCGATGAAAAGAAAAAGCTGGAGTCTGCTTCTGATGTGCTTAAGCAATTGGCTGACCGGTTGAGTGCTACTGAGACAACCTTAATCGCCACGGAAGGACAGCTTGAAGAACACAAAGACAAGCGATCCAAAGCAGAGCAGAAAAAAATAGACGCCGAAGCATTGCGGATGCAAACACAAGCAATACTTGATGAACCAGCATATGCAATTCACTCAGCTCGCTTTGAGCGCCTGGATACGATCCGTGGCGAGGCGTTGGGCGAGCATCAGCTCACGGTTGAATCTTGTGATAACCGTGAGCGAGATTTGCGTGATTGGTTGCAGGTCAAGATCAATGGAGAGGATGCAAAACTCAAACGTTTGCGCGACAAAATCATCCAGGCGATGGCAGCCTACAAAGAAGCGTTCAAATTAGAGACCTCAGAGGTGGATGCCAGCATCGAAGCTGCTTTCGAATATCGCGCCATGCTCGATGCACTACAGGCCGACGACTTGCCGCGTTTTGAAGCGCGCTTCAAAGAATTGCTGAACGAAAATACGATCCGCGAAGTCGCCAACTTTCAATCGCAGTTAGCGCGCGAACGAGAAACAATCAAAGAGCGTATCGCGCACATCAACGAATCGCTCACGGGGATTGACTACAACACGGGGCGATTCATACAACTTGAAGCCCAGTCTACGCCGGATGCCGATATCCGCGATTTTCAAACTGAACTGCGCGCCTGTACTGAAGGGGCAATCACGGGTTCAGACGATAGCCAATATTCAGAAGCAAAATTCCTGCAAGTGAAGCTCATCATCGAACGTTTTCGCGGGCGTGAAGGCATCTCTGAGCAAGATCGGCGCTGGGCAACCAAAGTGACCGATGTGCGCAACTGGTTCGTGTTTGCAGCCAGCGAACGTTGGCGCGAGGATGGCAAAGAGCACGAACATTATTCTGACTCGGGTGGTAAATCGGGCGGTCAAAAAGAAAAGCTGGCATACACTATTCTTGCCGCGAGCTTGGCCTATCAGTTCGGTCTCGAATGGGGGGCAGTGCGATCTCGATCCTTCCGGTTTGTGGTGATCGACGAAGCTTTCGGACGCGGCTCGGACGAATCCGCGCAATATGGTTTGCGATTGTTTGCCCAACTCAACTTGCAACTCCTGATCGTCACCCCCTTACAGAAAATTCACATCATCGAACCTTTCGTGTCCAGCGTCGGTTTCGTTCAAAACGAAGAGGGTCGCGCTTCCAAGCTGCGCAATCTTTTGATTGATGAATATCGCGCGGAGAAGGCGAAGATTTCGGGATGAGTTGGACAAAACCGAGAGACTTCCGTACTCAGCTAGAAAAGCTATGGGAGCGAGGGGATATGCTGTCGAGCCTTGTTACAGGGGAAAAACTATTCCCGCGACGGTTGACGCTCAAGTGTCCCAATTCGGCTGAGATGGCTGATCGTTTTGACGAGGTTCGTGCCTGGGTCGGAGAGATTCGAGCCGTTCCACACTGTCGAGTGGAGACGCGGGCATTCAATCACCGTATTTTAGGGACGAACTCCATTCCCGCCGAGGTTTGGATTGATAGCTTCAATGATGCCGCAACATTCATATCCAGGCGCAAAGATGCTGCCCGATTTGATGCCTTGATAGAAGAAACAAAACGGTCCCAGCCGAAGCTGCTGGATTGGCTGGCAAGACGCCCCATGCGCGCACTGGCTTTAGCAGATGAGTGGAGTCGGTTGCTGGGGATCGTCACTTGGATGCAGGCTCATCCCAGGCCAGACGTGTATCTGAGACAGGTCGATATTCCAGGAGTACACAGCAAATTCATTGAAGCACATCGCAGCGTGCTGACTGAATTGTTTGATAGGGTTTTAGACCCCGAGACGATCGACTTTACCGCGACTGGCGCGAACGGGTTTGCAACGCGCTACGGATTCCGTGACAAGCCGCTGCGTATTCGTTTTCGTTTGCTTGATCTTAAGGCTACGCTGAACAAGTCCGTTCGCGTTGAGCTTGTCGGAACGAACACCATGCAACTCGATAGCCTGAATATTGCTTCGACAAACTCAGCCCGAACGGAGGGGCTTATTCAGCATTGCCCTGATCAAATTATAAGCACACACGGTCAAGACATCACGCTTGATGCCGCGAGCTTCGCTCAACTCAATCCTGTGGTGTCACAAGTTTTTATTATTGAAAATGAGATCAATTTTTTAGCCTTCCCGCTTTTAAATGAAAGCCTGGTAATCTTCGGATCAGGGTATGGCTTTGAAATGTCGAGACAAGCCAATTGGCTATCACGCTGTCGTATCTATTATTGGGGTGATATTGATACACACGGCTTCGCAATTCTCGATCAACTGCGCAATCAATTCGCGCACGTGGAATCGTTATTGATGGATCGATCGACTTTACTTAAATTCGAGCCGCTCTGGGGTGAGGAAGAAAAGCAAACGCTGCGCGACTTGCCCAGACTAACCCCCGAAGAGCTATCTCTTTATAACGACTTGCGTGATAACCGGATACGTAAAAATATTCGACTTGAGCAAGAAAGAATTGGTTTTGGATGGCTCGAAACGACATTGAAAAAGCTCTCGGATAGACGATGAGTTTATAGGTGTTATTTCACGCTTCTCACCATCCTGTAATTGCATCACAGATATTGCGTATAGTTGTATATTTCTGCCTGATTGTATTATGTTTTATTGCAGAAATCATTGCACAAAAAATATTCAGTCCCTCAACGCGTTATTCTGGTTTTCAGGTTTCAGAACATCTGGCAGACCCCTTTATATCCCTTCAACTATGGGCACCTCTAATAATTAAAATTTTCGTCATTCCCGACTTCGCGGGAATGACGAATTAACAATCTTCTGAAGTACAAAATTTCAGGTTATCGTTTGAGATAGACTTTGGTAGAGGCAATGCAAAACTATATGAGTTGCATGAGAATCATCCGTTATATTGAAATAGTAATGCTCATCATTTTCTTGAAAGGCAAGTTCAGATAATCCGCTGACATTGAACTTTAACGGCTCCACCAGCCAAACTTTCTTTGGCTCATCCAGATCCACAAGGTGGCAGTAAATATAGCCATACAATATTGAAGAGCCAGGATCTGCAACTGCTGAAAACTTAAATCGTAATTTATGTCCAGCGAACCCGATATAAAATTCATCATTACTAAGTGTTGTTACTTTTGCACCTTGCAGAGAAAATTTTGAGTTATTTAGCTGGGCTCTAATTTTCGAATGAAATATTTCAAATTGTTTTTTTAAGGTTGAGTGTCTTGAATCTACGTCATTCAAAAGGTCCAGCAGATTCTCTCTTGTAAACATAGTGTTCTCCTAAGGATCTAAGTTTTAATTGTGCAATTGCTATATCTCAGTGAAATTTTACATGGCCTAGATATAACGCTCAATCAATACAGTGGGCACTTGACTACAATCTAACAGCAATAGCGGCAAAGCGAAACAATTTCCAAAACCAATATTTAGACGTTTATAGCGATATTGATCCGGTACGAATTGATCGTGACTGCCATGCGTGCTGAGCTTGTCGAAGAACAAGAAGCCATTCACATTATCGAAAAGCTCATTTCGACAAGCCCAATATGAAAGACTTCCTGGATAAACGTTACCGGATCAATAGATGAGTTACCCTCTTGTTACATGCAACTTTAAGTGAGCAGCATATGGATCGGACAGAACGATTTTACAAAATTGAGCAGCTGCTAATTTCACGTCGGGTCGTACCAATTTCCGTCTTTCTGGAAAATCTTGGAATTTCGCCTGCCACATTTAAGCGTGATCTGGATTACCTGCGTGACCGAATGAACATGCCCATCAAGTGGGACCCGAAAGCCAAGGGGTATCGGTATGTAACAATCAATCCAGATGACCAGTCCTCTATCTTGCCTGGACTATGGTTTACCGCACCAGAAGTGCATGCCCTGCTGACGATGCAACACCTGCTCGCCAATCTTGGCAATGGTTTGTTGAGCAGCCATATCGAACCCTTGCAAACCCGCCTTAAAGCTCTGATCGGCAGTGCTGACCATAGCGTTGAAGAAGTCGAGAAACGTATCAAGTTAGAGCATGCCACCAGGCGCACCTTGCCTCTTCAGTGTTTCGAGACAATCGCCACGGCAACATTGCAACGGAAGCAACTACAGATAACCCACTTCAACCGCCAGAACGGGCAAGAAAATACCCGCATTATTTCACCCCAGCAACTCTTGTTCTATCGGGATAACTGGTATGTCGATGCATGGTGTCATCTGAGAGAAGGAATCCGCAGTTTTTCCATTGATGCCATCCGTCATGCGGAGATGATAGAGGCACCCGCAATTGAATTACCTCAACATGAATTCAAGAAATACTTCGAAAAAGGCTACGGTATATTCTCAGGCACAAAAGTGGCTTGGGCAAAACTCAGATTTACCCCAGAGCGGGCACGATGGGTCTCCACTGAACAATGGCATCCCGAGCAAAAATCTCGTTTTGATAAAGATGGATATTATTGCCTGGAAGTCCCGTATTCAGATGACCGCGAACTATTAATGGACATTCTAAAGCATGGCACTGAAGTCGAGGTTATAGCACCTATGGCACTGAGAGGGTGTATCCAGAAATTACTCGAATCTGCTTTGGCGCAATATAAACTCTAAAAAAAAATATTTCAGTAGCTCACGTCATGAGCTACTACCCTAGTTATCATGGGTTTTTCCAAATTTAATCAATAAGGAGAAACCCATGTGGAAAGAAATAAAAAATAACCCAGATCGGTTGGTATTTTTCGGATGTATGTTCGGTGGGATTGTGCTGGCTGTTGTGAATATGGTTTATTGAGAAGGGTGGTCAATTCTAGTGCAGATTGTGAAGACAGGCAACGCATCGTGGCACTGATATCCCCAAAACATTGAACAGCTAAATTCCTCCTATCCTTACGAAAGATAATTGGATGGGGAGTTTTGTGGCAGGCTCAAATTTTTAGATAGTACGGGTGTTAGCCTGTACGATCAATACGGGTGCAAATATAATGAACAATGCCGTTTTATACATCGCGCATCAACGAAAATCAGATAAAAAAGAGCAAAGTTTAGAAACTCATCTACTTGAGGTTTCGGAAATTGCAAAGTCTTTGGCAGCCAAGATTGGCTTGCAGGGTCAAGGCGAGCTGATTGGCCTGCTCCATGACTTGGGCAAGTACAGCAATGAATTTCAGATTTATCTTAAATCCGCTGTGGGTTTGATCGACCAAGACGAGGACGATTATGTTGACGCGAAGAGCAAGAAAGGAAAGGTGGATCACTCCACCGCCGGGGCACAACTCGTATGGAGGGAGCTTTCCACTCGCGGCAAAATGGGGCCAATTGTTGGGCAGATGCTGTCCTTGTGCATCGCTTCTCATCATTCCGGTTTGATCGATTGTCTATCTTCAGATACCAGAAGTTTTGGCGAAGATCACTTCACAAAAAGAATCTATAAGTCAGATGACCGCACCCATTTTCAGGAAGCTATCGCCAAGATGGACAAGGCCATTGAAGCGCGCTTTCGTGAATTGGTGAGCAATCCAGAGCTCATTGAAGGAGTTATAAAATCTCTCCAACAAATTGCGGAATTGGAAAGAAAGCGAGGGAATGAACAGATCGTTCGGTTCAAGGTGGGAATGCTTGTTCGTTACCTGTTTAGCTGCCTGATTGATGCCGACCGTATCAATAGTGCCGACTTTGAAAAACCTCACGCCGCAAAGGCAAGGCGACACGGGCAATATGGCGAATGGGCGCACTTGATAAATCGGCTTGATAGCCATCTATTAAATTTCTCAGCAAACGAACCCATCGACAAACTTCGAGTTAGTATTTCTCAGCATTGTCGGGACAAAGCAGAGAATGAGAAAGGCATCTACATGCTGACAGTTCCTACGGGCGGAGGCAAGACACTTGCCAGCCTGCGCTTCGCATTGAATCACGCTAAAAAGCACAAGATGGATCGGATAATTTACGCCATTCCCTTTACCTCCATCATTGACCAGAATGCAGATGTGGTTCGGAAAATTCTTGAGCCGGATGGTGCAAAATCCAATAACGTTGTGCTAGAGCATCATTCCAACCTCATGCCTGAAGAGGAAAATTGGAAAACCAAGATGTTGGTCGAAAATTGGGATGCGCCAGTCATTTACACCACCAACGTACAGATGCTTGAAACGCTGTTTGGTGCAGGTACACGCGGGCCACGTCGACTGCATCAATTGGCGAATGCCGTATTGGTCTTTGATGAAATACAGACGCTCCCCGTTAATTGCATTCACATCTTCTGCAACGCTATCAATTATCTCGTTGAACATTGCGGCACAACCATCGTGTTGTGCACGGCCACACAACCACTCATGGATATGGTGGAGCAATCCAAAGGTGCGCTACGCATACCACCAGACAATGAAATCATGCCTGATGTGGGCGAGCTTTTCAGGAAGCTCAAACGGGTCGAAGTTCTCAATCGGAGAAAGCCCGGAGGCTGGTCAGATAAGGAGGTTGCAATTCTTGCAATGGAAGAAGCCAGGAAAGCCAATAGTTGCTTGGTGATCGTCAACACCAAGAAATCAGCCCAGGCAATATTTCAGTTGTGCCGCGATGAGAAGACAGCCATGCCGATTTACCACTTGAGTGCGAGCATGTGTCCAATTCACCGTCGCGCAATTCTGGCCGAAATTCGGCAACGTCTTAAAGCCCAGGAGCCAATACTATGCGTCAGCACCCAATTGATTGAAGCTGGCGTGGATGTGGACTTTGGCGCGGTTATACGCTCAGTTGCGGGACTGGACTCCATTGCGCAGGCAGCGGGTAGGTGCAACCGGAATGGGCTGCGGGATATTGGGCATGTCCATGTCGCCAACCTCAGCGAAGAGCGAGTAGATATGCTCGTAGACATTGCCTGCGGGCAGCGTGTTACGGAGCGGCTTCTTGATGAGTTTGAAAAAGAACCCGCCCGATTTGATAACGACTTGCTTGGCCCGTCCGCTATAGCGTGCTACTTCAACTACTATTTTGCGGAGCGGCGTGGCGAAATGGATTACCCAGTGGGCAGCAAAGTATTGGGACATGATGATACGCTACTAAACCTGCTTGCTGGTAATGCCAATGCAGCAGAGGAATTTCGCCGCTGTCAGGGCACACCATTCAACCTGTATCTTCGTCAGTCATTCATGGCTGCCGCCAAGGCGTTCAAGTCGATTGATGCGCCGACTCGCGGCGTTATCGTTCCCTACGGAAGTGATGGCAAAAAATTGATTTGTGAACTTTGCGGGGCATTCGAAGTTGAAAAGCAATTTAAACTCTTGCGCCGGGCGCAGCAATATACTGTCAACGTATTTCCTCACCAGTTGGAAAAGCTACAAGAAGAAAAAGCCCTGCATGAAATACAGACGGGGGCGGATATTCTCTATCTTGCAGATGCCCGCTATTACAACGAGGATTTCGGGTTGAGCTTAACCCCAGAAGGAAAAATGGAGGTTTATTGTGTCTGATTTCAGAAGAAGCAGCATTGAATTCAAGGTGTGGGGGCGATTCGCGCTATTTACTGATCCGCTGACAAAAATCGGCGGTGAGAAGTGTTCCTACCATATCCCGACTTACGAGGCACTCAAGGGCGTTGCCAAATCGATCTACTGGAAGCCCACCATTGTTTGGGTTATTGACGAAGTTCGGGTAATGAAGCGTATTCGCACTCAGACCAAAGGCACCAAGCCGCAGGAGTGTAGCGGCGGCAATACCTTGGCGATCTACACCTTTCTGTCGGATGTTGAATATCAAGTGAAAGCGCATTTTGAATGGAATATGCACCGCCCTGAACTGGCGGAAGATCGCAACGAATCCAAGCACCACATCGTCGCCAAGCGAATGCTGGAACGTGGCGGCCGCCAAGACATTTTCCTTGGCACCCGTGATTGCCAAGGCTATGTAGAAGTTTGCAAGTTTGGTTCTGGGGAAGGGGCTTACGATCATGACGGAGAACTTGCTTACGGACTCATGTTTCACGGGTTTGATTATCCCGATGAAACTGGTGACAACAATCTCCACGTACGCTTTTGGCAACCTACGATGGTGAATGGCGTGATTCGATTTACTCGCCCCAAGGACTGCAAAATTCGTAAGTTCGTCAGGGAGATGTCCGTGAAAAAATTTGAGCGTGGGCAGAATCTTCTTGATGTGGGAAACGAGGAGCCTTTGTCCTTGGGGGAGTTGACATGAGCTGGATTCAGAAACTTTATAAGACGTATGAGCAGTGTGCGGGGCGGGCAGACTTATCAAATACTGGGGCTACGCTTGAACCAATATGCCACACCTCCCAACAAGCTCACATTGAGGTAAGTATTGACGACAAAGGTGGTTTCTTACGCGCCAATGTAATTCCAAAAGGGCAAGGCGTGACGCTTGTGCCATGCACAGAAGCATCTGCTGGACGGGCTGGAAGCAAGCCTATTAATCACCCACTATGCGACAAGCTGCAATACCTCGCGGGTGACTTTCTCAAATTTGGCGGTGTGGTGACATCAGGGTTTGCAGGCGAGCCAACAGAACCCCATAAGATTTACATATCTCTTTTGTCCGACTGGGCGAATTCATCTTTCACGCATCCTAAAATAATCGCGATTCAAACTTATGTGCAGAACGGAAATTTGGTTGGCGATCTTGTGCGAGAAAAAATCTTGACCATCAATGAGGATGAGCAGTTGCTGGCGGAGTGGATAGGCGACAAAAAAGAAGCGCCCGCAATTTTCGGCATCATGCCTAATGGCAACTCCCCCGATGGCGCAGTCATTCGCTGGCGTGTTGAAATCCCCGGGGAATCCTTGCCTGAAACGTGGAAAGATCAGGATTTAATGGATGCGTGGATTGGCTTCTACAGCAGCCAAAAAGATAGCAAGGGGCTTTGTTTGGTCACAGGCGACATTCTGAATTTGGCAGAGCAACATCCCGCCAAGCTCAGACATGGCGCGGATAAAGCAAAATTTATTTCATCCAATGACACCAGCGGCTTTACTTTTCGCGGGCGATTTATTGATGCTGACCAAGCCTGTGGGGTGGGCTTCGAAGTCACACAAAAAGCACATAACGCTTTGCGTTGGCTGATTGCGCGACAGGCTTACCATGATAAAAAAACCGGGCAAGTTATCGTCGCATGGGCAGTAACTGGCAAGCGAATACCGGACCCGCTTGCCAATTCCTTTGACCTGTTCGGGGTTGAAACAGATGAGTCAGACACCAAGCAGGAGCGGGTGAATCAAGGTGATACAGGGCAAGCCTTTGGACAGCGTCTTGCAAAGATGCTTGCCGGGTATCGAGTCAAACTCGGCTACACAAACGAAATTGTGGTAATGGGGCTGGATTCGGCTACCCCAGGCCGCATGGCGATTACCTACTATCGGGAACTCAGTTGCTCAGAATTCCTTGAAAGAGTTGAAGCATGGCATAAAGAAAATGCTTGGTATCAAAACTATGGTCCTGACTTTGGTAAAGAAATAAAGTTCATCGGCGCACCTGCTCCCAAGGACATTGCCGAAGCCGCCTTCGGTAGCAGGAATGAAAAGCTACTCAAAGCAACAGTAGAGCGCTTACTGCCCTGCATTATTGACGGGCAATTAGTTCCTCGTGATTTGGTGGAATCAGTAACTAGAAGAGCTTGCAACAGATTAGGAATGGAAAGAAAAAAGCGCAATGGCAAGACGTATGAAGATGAGTGGGAAAAAGTGTTGGGCATTGCTTGTGCCTTAGTTAAAGGCTATCAAAAAGAAAGGGATTACCAAATGGCATTAGAGCTGAATCGAACCTCTCGCGATTATTTGTATGGCCGACTTTTGGCGATTGCGGAACGCATTGAAGGGAAAGCACTGTGGTTGGCTGATGAAAAGCGGGACACAAATGCATCAAAGCTCATGCAGCGGTTCGCCGACCATCCTTACTCAACTTGGCGGTCAATCGAGCTTTCGCTGATTCCGTATAAAACACGTCTTCGTTCCAAAGATTCATTTTTCCTGTTTGAGAAAGAGAGTCTGCTTGATGAGGTTGTGAGCTTATTTCAAGGTGATGACTTTATGGATGAGCGGCGACTTTCTGGGGAGTTCCTGCTTGGGTATCACTGCCAACGGCAAGCAATTGCTCCCAAAATCACCCCAAAGGGAAATGCTGGACAAGATACCGAAAACGTTGAAACCACCGCTGCCGATACTAATTAAGGAAAACATCATGAGCACATTGCAAAACAAAATCGACTTTGCCGTTGTCCTGAGAGTTGCACACGCCAATCCTAATGGCGATCCGCTTAACGGAAATCGCCCGCGCGCAGACTATGACGGGCATGGGGAAATTACTGACGTTTGCATTAAACGTAAGCTTAGAGATCGACTGTTGGAAAGTGGTCAAAGTATTTTTGTGCAGTCCGATGATCGAAGAAAAGACGATTTCAAAAGCCTCAAAGCAAGAGCAGATGCCGCGCTTGGAAAAAAACTGGGCTCAAGCGAAACAGCAAAGTTGGCTTGTGAACAATGGTTTGACGTTCGCGCATTTGGTCAGCTTTTTGCATTCAAGGCTGATAAAAAGAGCAAAAAAGATGCTGACGGCGAAGGTGATAGCGGCGTATCCATTGGCATTCGGGGGCCTGTCACTGTGCAATCTGCCTTCAGCGTTGAACCTGTCGATATCAGCAGCACCCAGATTACCAAGAGCGTTAGCGGTGAGGGTGATGGCACCAAGCGAGGCTCAGACACAATGGGCATGAAACACCGAGTAGATAATGGAGTCTATGTTTTCTACGGCAGCATGAATCCGCAACTGGCTGAACGAACAGGGTTCAGCGATGCTGATGCCGAAACCATCAAGCAGTTGCTTCCAAAGTTATTAGAGAACGATGAGTCATCTGCTCGTCCAGCAGGAAGCATGGAAGTTCTGAAAGTGGTTTGGTGGCAGCACAATTGCAAGTCTGGTCAGCACTCCTCGGCGAAGGTACATAGGACACTTCAAGAGACGATTCAGACCGACGGCAGCTTTGAGCTTGCCAAGTTGGATGGATTGGAGCCTGAAATTATTCCCGGTTTTTGAATACGACAAATTACAATACCCGCAGACAGCCCAAGGAGAAAGTACATGCAATACGCTGACATCATTGCAAGGGAAGCCGATTCGCTTCCCTTGGAGAAGCAAGTAGAGGTGCTTGATTTCATCGCGTTCCTAAAGGCTAGACAAAGCCGCACAGGGGGGGCTTCGATTCCCATGACGCTTGATGAAATCGAGGCGTTTTTCCGCAGTTTTAAAGTAGATGTTAGTGGCTATAAGTTCGATCGGGAAGAAGCCAATGCCCGCTAAGGTGTTCATTGATACGAACGTTATCATTTACGCACTGGGATCAAATTCGACCAAGACTGCACTGGCTGCGCCTCTATTTGCAGATCACCCTACCATCTCTACGCAGGTACTTTCCGAAACGGCGAATGTGGCACGGAAAAAACTGGCGATGTCACTATCGGAAACCGGGAAACTGCTCGCGATGCTCGAAGTAATGTGTCGGGTGGAGATTGTCACTCCGACGACCATGCATCGCGCACTCGATATTTCCGGACGGTATGGATTCTCCTGGTTTGACAGCCTGATCGTCGCCTCTGCCCTCGAAGCTGGATGCGACACGCTCTATACGGAAGATTTGCAGCATGGGCAGGTGCTCGAGGGCAAGCTGACTGTCACCAACCCGTTTTTTGTTTGAGTATGAGTGGGAATGGAAGAGGCTGAACCCATCATGCTTTCTGCCTTCCAGCACTGGAGCTATTGCCCGCGACAGTGCGCGCTGATCCATGTCGAGCAAGTATTTGATGAGAATGTTTTTACCATGCGGGGGAATGCAGCGCATGAGCGGGTGGATGATCCGGGGTTCGAAACTTTCGAGGGCGTGCGTGCTGAACGTGCTTTGCCGGTGTGGTCGGATCGATTGGGACTGATCGGTAAATGTGACGTGGTGGAATTTCATCCCGATGGGCATATCTTTCCGGTGGAATACAAGCATGGCAAGAAGCGCGAAAAAGCCCACGATGATCTCCAACTTGCAGCGCAGGCAATGTGTCTGGAAGAAATGACCGGCAAAACCATCACGCATGGCGCGATTTATCACCACGGTTCGCGGCGCAGGCGTGAGGTGGCAATTACGCAAGAATTGCGCGACAAGGTGGAAGAGACTGTGAACGCCATTCGCGCCATGATGGATTCTGGCAAGCTGCCGCCCCCGGTCAATGATGCGCGCTGTAAGGAGTGTTCGCTAAAGGAGATTTGTCAGCCTCAAGCTGTCGCTGAACGTGCAGTGCAGCATAGACTGCTGGAAACTTTGTTCGAGCCGGAGGGCACATAAAAATGGCGCGCCAGTTGCACAATACCCTCTACGTCATGACACAAAATTCCTATCTTCATCTGGAGAATGACACTCTACGGGTGGATGTGGAGCGCGAGAAAAAGTTGCAGGTGCCGCTGCATCATCTTGGTAGTGTGGTGTGTTTCGGCAACATCATGCTTTCCCCAGCGTTGATGCATCGCTGTGCGGATGATGGTATCAGCCTGGTGTTGCTGAATAACCAAGGGCGATTCAAGGCGCGGCTCGAAGGTGCCGTCACAGGCAATATCCTGCTGAGGCAGACGCAGCATCGCTTGGCGTTGGATGAAAAATTTGCGCTGGGCATTGCGCATAGCGCTATTGCCGGAAAGTTACGCAATAGCCGCCAAGTCTTGCTGCGCGGCGCGCGTGAAGCAGGTAATGAGGAAGAGAGCGGCACACTTACAGCAGCAGCCGAAACACTCTCCAACTCATTACGCAATCTGCCGCATGGCCTGAATCTGGATGTAGTGCGCGGCATTGAAGGCGATGCGGCAAAAAATTATTTCGCCGCATTGCCGCTACTGGTTAAGCGAGAGGCGCGCAGTAAATTCACGATGGATGGCCGTACTCGGCGACCGCCACGCGACCGATTCAATGCATTACTTTCATTTCTTTATTCAATGTTGATGAACGATTGCCGTTCTGCGCTGGAATCCGTCGGCCTCGATCCGCAGCTTGGTTTTCTCCATACCGTTCGCCCCGGGCGCGCCGCTCTCGCACTGGATTTAATGGAAGAATTTCGCGCCATCTTCGCTGACCGCTTGGCACTCACACTAATTAATCGTGGACAGATCAGCTCCAACGATTTTGCCGAACGTGAAGGTGGCGCGGTGCTACTTGAAGGCAACTCACGCCGCACCGTGGTGATCGCCTATCAGGAGCGTAAACAGGAGGAGGTGACGCACCCATTGCTTGAAACTAAGGTGCCAATTGGTCTGTTGCCGTTGCTGCAAGCGCGCTTCATGGCGCGTACTCTACGGGGAGAAATGGAAGGCTATCTTCCGTTTCTCTACCGCTAAATACCATGCTGATTATTGTCACCTATGATGTGTCTACCATTACCGCCGCCGGTCGTAAACGGTTGCGTCGCGTCGCAAAAGTTTGCGAAAGCACTGGGCAGCGTGTACAAAATTCAGTGTTTGAGTGCAAAGTTAGCCAGATGCAGCTTGAAGAGTTGGAGCGGCGTCTTCTTGCCGAAATAGACGAAAAAGAAGACAGCCTGCGCTTATACCGCTTGACTGAACCGGTAGAGTTGCACATCAAGGAGTATGGTAATTTCCATGCTGTAGATTTTGAAGGGACGCTGGTAATATGATGCGCGAACCTGTAGCAACGACACAAACCCGGCAGGTTCGCGTTGTGGCTAATATATTGACGAAGGATGATTTTTTTTTTCGTCGATTGATTGTACGGACTCTCTGCTGCACGAAAACAGAGGGTTCGCGCAAAGTGCGCCTTACACCGTTGAAAGTCATGACGTTGTAAGCGGACTGTAGCGCCCGTCCCTTGGGGCGGGCGAGGATTGAAACACGTGTTAATAGAGCCATGTTAGTAGCTCGTTATCGTAGCGCCCGTCCCTTGGGGCGGGCGAGGATTGAAACATCGCGTCGCGCAGGTCGCGGCCGATCATTTCGGTAGCGCCCGTCCCTTGGGGCGGGCGAGGATTGAAACTGACCTAACCTCAACATTGGTTATTTGAAAATTTGTAGCGCCCGTCCCTTGGGGCGGGCGAGGATTGAAACCTCGGCTAGTCTTTTTATAAACATTAGCAATCCGTAGCGCCCGTCCCTTGGGGCGGGCGAGGATTGAAACGATATTTCCACATCCCGTGGCCTTGTGCCTTTGAGTAGCGCCCGTCCCTTGGGGCGGGCGAGGATTGAAACCAGTGTGACCGTATACGGGCCAGCCCCTGCGATCGGTAGCGCCCGTCCCTTGGGGCGGGCGAGGATTGAAACAGCTCGTCCCAATAAACAAACGTCGCCACACCAACCGTAGCGCCCGTCCCTTGGGGCGGGCGAGGATTGAAACAAATGGCATTTCAAGCGCCATTCCAATCTGGCGGTAGCGCCCGTCCCTTGGGGCGGGCGAGGATTGAAACAGCTCTTCATCTGACGGCCCGCCGCCACCCCCAGGTAGCGCCCGTCCCTTGGGGCGGGCGAGGATTGAAACAGGACATCACATGCCGCTCGTATCTTGAGTCTGGGTAGCGCCCGTCCCTTGGGGCGGGCGAGGATTGAAACGCGTGTTAATAGAGCCATGTTAGTAGCTCGTTAGTAGCGCCCGTCCCTTGGGGCGGGCGAGGATTGAAACTCGATTGGCAGCATGCCTTCCAGCGAGTAATCCGTAGCGCCCGTCCCTTGGGGCGGGCGAGGATTGAAACGATTTGCCTTGGCTGCTGCGTCGGCTTCGGCCGTAGCGCCCGTCCCTTGGGGCGGGCGAGGATTGAAACAATGACTTTAACGGGCTGGCTGACGCCGGTGTAATGTAGCGCCCGTCCCTTGGGGCGGGCGAGGATTGAAACGATGATGTCTCCAACGGCCCCAGCGGCGGTCAGCGGTAGCGCCCGTCCCTTGGGGCGGGCGAGGATTGAAACATCTGCCTCGGGCTGGGCAGCCGGACTGCCAGCGGGTAGCGCCCGTCCCTTGGGGCGGGCGAGGATTGAAACATCTGCGCGCAACCCGTCAGCATCACAGTTGCCAAGTAGCGCCCGTCCCTTGGGGCGGGCGAGGATTGAAACACCCGTGCGCATGTAGCCGAGGTGAACCATGCGTTGTAGCGCCCGTCCCTTGGGGCGGGCGAGGATTGAAACTCGTGATCCTCAAGAGATACTAGCATGCGTTTCTCGGTAGCGCCCGTCCCTTGGGGCGGGCGAGGATTGAAACAGCCAGGGCAGACTGCGCCCAATCTGTAGTGGTCTAATAGAAACGTACACCTCGATAGGATTATTATTCAGCTAGAGAGGAATCGCTATGAACAAGCAACGCAAGCATTACGAAGTCGCATTTAAATTAGAAGTTGCACGCATGGTAGTTGATCAAGGACTGAGTATCACGCAAGTGGTTAAAGACATGAGCATAGGTCGCACAGCGGTGAGCCGCTGGATTGAACAATACCGGGCTGAGCAACTGGGTAAACCCGGTATCGGGAAGC
>Ga0209344_10001914_pt1 | contig 25021 bp, 23 predicted proteins | sample Cruoilmetagenom6_FD_187293 | JGI IMG/M metagenome (GOLD analysis project Ga0209344, IMG submission 187293) | Oil polluted marine microbial communities from Coal Oil Point, Santa Barbara, California, USA - Santa Barbara Oil Seep Sample 6 (SPAdes)... | ecosystem: Environmental > Aquatic > Marine... | reverse complement strand
GGGTGTCGGCGTGTTGGCTGCGGGGGACGATCTCTTCGTTAATTTCGACGGCGATACGACGACCGCTAAGGCCCAGCTGTTCAACTAAGTCAGCGGCGGTTAGGCCGGTCGACAGCGTATGGGGTTCGCCGTTTAGACGTATCTGGATAGACATAGATAGGCGTGTCTCATTCGTCGTGGTAGTTCGTTCTCTAAGGCATTCTCTATTGTAGCGGTTTCGCACCGTGCAAGGTAAGCCGTAGGTGCAATCAGCGCGATGGATGCCACCCACAATAGGCGTAGGAGAGCAGCGTGCAACGAACAGATAAAGTGTGGTGGTGTATCGCGGCGCTATCGGGCGCGATGATGGTAATGCTAGGTGCCTATGCCGCCCATGGCCTGGCGGCGCGCACCACAGAAGCGATGGTGAGTGCGGTTGAAACCGGAGTGCGCTATCAGGCCTGGCACACGCTTGCCGTCATGATCGTGCTGGTATGGCGCCAAGTGCAGCCGCTTGCCGGACAACGCTGGGTGCTGGCGCTGTGGGCGCTTGGCATGTCGTGTTTTTCAGGCTCGCTCTACTTGATGGCGCTGGCGGGGCTGAACCTTGGCATTGTCACCCCCATTGGCGGGCTACTGTTGATGGCCGGTTGGTTGGCGCTTGGAGCGGTAGCCCTGCTAGCGCAGCGCCGTCATACGTAGCCGTAACGCGTTGCCAATCACGCTCACTGACGAGAGGGACATCGCCGCTGCGGCGATAATCGGTGATAACAAAATACCTGTGAAGGGGTACAAAATCCCTGCGGCAATGGGGATGCCTGCCGCGTTGTAAGCAAAGGCAAAAAAGAGATTTTGGCGGATATTGCGCATGGTGGCTTTTGAGAGCTTATGCGCCGTGGCAATACCGGTAAGATCCCCTCGTAGTAGGGTAACCCCAGCGCTTTCTATTGCCACATCGGTGCCGGTTCCCATTGCAATGCCGACATCAGCTGTAGCCAGCGCAGGTGCATCGTTCACGCCGTCGCCGGCCATGACAACAATGCGCCCTTCATCGCGGAGATGCTGAATCACTCGGCCCTTGTCTTCTGGAAGTACTTCAGCTTCGACCTCATCAATGCCTAGCCGACGCGCCACAGCTTCTGCGGAGGTACGATTATCGCCTGTCAGCATTACCACTCGAATGCCTTCAGCCTGTAGTGAACGGATAGCTTCTTCGGTGGTCTCCTTGACCGGATCGGCAATGGCGAGAAGCCCAGCCAAATTCCCGTCGATGCTCGCAAAGATGACCGTAGCACCGTCACTGCGCAATTGATCGGAATGTGTGTCTTGAGACTGGGTGTTAACGCCTTCGCTTTCCATCAAGAGCCGGTTGCCCAGGGCAATACGCTTGCCATCTATCTGGCCTATAACGCCCATGCCGTTGGGAGCCTCGAAGTCCAACGCTTCTGTTAATTTTACCTCTGCCTTTTTAGCCTTTTCGACTATTGCATGGGCCAAGGGATGCTCGCTGCCTCGCTCAAGACTAGCTACCAAGCGCAAAAGCTCCGATTCAGCAATGCCCTCAGTGGGAATCAACTCGGTCACTCGTGGTTTGCCTTCGGTAAGCGTGCCGGTTTTGTCGACGACGACGGTGTCGACTTTCTCTAGACGTTCAAGAGCTTCGGCGTCGCGGATCAACACGCCTAACTGGGCTCCGCGCCCTACACCCACCATAATCGACATGGGGGTAGCGAGGCCTAGCGCGCACGGACAGGCAATGATCAGAACACTAACCGCCGCAATCAGGCCAAACGCCATCGGCGGGGTAGGGCCCCACACTGACCAAGCGATGAAAGCCACAACGGCAATGAGAATAACGACGGGTACAAAGACGCTGGCGACTTTGTCGGCAAGCCCTTGAATGGGTGCGCGGCTACGCTGGGCGCTGGCGACCATTTGCACAATCTGCGACAGCATGGTGTCCTGGCCGACCTTGTCAGCGCGCATGACAAATGATCCTTGGCCATTGATACTGCCACCAATGACGCCATCGCCAACTTCTTTTTTCACCGCTAGTGGTTCGCCGGTAACCATAGATTCGTCAACGTTGGAGCGACCTTCCATCACTTCGCCATCTAATGGCACCTTATCGCCGGGGCGCACCCGTAGACGATCCCCGACCTGAACCTGATCAAGGGAGATATCTTCCTCATTGCCCTGACCATCAAGGCGTAGAGCGGTAGCGGGCGCTAGGTCGAGCAGGGCGCGAATAGCGCCAGAGGTTTTTTCACGAGCGCGTAGCTCTAATACTTGTCCCAGTAAAACTAAAACGACAATCACTGCCGCTGCTTCGAAATAAACGGCCACTGAGCCATCGGCTTGTCGGAATGCATCGGGAAAGATGCCCGGAGCGAGGGTGGCCAGCAAACTGTAGATCAACGCGGTGCCGGTACCGATCGCGATTAGCGTGAACATATTAAGGCTGCGATGCACTAGCGAATGCCATCCGCGTACAAAGAATGGCCAACCTGCCCAGACGACTACCGGCGTTGCCAGCAGTAGTTGAATCCAGTTAGAGGTTTGCTGGGAAATAAAATGCATAAGGCCAAACACGTGGCCACCCATTTCTAGGGCAAACACGGGCAGGGTCAGTACTAGGCCGATCCAGAAACGCCTGGTCATGTCCTTGAGTTCGTCTGAAGGGCTGGTGTCAGCAGAGACGGTCTCAGGTTCCAACGCCATGCCGCAGATAGGGCAGTCGCCTGGCCCTTCTCGTCGAACTTCGGGGTGCATCGGGCAAGTATAAATAGAACCCGAGGATACTGACGCTAGTGACTGTTTGCTTGGCCCAAGGTACGCGTCAGGCTTGGTAACAAACTTATCTCGACACTTTTCTGAGCAGAAGTACCAGTCCTTACCCACGTGATGGGCATGGTGGTGAGTGGCATGGGGGTCAACATCCATGCCACAAACAGGGTCTTTCACCTTTCTTTCGGCATGGTCTTCAGACATCGTTCATTCTCCCCGTTTGGCGAACAAGGCGCATGGCTTCGTGCTCTTCAAGATCCAAAAGAGACTCTAGGAGATCTTTGGCTTCAGGAATTTCCGCTTTGCCGACGAGGGTTCGATAAAGATTTATTGTTTGTTCATGGAAATCAAAAACCTCTCGGCAAATGTCGTCAACACTCAGCTTAGCGTAGGGAGCATCGCAGGTACGATGCGTACGGATAGGTTTATGCTCCAAATAGTCATAAGCGTAGGTTTTTAATGCTTTTGCATCAGCAGTCTGTTCAAAGCGCGCCACAACGCGCTGCATTTCCGATTCCTGTGTAGCTAAGTAACTGAGCAACATGCGAGCGCGTTCTTCTTGGTGTTGATCGGCGCAATGGGCAAGGCAATCAGCAAGATGCTTGTGTAGCTGACGCGTCCAATCGATCAATTCACCAAAGGTTCTGACGTCCATGGGTAGCTCCTATAACGCTATTAACGTTAATGGGTATGAGAGTGATCGCTATCGTTTGAAGTGTCGCGTTTGGATAAGAAAAGCCACTCTCCGAGTAAAAGACTAGCCATTACTACGCTGGCAACGATGAGCACTAACGGATCAGAGGTGGCTTTTACCCAAACAAAGCCAATTAACACGACGGCATCAAGCAGTATGGCAATGCTAGGAATGACAGGATTAGCCCCCACACTGTCTTTCAGGTGGCGAAGCACACCCCAGTGAATGGCCATATCCATGATCAGGTAGAAAATGATGCCTAGTGCTGCGATGCGGCTCAGGTCAAAAAAAGCGGTGAGCGCTAAACCAAACACGATGGTGTACACCAGTGTGTGCTTTTGCACACTGCCCGGCATATGAAAATGGCGGTGGGGAACCAACTTCATTTCTGTCAGCATGGCGAGCATGCGTGAAACGGCAAAGACACTGGCGATGATGCCGCCCGCCGTTGCCAGCATGGCGAGGATCACGGTAAACGCAACCGCTGCTTCACCCAGCGCGGGCCGGGCCGCAGCAGCCAGGGAATAATCCTGCGTTTCAATTATTTCAGGCAGGGAAAGGTTACTGGCAACGGCAAAACCGACCAGCGCATAAATCACCACGCATAGCGCAATCGAAATGGTGATGGCTTTGCCAACGTTGCGTTTGGGATCTTTAAGTTCAGAGCCGCTGTTGGTAATGGTGGTGAAGCCTTTGAAAGCCAGGATACCGAGCGCCGTGGCACCTAGAAAACCAGCTAATGTCGGTGTGGGGGCGTCGCTACCAGAGCTGGAGCCCATTTCCAGGGAGTCGGCGATAAACACACCGACAATACCGAACACCACAATGCCGCCTATTTTGATAAATCCGAGCACCGAGGCGACAGTCTCGATCAGGCGATTAGTTGATAAGTTGATCAAGAAGGCCGTTAGCAGCAAGCCGACCCCGAGCAAGGGCACGAACAGCGAACGGTCGCCCATATCAAACAGTTCAAGCGTATAAGAGCCAAAGGTTCTCGCTAGAAAACTTTGTGCGATCACCATGGAGAAATACATAAGAAGGGCGTGAAAAGCAGTAGTCAGCGTCGGGCCGTACGCTTTCTGCAAATACATGCCAATGCCACCTGCCGATGGATAGGTATTGGATATTGTGACGTAGGAATACGCGCTAAAAGCAACGATGACCGCAGCGGCCAGAAAGGCCAGAGGGAATAAATATCCTGTCATTTCGGCCATTTGGCCGGTAAGGGCGAAGATGCCGGCCCCAATCATCACGCCGGTGCCTAATGCAACGGCACCGACCAAACTAAGGCTACCTTCTTCGTACTGCGGCGTTCTATCCTTATCCGCCATGGGCAAACCTCCTTTTACTGAGCCAGCAACGGGCGCGGTTGCTGCACTGCTATTGAGCGTTCCTTACCTATAGCGTGGAAGGCTTACCTGAAAGCAACCTGAATATCGCCCGATGAAAACATGACCTTGATCAAGCGTTATGCGAATAGGATGGGCTCACCCGATCAACATGCGAAGTGGCATCCACAGCCCCATACCCATCATTACGAGGTTTTCGGTGAGTGACACAAAGCCTAGCGGTACGTTGCTGTTGCCACCCACGCAGGCGCATTTGAGCTCACGTTTGTCGATATATACCGCCTTAAATACCGAAACAGCCCCCACGGTGCCGACGAATAGCGCCAGTGGTGCGGCCAGCCAGATAAGCGTGCCCGCCAACATCAGCAGCCCCGCAAGTGTCTCGGCGTAGGGGTAAACGTAACTGTAGGGGACGTGGCGCTGGGCGAGCAGGTCATAGTTGAGAAACATGGTGCTAAAGCTTTCTACATCCTGCAGCTTTTGCAAACCCAGGAGCACCATCGCCGTGGCGACGGCGTACTCCGGCATACGTGCAGTGAATAGCGTGCCCTGCGCCGCCCAACTGACGGCAAAACCGACGAGCAGTGCGGTGGCAAAAATCGCCAGCACGGGGCGATAGGTGGTGGCCTTTGGATCAGGAACGCTCATGCCCAGGTGCTTACGCAGCTCTTCATAGCCGCCAATACGTTCATCGCCCAGATATACCTGCGGCGTCGTGTCGACGTTTTCCTGCTGTTTAAACGCGTCAATTTCTTCCCGTGAGGTCAGCAGGTTGTCGTCCACCTCGTAGCCTTTGCGCTTGAGCAGGTCGACGGTTTTTAAGCCGAACGGACACATGTGCTCCGCTGTTTTCATCCGATAAACGCGAGCAGTAGAGTGCGTGGTTGATACCATCATTAGCCTCTTGTTTATTCATTAACTCGATATTGCTTACCTATTAGCCTAGAACCTATGTGCCACCTTTAGGTCAAATGGGCGGTTCTCACTAGTTTGTCCAAGCAGTGTAGGTGCCTCGGAACCACAGGCATCGTTGTACAAAAAAACGCCACCTTCCGGTGGCGCAGTGCTTAACGATTTAAAACATTAACCTGACACCTGCAACCACACCGGCATCTTCGCTACTATTCCCACTAGCACGCGAAAGGTCGGCGGTATCGCCATACTCTTTTACCCAGTAAGCGCCCACGTACGGAGCGAAGCGGCGGGACACTTCATAGCCGAGACGCATACCCACACGCACTGAGTTTAGCCCCTCGCCGACACCAAACTCCTCGACTTCGCTGGCAGCAACGGCTATTTCAGTACGTGGCTGCAGATAAAGGCGTTGCGTCAGGCGCAGGTCGTATTCGCCCTCAAAGCTGGCGGCCAGGTCGCCGTCATCGCTCAGCTTTAGGGCGACATCGGTTTCGATGCCGTAGGGCATCACCCCTTGCAGGCCTACCACGGCATAGGTGCGCTCGGCGTGGTCATCGGAAAATACGCCACCCTGGTAACCCACGCCGCCCTGTAACTCCCAAAAGTCGGCAACCAGGCGACTGTAGAGCAGTTCAAGGGATTCGAACTCGGCATCCTCGCCGTCGCCCTGGACGTTCTCGCCTTCCGACTTGAGGTATACACGGTTAACATCGCCGCCGTACCAGCCTTGAAAGTCCCACACAACGGCCTCTTCGCCGTTATCAGGCACGCTATATTCAAGACGATCAAAGAGCGCCATACCCATATTGTGTTCCATCATCGGGGCTGGCCAATCTTTCGGCGCATCGTAACCATCTTCCGCATGGGCAGCGGTGGTTATGACAAACGCTAAGCTAATGCCAGTGAAGTAGAGCTTGGCTTTCATACTGCCTCCTTAAGAAACCTGAACAACGCGGAACATTCCGGCATCCATGTGATAGAGCAGATGGCAATGGAAGGCCCAGCTGCCTTCGGCATCTGCCGTGATCAGCGCCGAAACCCGCTCGCCGGGCTTAACGTTCAAGGTGTGCTTGCGCGGAATCAGCTCGCCCTGACCGTTTTCCAGCTCCATCCACATACCGTGCAGGTGAATGGGGTGTTCCATCATGGTGTCGTTGACCAGGATCAGGCGTAGGCGCTCGCCCTTTTCGAAGTGGATGGGGCCGGAGACCTCGCTGAATTTTTGGCCGTCGAACGACCACATGTAGCGCTCCATGTTGCCGGTGAGGTGCAGTTCAAGCTCGCGTCCAGGCTCGCGGCGGTCGGGCCAAGGAGTGAAGGCTTTCAAGTCTTGGTAAACCAGTACACGGCGCTCGTTGGGATCAATACCTATGCCCACTTGACCATAGCGCGAGCCCGGCTGGGCTTCACCAGACGCCAGCATGCCGCTTGCGAGTGCGAGTGCGAGTGCGTTGTGCTGCTCTCCGGTCATACCAGTGGGGTGTTCCATGCCACTCATACCCGACATAGCTGAATGATCCATGCCTTCCATGTTGGAATGATCCATATCGTCCATATTGGACATGCCCGAGTGATCCATGCCCTGCATGTTCGACATACCCGAATGATCCATGCCCTCCATAGTGGAGTGATCCATGCCGCCCATGCCATGGGCACCCATGGCTTCCATACCGCGGTCAGCAATTTGGCGACGGTCAGGAATCTCCGCCTGCATGCCTTCACGCGGGGCTAGGGTGGCACGAGCGTAGCCGCTGCGATCCATGGATTCGGCAAAGATGGTGTAGGCTTGATCGTCTTCGGGTGACACCAAGACGTCGTAGGTTTCGGCAACACCGATACGGAACTCATCGACAGGGACGGGCTGAACCGGTTGGCCGTCGGCGGCTACTACGGTCATTTTGAGGCCGGGTATACGTACATCGAAGTAGGACATCGCCGAGCCGTTGATCACTCGTAGCCGAACACGCTCACCCGGCTTGAACAGGGCGTTCCAGTTTTCCTCTGGGGAGTGGCCGTTGAGCAGGTAGGTGTAGGTACTGCCGGTAACGTCGGCAATATCCCGTGAGCTCATGCGCATTTTGGCCCACATACTGCGCATCTCGACGGTGGGGGCTAAACCATTTTGCCGTACATCGGCAAAGAAATCGGCAACCGTGCGTTCCTGAAAGTTGTAATAACCCTCCATGGTTTTCAGATTGCGAAATACCGACATGGGGTCTTCAAACGTCCAGTCCGTCAGCAGCAGCACGTGTTCGCGGTCATAGCGGAAAGGCTCGCGCTCGTCAGCGTCGATAATCAGCGGCCCCACGTGGCCTAGCTGCTCCTGCATACCTGAGTGGCTGTGGTACCAGTAGGTGCCGTTCTGGCGCACAGGGAAGCGGTAGGTGAAGGTTTCACCGGGCGCGATACCGGCAAAGCTGACCCCCGGTACTCCATCCATTTCCGGTGGCAGAATCAAGCCGTGCCAATGAATGGAGGTGGATTCATTAAGTAGGTTGGTAACGCGTAGCACCGCGTCCTGCCCTTCCTTTAGGCGAATCAACGGGCCGGGGCTAGTACCGTTGATGCTAAAAGCGCTGGTCTCCTGGCCATCAATAGAAATGGACTCACGCCGGATGGCCAGCGATACCTCCGGGCCTTCTTCCACGCCCTTGGAATAGACGTTTGTACGCCCCCAGGGGTTGGCCCAGGCGGGGCTCAAACCCATGGCAGCGGCAGAGCCCAACCCCAGCGCCGCACTGCCTTTCAGCACCTGGCGGCGTGAAAGCGGGTGGGTGATAAAATTCGAACGCGTCATATAAAGCTCCCATCGCTGATGAATTTCATCATCTTGGGGGAGCAAGCTGAATCAATGCTGAAAAAGACGCTATGCGGCGTTAATACCCCTTAGTGGCAGCGTGGTGGTTACCCGCAGACCACCCAACGGGCTGCGTTCGAACTGGCAGTGTCCTGCGTAACGCGCCACTAGCTGCGCAAGTATGGAAAGCCCCAGGCCGTAACCAGGACGGCGTTCATCCAGCCGGGTGCCGCGCTCGCCCAAGCGCGCTATATCGCTTTCAGCAACGCCGGGGCCGTCGTCGTCAATCGTTAGTGTTAGAGCGAGCTCAGAAGTGCTGATATGGCAACGAATCGCGTTGGTGGCCCATTTGCCTGCGTTATCCAACACAATGCCCAGCATTTCGGCGTAATCGTGGGCGTCGATAGGCACTTGGTCGCGCTGATTAACTGCTTGCGTTAGCTCGAACACCTGCTGAGGATAGAGGCTCTGAAACATAACCATCAGGCGCTGGCTGTCGCGGGCGAGGTGGGTCATGCGCCCTGCATGGGGGCCAGCAATACGCGCGCGGCGAAGCTCGGCATCTAACTGAGCGTTGATATCCTCCAATCGCATCAGTACCTTGTGGCGGCGGCTTTCATCAATGGGTCTGCCGCCTCTAAGTACTTGGGTGATCGCCGCCAAAGGTGTCTTAAGCGCATGAGAAAGGTTGGCTACCGACTCTCGTGAGCGCTGCAATCGCAAGTCGATGTCATCCATAAAGCGATTGAGTTGTGCGACCAAGCCATCAAGCTCTGCGGGGGCTGCAAGAGAAAGCCGTTGACGCTCTCCAGACTGGAGCTCTTCAAGCTGTTGTCGCAGTTGCCATAATGGCTTCAGGCCACGATTAACGGCCAGCATGTTGAGTGCCACCAGCACCGATAGCAGGCCTGCCGCAATGCCACCTACCCACCAGTGCAAAGTGGCTAAACCTTTTTCTACCTGAGAAAAATCTTCACCGATTAACAATACGCCGTTGGTGCCTTGCCACTCGAATTGCTGGCGATACACCAGTAAGTGGCGCTCGCCGCGCTTTACCTCGACTAGCGAATCACCAGCTTCCTCAAGTAAGGTTGCTAGCTGACGTTGCCATTCGGGGTGTGAGGCGCTGATCTCACCATTAAGTCGCAGCACATAAAGGTGGTGAAAAACCTGATAACTTTGACTCGCCGATGTGAGCGAAGAGGGTATGGCTAACTGGTCATTTTCCAACTGCGATACTGCGTGTTCGGCTTCACGCTTGAGGCGTTCACCGAGAAACTCCTTAGCAAGATTTTGCAAAAACACGCCGTGCAGCAACCATGTCAAACCCACGACTAAGAGCGCAACGCCTCCCAGCCAAGCTAGCAGGCGAAACCTTAAGCTACGTTTATTAACGTGAAACAAAAACGTACCCCTGGCCGCGGCGTGTCTGGATAATCGATTTGCCAAGATAACGGCGCAAACGAGCCACGTATACCTCTACCAAGTTGGGTGCGGCAGCGTCTTGCTCCAACGCGTAAAGCTGTTCCAGCAATCGCTCCTTGGAGTGAATACGGTCAGGGTGGAGCATCAGGTAGCGTAGTAGTCGAAACTCGGTGGCGGTAAGCGAACGCCATGTTGTCCCTTCGCTACAAACACGCTGGCCCGCTTCATCCAAGGACACCCCGTTGAGAGTGATGACTTGGGATAATTGGCCAGAGTGCCTGCGTAGCAGGGCCTTTAAACGCGCCATCAGTTCGGCTTCGTGAAAGGGTTTGGTGAGGTAGTCGTCAGCCCCTGTTTCCAAGCCAATGACCTTGTCTTCCCAGGTGTCGCGCGCGGTGAGTATCAGAACCGGGGTCGGGCGTTTTTGCTTGCGCCAACGCGTGATTAGCTCAAGACCCGAACCATCGGGTAATCCAATATCTAGGATGGCAAGCTCGTACTCCTCGGTTGCCATGAACGACGTAGCCGACTGAACGGTGTCGGCTACGTCGACGAGGTAACCGTTGTCTTTCAGACTTTCAGCCAAACTTTCAGCTAATAGGTCATCGTCTTCTAAAAGCAACAGTTTCATAGGGAGCCTCTGATTAATGTGATGAGCGCAGGCCAGACAAGGCAAAAATCAACGAAAAAGCGGGGTTGTAAATGAGCATTTTGAGATGATTTTTAACGCAGTATGGCCAAGCGCAATAGTTAATCAGAGGTTTCATAGGTTATATCGCGTTAGAAATTAATATCACCATACATCCCTGATTCATAATGGCCAGGGATATTACAGGCGTACTCCAGACTCTCAACGTTCGAGGGGGCTGTCCACACCAGTGTTTTGGTCTCACCTGCCCCAATGGTGATAGATGGCATCTGCCCGCCGTGCGCACCTTCTGCCATGTCGTGGCCACCGTGTCCGCCATGAGCGTCACCATGGCCGCCACTCATTTCCTGCATCATTATCCGATGCTCTTCCTGGGCGGCTTTATCACCTATTACAAATTCGTGTTCAAGGTTGCCATTATTGATAATTTCAAACCGAATGGTTTCACCTGCGGTGACTTGTATGGCTTCAGGATCAAACCACATATCACCCGCTTCTACGCTAATCGTGCGGTCAACCTCGGCATTGCTAGCGCTGTGCTGACTGTCCTCGTGCTCACCAGCGGCCCATGCTGTGAAGGTTAAGGTACTAAGCGATACCGTTAGTAGGCCAAGCATCAGGTAATTCGTGCGCATTATGTTTGCCTCGCAGTGGTATTTACCCATTACTTATATCGCGCGAACCTGAAATGAGCCTGAACCGTGAGTTTTCGGACAGAGCCTAATGACCTGCGTCAAGAAAGCATTGTTAAACATGCTGGCTAACTTGACCTCCGTGTCACACATAGGTTGTAAGCTTCAGTTGTGTAATAAGCATGTTGGTATCATTGCTTTAATGCTCGTAGGAGTTTTGCCATGATGAACGCAGACTGTTTTGCCTTTATGAGCTCTTTGGGCTGGGTAGGCTGGTTAATGCCTCTCGCATTTTTATTGCTGGCGGGGCTTGGGATCGCGTCGCTTACTAAATATCTTTTTAGTCGTTCTCATCAAGGAGGCCACGCATGAGCCGTTTAACGACATCACTATTTTTATCCGGCGCACTGGTTCTGGGGGCCACCTCGGCCCATGCGGCACTGCCTGACGAGGCCACACTGTATAAAAATCCCCAGTGCGGCTGCTGTGACGGTTATGCACGCCATCTTGAAGAACTCGGCGTAGAAGTAACGATCATTGATGACGTAGAGCTAGGCGATGTCAAGCAGCAGGCGGGCGTGCCCTACGGACTGGGGTCGTGCCATACCATCGAGATGGGCGAGTATTGGATCGAAGGCCATGTTCCGATGGAAGCCGTGCAGGCGCTGTTCGAGCAACAGCCTGATCTTGACGGTATTGGCTTGGCCGGTATGCCCATTGGCACGCCGGGTATGCCGGGGCCTCAGGACGAGCCCTATAACGTCTATGCGTTTAGCGACCAGCAAGATGAGCCGTTCATGACGCTGGCGCCGTGATGCCGTGCTCCTCCGGCACGTCGATATCGATAAGCGTGCCGTTGTCCTGCACGGCATACTCTCGGTAGTGTGCCGTGTGGCGACGAATAATGTCTTTGGCACCGGCGTCGCCGCTTAACGTTTGAAGGGCTGGCCATTGTGAACGTCCGAATATAACCGGATGGCCTGGTTGGCCTTTGAAGCAGGGCCTCACGATGGTGTCGTGAGTGGCTCGCTGCTGTAGCGCGAATAGCGTGTCTCGCTGCAGGTAGGGCATATCGCCCAATAAAATCGCCACCGCTTCCACGTTCGAGAGGCGAGGATCATTGCTAAGCGCCGTTACCGCCTCGGCCAGACTTGAACCCAGCCCAAGGCGCGCCTGACGAATGCGAATAAGCGGCGTGCCTTCGGCAAGCCCTAAAAGATCTGTGTCGTCCTCTTCGCGGATCGCTACGCGTAGCAGAGGAAACGCTTGCTCTGCGTTGGCGACGCTGGCAGCTAACATCGTGCGTCCATCAGCCAAGCACGCGCAGCGCTTGTCGTGCTCACCAAACCGGCGCGAGTAACCGGCGGCCATGACCAATGCGACAACGTTGCTAGAGCTCATTGATAGTTTTTCCGTGTTGCACCCGCACGATATCCGCCATAACAGCGAGAGCAATCTCAGCTGGGGTCTTGCTTCCCAGCGCGAGACCAATTGGCATATGCAGGCGGTCGACCTGCTCTTCGGTTAACCCCCCGGAACGAATTAACCGCTCAGCGCGCTCAGTCGATGTGCGCCTTGAACCCATCACGCCGATATAGAAAGCAGGCGTGCGTACAGCCTCCATCATAGCTAAATCATCAATACGCGGGTCGTGAGTGAGCGCCACAACCGCCGTTGCGCTATGGCAAGCGCCGGAGGCAATGTAGAGCGAGGGCAGTAACGCTTTGACGGTCACCCCTGGCACTGCAAAGTCTGCGCAGACCGCCTCGTCTGGATCGCAGACGATCACTTCAAACCCCAGAGCAGCGGCAAAGGCGGCACAAGGGGCGGAAATGGGCGAAATGCCGGCAATAATGAGCCGTCTGGCCGGAGCAATCCGCATTTGAACAACATCTTGCCGATCATGTTCTTGTTCATCGCAGGGTTGACCATCCAACCGAACCACACGAGGGCCGAGAGTGTCATCCTCGCTGAAGGAGTGCTCTCCCGTGGATAAATTCACGTTACGCATCAAACGGTGATGGCCATCAAGGGTAGCTAGCAGGGTGGCCAAGTGCTCCTGCGTGTCAGCAGTCGAGAGCAGACGCTCAATCAACACTTCTAAAACACCGCCACAGGGAAGCGCAATATGCGCGCCTTGAGTATCGTCGGGGTCACCATAGCGCGTCACCGTAATTGGGCGATCATATTCTCCCTCGCCGAGACGCTTTATAAAGTCATCCTCTACACAGCCACCCGAAAGCGAGCCGATGTGTTTACCCTCTTGGCTGACGACCATCCACGAGCCCGGCGCGCGTGGCGAAGAGCCAAATGTGGCCAGCACGGTACACAGCCAAATCGTTTCCCCTTCCAGAGACCACTTAAGCGCTTGCTCAATCACTTGCCGATCCAAATGCTGCATTTATAACGTTTCCAATAGTTAGCAAACGGCATCCATTGCCTGTTTTGGCGTGGGCATAAGACTTATAGCCTAGCGTAGCAACAGCGTGTACAGAGGATGTAATCGATTTTTTTCAGAACCTTTATGCCCAATCGCCGGGTTGCTTACTCCAATCATGACTATGCTGAAGTCGTGACGACATTCATAAAGCGACAGCAATGAGCAGGGAAGGCACATAGTTATGAACCCACCTAATAGCGCTGAAAGGCGTCGCGAAACCGCGCAGAATGGCGCGGAGCGCTCGAACGTCTCTTTAGTGGTCAATGGAGCAAGGCACCAGCTTGAACTGGATAACCGAACGACGCTGCTGGATGCCTTGCGTGAACATTTAAAACTCACCGGCACCAAGAAGGGCTGCGACCACGGTCAGTGCGGCGCCTGCACGGTGTCGGTGAATGGCGAACGGATTAACGCCTGCCTGACGCTGGCGGTGATGCATGAAGGTGATGACGTGGCGACCATCGAAGGGTTAGGGGAAGCAGATCATCTTGATCCAATGCAGCAAGCGTTTCTCGATCATGACGCCTTCCAGTGCGGCTACTGCACGCCGGGCCAGATCTGTTCGGCAAAGGCTGTGCTAGAGGAGATTCGAGCAGACCTGCCCAGCCATGTAACGAAGGATCTAACCGCACCTATAGAGGTGACCGACGCCGAGATTCGCGAGCGGATGTCGGGCAATCTCTGCCGCTGTGGCGCTTATGCCAATATTCTAAAAGCCATTAATCAGGTGGCGGAGGAGCACGCATGAGAGCCTTCTCCTATGAACGCGTGTCTGATCCTGCTCAGGCGGCTGCCCGTGCCGCTGAAGTGTCTGGCGCCAAATTTATTGCCGGTGGCACCAACCTGCTTGATTTGATGAAGCACGAGATTGAAACCCCGCTGCACCTGATTGATGTAACGGGTACTGGGCTCAACGCTATTACCGAGACCAGCAACGGCGGTTTGCGTGTAGGGGCATTAGTGAGTAACAGTGCGCTCGCCGCCGACCACCGAATTCGTCGTGATTATGCGGTGCTCAGCCGAGCCCTTGTCTCAGGCGCATCGGGCCAGCTTCGCAATAAAGCCACGACCGGCGGTAATCTGCTCCAGCGCACCCGCTGCCCCTATTTTTACGACACCGGCATGCCCTGCAACAAGCGTTCGCCAGGGGCTGGCTGTGCGGCACTCGGTGAAGGCGCCAGCTCGCGTGGGCTGGGCGTTATCGGTACCTCAGAGGCGTGCATTGCCACTCATCCCTCGGACATGGCCGTTGCGCTCAGGGTATTAGATGCTGAAGTGGAAACCATCACGCCGAGTGGGGAGACGCGATACCAGTCGCTGGATGCGTTTTACCAATTACCTGGCGACACCCCAGAGGTTGAAAACACGCTGGCGCCGGGCGAGATGATTACCGGTGTTGTACTGCCAGCGCCTGTTGAAGGCCGCCACGCCTATTTTAAGGTGCGTGACCGAGCCTCTTACGCCTTCGCGCTGGTCTCCGTTGCGCTTATCCAAACGCCGGATGGCAGTGGCCGTGTCGCGCTTGGCGGCGTGGCCCCGATGCCTTGGCGCCGTGACGAAGCCGATGCAGCGCTGCCGCAGGGAGCTTCAGCGGTGATGAGCCAATTACTGGACGGCGCCCGCCCGACCCAAGACAACGCTTATAAGCTTACCCTGGCAGAGCGAACGCTTGCCGCGCTGCTGGCTCAGGAGTGACCCATGGACTTTAATCAATCAGCGGAAGATAACCTGTTCGATCGCGCCCGTATTATCGGCAAACCCCATGTGCGAATCGACGGCACGCTTAAGGTGATGGGGTGTGCGCCCTATGCTTATGAGCGTCATGACGTGGCGGCGGATCAACTGGTGGGCTACCCCCTGTGTGCGACCATTGCCAAGGGGCGAATTACCCATATGGATGCGTCGGCTGCCCGGGCCGCCCCAGGTGTTGTTTCAGTGGTAACGACGCTGGAGATTGAGCCACTTGATCGCTCGGAAAACAACGTTGCCCGGCTGTTCGGTGGCGATAAGATTGCCCACTACCATCAGGCGATCGCGGTAGTGGTGGCGGAGACTCTGGAGCAGGCACGTAGCGCCGCGGCGCTGATTGATGTCAGCTACCAGCAAGAGCAGGGTATCTTCGACCTTGAAGCTGCTTGGGAAAAGCTGGATAACACCGGCGAACCGCTTTCAGACGTGGGCGACGTTGACGCGGCGTTTCAAACCGCGGCCTTCACGCTGGATGAAGTCTATCGCACCGCTTCCCAAAGCCACGCCATGATGGAACCCCACGCGTCGATTGTTGACTGGTCTGATGGCGGGCAAATGACGGTGTGGACGTCGAACCAGATGATCGAAATGAATAAACAGGCGTTGGCGACCTCCTTCAATCTCGACCCCGACACGATTCGCGTCGAAAGCCCCTACATTGGCGGTGGCTTTGGCGGGAAACTGTGGCTGCGCGCTGACGCGGTACTCGCCGCCCTCGGCTCGCGGGCCTCAGGGCGGCCGGTCAAGCTGGCCTTGCCGCGTCCGCTGGTGTTCAACAATGCGACCCACCGCTCTGGCACCATTCAGCGACTGCGAATCGCTGCCGATGCCCAGGGCAAGATAATCGCCTTCGACCATGCCGCGGTTTCGCATACCCTGCCCGGCGGAAGCGGCGAGAACCCGGTCAATCAAACCCGCACGTTTTACGCCGGTGCGAGTCGCCGCGTCGCTCATCAGCCTGTTGAGATGGATCTACCCGAATCGGCGGATATGCGCGCTCCCGGCGAAGCCTCAGGGCTTGCCGTGCTGGAAATTGCCATGGATGAAATGGCGCAGAAGCTGGAGATGGATCCCGTCGAGTTCAGGATACTCAACGACACCCAAGTCGACCCGGAAGATCCCTCAAAGCCCTTTAGCGATCGTCATTACGTTGAGTGTTTACGCCAAGGCGCAGCAGCCTTTGGCTGGGAGGCGCGCAACCGCTCGCCTGGGGAAAAACGCGAAGGAGAGTGGTTGATCGGTTACGGTATGGCAGGGGCCTATCGCGGAGCGCCCACGCTGGATTCCGGGGCACGCGTACGTTTGCAGGACGGGCGGCTGATCGTTGAGACCGATATGACCGATATCGGCACCGGCTCCTACACCATTCTCGCTCAGACGGCTGCTGAAACGATGGGGATTGAGCTGGACGCCGTTGAAGTTCGGCTGGGCAACAGTGCCTATCCTATATCTTCGGGTTCAGGCGGGCAGTTTGGGGCTACTAGTTCAACCGCTGGCGTGTACGCCGCCTGTTTGGCGCTTCAAGAGCAGATCGCCAAGCGCTTAGGCGTCGAAAAGCCGCGTTTTGAAAACAGCCGCGTGCTAGCCGTGGATACTGACTTGGCGCTTGCCGATGTGGCAAACGGCGAAGAGCTTGTCGCCGAAGATACGATCCACTTTGGCGACTTTAAAGACGATATGCAGATTGGCACCTTTGGAGCGCATTTCATCGAGGTTGGGGTGCATGCCTATACCGGCGAAACGCGTGTTCGACGTATGCTCGCGGTGTGTGATGCGGGCCGCATCCTAAATCCGATCACCGCGCGTAGCCAAGTGCTTGGCGGTATGACGATGGGCGTGGGTGCTGCGTTGTCGGAGGGGCTAACCGTTGACCTTGAGCGCGGTTTCTTTGTTAATCACGACCTTGCCAGTTACGAGGTGGCGGTTCACGCCGATATCCCCGAGCAGGAGGTTATTTTTCTGGATACCACGGATGCGGCTTCATCGCCCTTAAAAGCCAAGGGGGTCGGAGAGCTTGGCATCTGCGGCGTGGCGGCGGCTATCGCCAACGCGGTTTATAACGCCACTGGTGTTCGGGTGCGTGAATACCCCATAACCCTTGATCGAATGATCGACCAGCTCCCGGAGGCTGGTCGCAGTGCGATTTTATAGTGCCGATTAAGGCGTCAAACTGTGGGTGAGGCAATCAGCATTGGCTTCTCGGCGGTAGACGAAGAGAGCGGCAGTGTGAACCCACTGACGGCGTTCATCATCTTATCAGCGGTGACCGATAGTTGTTCTGCCATGCTGTGGGAGTTTTCAACCGCCGCACGGGAGAGCTCCAGGGCATTGTAAATTTCGTTAACGCTTTGCTCGAGCTCTTCAACGCCTTGATGCTGCTGGCTAATTGCGCTTTCAGAATTGTTTAAACGCATGGCGACCTGCTCAAAGCTTTGAATAAGTGACCGAGTCGTCTCCGCAATGGTGGAAGTTTGTTTAACCCCTAGCAACACTTGGTCGGTGGTGGCCGCAATGGTATGGCGGATCTGAGTAGCAGTTGTTTGGGTATTTTTCGACAAGTTACGCACTTCGTTGGCAACCACGGCGAAGCCACGGCCGTGTTCACCAGCTCTTGCTGCTTCAACGGATGCGTTTAATGCGAGAAGGTTGGTTTGAAATGTGATGTTATCAATTTCGCCAAGCATCTCCTGGATAGCTTTGGAGTGCTTATCAAGTAGCCGCATCATTTCACCCATTTCCTCGACTTGCTTACCGTTTTGTCGAGCAATTTTCTCAGCATCGTTGGCCAGTTGACGTATATGTTGAGATTCTTTGGCGGTTTCCCGAGTCGAGGCTGCGAGTTCCGTCGTGCTAGTGGATATGCGCTCGGTTTGACTGCTGTTACGGGACGTTTGAGTGCGTAGTTGCTCTTGAGCAACAAAAAGCTGCTGACTGTAGTCCATAACGTGGCTTGCTGCGGTTTGTGTTTTTCGCAGGCTATCCGCTACCTGGTCGCGCATTTCTACGATTGCCGAGACTGCGGGCAACTGCTGTTCTTTTCTGCTGAAGGCAACGTCCAAGTTTCCGCTACCGGCGGCAATGGCAAAGCGAGTGACGTGAAGCCCTTCTTGCACCATGCTTTCCAGCACTTTTGCCAAATAGCCAAGAATAACGACTTGGACAACCACGGCGCCGCCGTGCATAAGTAAGCAATACAGTAAATCGACAGGGCTGTGGGTTATCGCCCCCTCTTCCATGACATGCATGTCACCCATGCTCACGTAAAGCTGAACGAGCCCCTGATACTGAAGCCAGGTAAAAAGAGCATGGTGAAGTGCTATGACCAAACCACCAAAAGCAATAACTCGCCAGTCGCTATAAAGGATTAAAACAGAGAGCAAGATAAAGATGCCAAAGTGTGCTTCGATCATGCCGCCACTTTGTTCGATCAATACGGCCGACCAGACCATCATCACAGCGGCTTTGATGAACCCGTTAGCAATGTGGCCTGGTAATTTATGCTGGAGAATATAGGTAAGCGGTAGAGTGGCAGCACTTACCACCGCTACTAGCATCAGCGTTTGGGTAAAAAAGCTAATCACCAAGCATAATAAAGCGACAAACCCTAGTGGCCACCACATGAGCCTGTCGGTACGCGCAATATGGTTCGAGAAAGAGGCGTCTGGCATTATTATATTTTCCTTGCTTTACAGCGGAAAGGAGTTGCTAGGGGGGAATACCCTGTCGACATTTTTTAAAATAACTTTATGGAGTTTTGCTAAATATAAGCAGTCTTTTCTATAGTTAGCACTTTCGCCGTAAGATTAATGGAGTTTTTATTCTTTGAGTAGTTAGTTAACAATTCTTCACTATTTGTTTTTGCTTATATTTTGATATAAGGATCACTAATGGATCATCCTCGTTTAGCTGGCTATTCACATTTGGGTGAGGTAGATCCCGTCAAGGCTTAGGCTTTCTTTGGTAGCGCATAGCTAGCGGTGACATGGACGACTGGGTGTACTTCATCACTGACCGAGAAAATCTGCACTTCTCCGACCGCTAAAAGTCGACCAAGCTTGATCAATTTGGCGTGGGCGATAATATCGTGATCGCCGGAGGCGGCACGCAGGAAGTGGCAGTTTAGGTCGCTGGTCACTGCCATCGGTTCGGGGCCGATCTGCGCCAGAATCGCAACGTAGAGTGCAACATCTGCAAAGCCCATCATGGTAGGGCCGGAAACCCGGGGGCCGGGGCGAAGATGCTCATGACCGATTTTAAGGCGCATGGTGGCAGTCATCTCACCTACGCTCTCTATCTTGCCCATCCGCTGGGGAAAGACTTCATCCAGAAAGTTTTCGATTTGCTCGGCAGTCATTACGGTCATTATTTTTTTCCTTTATAAAAAAGCCCCGAGGCATAAACCTCGAGGCTGATTACACCGTAAAACGATCTTACTTCGCCTTATGCACCTGACGCCACTCGTGAAGTAGCGGCTCGGTGTAGCCGGAAGGCTGCACGCGGCCTTTGAAGATTAGGTCAGAGGCGGCTTTGAAGGCAGTAGAACCTTCAAAATCGGCGCTCATGGCGGTGTAAGTAGGGTCGCCAGCGTTCTGCTCATCGACCACCTTGGCCATGCGTTTGAGCGTTTCTTCCACCCGCGGTGCATCGACAATGCCGTGGAGCAGCCAGTTGGCAATGTGCTGGCTGGAGATACGCAGCGTGGCGCGGTCTTCCATCAGGCCCACATTGTGGATATCCGGCACTTTTGAACAGCCCACGCCGTGCTCTACCCAGCGCACTACGTAGCCAAGAATACCTTGGCAGTTGTTATCCAACTCCTGCTGCTTCTCTTCATCCGACCAGTTGGCGTTTTCCGCCACCGGCACGGTGAGTAGGTCATCCAGGTAATCGGGCTCGCCCAACGCTTCCAGCTCGCGCTGAACGTCGGTGACGTTGACCTGATGGTAGTGCAGTGCGTGCAGCGCAGCAGCGGTAGGTGAAGGTACCCAAGCGGTGTTGGCACCCGCTTTCGGATGGCCGATTTTCTGCTCCAGCATGTTGTGCATCAGGTCTGGCATGGCCCACATGCCTTTACCGATTTGCGCACGACCACGCAGACCGCAGGCAAGACCCACTTGCACGTTGCTCTTCTCGTAGGCCTGAATCCAAGCGGCGCCCTTCATATCACCTTTGCGTACCATGGGGCCCGCTTCCATGGCGGTATGCATTTCGTCGCCGGTACGGTCAAGGAAGCCGGTGTTGATAAACGCCACCCGTGAAGCCGCTTCAGCGATACACGCCTTGAGGTTGACGGTGGTGCGGCGCTCTTCGTCCATGATGCCCATTTTCAGGGTGTCACGGTTCATGCCCAAAATGTCTTCGACACGACCAAACAGTTCGTTGGCGAAGGCGACTTCTTTAGGGCCGTGCATCTTCGGCTTAACGATGTAAACCGAACCGGTGCGGGAGTTGCGCGGCTGGTCGGCGTCTTTCTTCAGGTCGTGCAGCGCGAGCAGTGAAGTGACCACCGCATCAAGGATACCTTCCGGTAGCTCGTTGCCTTTCTCATCCAGAATCGCTGGTGTGGTCATTAAGTGGCCCACATTGCGCACGAACATCAGCGAACGGCCGGGCAGCGTGACGCTGCTGCCATCGGTGGTTTGCCAGGTGCGGTCAGCGTTAAGTTTACGAGTAAACGTCTTACCGCCTTTTTCGATCTTCTCTTCCAGATCGCCCTTCATCAGGCCCAGCCAGTTGCTGTAAACACCGACCTTGTCTTCTGAGTCCACCGCGGCTACGGAGTCTTCGCAATCCATGATGGCGGTCAGTGCAGCTTCAACCACGACATCTTTAACGCCTGCCGGGTCAGTTTTGCCGATGGAGTCGCTGGGATCGATCTGGATTTCTAGGTGCAGGCCGTTGTTACCCAACAGAATCGCGTCGGGTTTAGCCGCTTCACCGGTAAAACCGATCAGCTTGCCGGAGTCCTTAAGGCCCGTCTCACGACCGCCTTCCAGCGACACCACCAAGTGCTCATCACGAATGGCGTATTTCACCGCATCACGGTGCGAGCCAGTGGCCAGCGGGGCTGCGCGGTCAAGCACGCCACGGGCGTAGGCAATCACTTTGGCGCCACGTTTCGGGTTGAAGCTGGTGCCTTTTTCCGCGCCATCCTCTTCGGAAATCGCATCGGTGCCGTACAGGGCGTCGTAAAGGCTGCCCCAGCGTGCGTTAGCCGCATTCAGCGCATAGCGTGCGTTGCTCACCGGTACAACCAGCTGCGGGCCTGCCTGAACGGCTACTTCACGGTCAACGTTGGCAGTGGTCGCTTTGACGTTAGCCGGTGCTTCTGCCAAGTAGCCGACCTCTTTCAGGAAGCGGCGGTATCCCGGCATATCGGTGACCGGGCCGGGGTTTTCACGGTGCCACGCATCAAGTTTCTCTTGCAGCGTGTCGCGCTCTTCCAGCAATTGACGGTTTTTAGGTGTCAGATCATGAAACAGGGCATCCACACCGGCCCAAAAGGCGTTTTCATCAACACCTGTTCCCGGTAGCGCCTGCTCATTTATAAAACGATCTAAATCGGCTGCCACTTGTAAACGGTGGCGCGTGATACGCTCGCTCATGGGGTTTCTCCTGTGAGGATGCCCGTGGGGAATGTGTTGGCCACGGTCAGAGTAAAATGTATTTATGGAAAATAATTCCACACCTGCTCGGGCATGTAAACAGCGTAGACCCTAATGCGGTAAAATGCTCGACCAAATGACTAGGTATTAGGTTTTGGGAATGCGGCTCGACAGCCGCGTCTAGGCCAACGGAACATGGCGTTATGGAGAAACAACGATGCGTGATTTCCAACATCTGGAAGGCTTGTTTCGCCACGCCTCGGGCGATACCGCCCTTAGCCGCCTGTTGCCAGGAGAAGTATTGGCAGACGCCATGCAAGGCTATTTCCACCACTATGGCTTAGAAGCACTGCTGTTAGATACCAGTGAAGTGCATGCAGGCTTTATCGATACGGGGCGCTTCGCGCTGTGGTGCCAAGTGTGGAGCCCTCCGCAGCCGGTGGGCACTGCCTTTGTGGTACATGGCTATTTCGATCATATGGGGTTATATCGCCATTTGCTTGAACGCCTGCTGGCTAAGGGGTGGCGAGTGGTGCTGTGGGATCTTCCCGGCCACGGCCTTTCCAGCGGTGCGCGGGCGGCAATAGAAGATTTCGATGATTATCAGCACTGCCTGGCCCATTTGCAGATGACCCTAAAGAGCCAGGGCATGGCGCCTGAGCCGTGGTTAGGCGTGGGCCAGAGTACCGGTGGGGCGATTCTGGCTACCGATGCACTCACCCGCCGTGAGGCTTCCGGTTGGTCGGGTTTGGTGCTGTTGGCGCCCCTGGTGCGGCCTTGGGGATGGAGCCAAACCAGCTGGCTGCACTTGATTGCCAGTCCTTTCGTAAAAGAGTTGCCGCGTAAATATCGCCCCAACTCAACCGATGAGCAGTTCACCGAATTTCTACGTGAGGGTGACCCGCTGCAGCCCGAGCGCTTGAGCGTTGCCTGGGTGAGCGCTATGCGCCGCTGGATGCCTCGCTTACTTGCGCAGGAGCCCAACCCACTGCCTACCCTGATACTCCAGGGCGAGCAGGATTTGACCGTCGATTGGGAGTGGAATTTAGCGATTTTGGCGAAGAAGTTTCCTAATGCCGAAATTCACCGCCACCCGGAAGCTCGCCACCACTTGGTAAATGAGGCAGATCCCATTCGTGAAGTGTTGTTTGCAGCGCTGGATAATTTTGTAGATGGGTTTGTCGATGATCATCATTAACGTCATGTTAGAAGGAGAGCATTGTGTCAGCTTTAAAAGTACTGGTATTTGCGGGCAGTGCCCGAGAAGCGTCACTGAATAAGCAGCTAGCCAAGCTGGCCGCCAAGCGTATTGAGGCGCTTGGCGGGGAAGCCACTTTTATCGATTTAAAGGATTACCCCTGCCCACTGTTTGATGAAGATATCGAAGCCCAGGGCATGCCGGAGAATGTGCTGAAGCTGCGTGAGATTCTTGCGGATCACCAAGCAGTGATGATCGCCTCACCGGAGTACAACGGTTTTATCACCCCGCTGCTGAAAAACACTCTGGACTGGCTGTCACGACCCTACCAGGATACGCCGGGGCTCGGGTTGTTTGCCGGTAAGTGGGCAGCGCTGGTGGCGGCTTCCCCCGGTGGGCTAGGTGGCATCCGTGCGCTACCGCTGGGCCAGCAACTGTTAGCCAATCTGGGGCTGGTTGTGCTGCCACAGCCATTATCGCTGGCAAAAGCGGGCAGCGCCTTCAACGATAGTGGCGCGTTACACGATGAAACCACGGGGCAGAAGCTGGATGCGTTGTGCCAACGCCTAGTGGACTCACTCGCCGCCACTCGCTAATCGCCCAGTGGCTTTCGGGGGCTTACGCCCCCTTTAGCATCCGATCCAGCTTGCGTTAACCAATGGCCTCAATGTAAGTAAGGTTGCTCAAGTCGTTAAATGAGAGAATTGTTCATGCCACTTGGTGACGGCGGGCTTCCTCTAGGTCATAGGCGTTCTGCAAACGAAGCCAGTAACCTTCGCTCGTGCCGAAAATCTTTGCTAGACGTAAGTCAGTATCTGCCGTAATCGCTCGGCGGCCCAAGGTGATTTCACCAATGCGGGTCGCTGGGACGCACATCTGCTTGGCCAGCGCATTTTTACTCAGCGCCATTGGCTGCATGAAATCTTCGTACAAAATTTCACCGGGATGGATATTAGGAAGTTTGGCCATTTTGTCACCTCCCTTTATGAGTGATCGTGTCTACTTCAATGCTAAGCACCTTTCAGCATTCGATCCAACTGCCGATAGCCAATCGCTTCAATAAGGTGCGGCTGGGTGGGCTTGGGTTCGCCCTGAAGGTCGGCCAGGGTCAGGGCTACGCGCAGTACGCGGTGGTAGGCGCGGGCGGAGAGCTTGAGCTTTTCCAGCACACCCGCCAGCCAAGCGCGCTCTTCATCGTTAAGCGCGCAGGCGGCCTCCAGGGCCTTGCCGCTGAGCTGGCTGTTTAGCGCGCCACGGGCCATTTGACGTTCTCGGGCTGCCATCACCCGCTCGCGCACGGCTTCTGACGACTCGCCTTGGGTTTGCGCGGTGAGCTGCTCTGGCGGCAGCGCGGGCACTTCCACTTGCAGATCGATACGGTCTAGCAGTGGCCCGGAAAGCCGTGCTTGATAACGCTGGATTTGGCTGGCGGTACACTGGCAGCGTTGGCGCGGGTCGCCTAAGTGGCCGCAGGGGCAGGGATTCATTGCGGCTACTAACTGAAATTGAGCAGGGTAGCGACGTTCATGACTGGCGCGGGCTAAATGGATCTCTCCTGTTTCTAGCGGCTGGCGCAAAACCTCTAGCACATGGCGGGAGAACTCCGGCAGTTCATCCAAAAACAGCACACCATGGTGAGCGAGAGAGATTTCACCGGGTTTGGGTTTTGAGCCGCTGTCATTTTCAGCAATTAGTGCGACCCTCAGGGCGTAATATCGGGCTATTATGGTAGTCTGTACAGGATTGAGTGCGACAGAATTAATAGCAATTGATGCGACAGGTCTTGTTTTATTCAACATTTG
>Ga0209344_10001911_pt1 | contig 25036 bp, 19 predicted proteins | sample Cruoilmetagenom6_FD_187293 | JGI IMG/M metagenome (GOLD analysis project Ga0209344, IMG submission 187293) | Oil polluted marine microbial communities from Coal Oil Point, Santa Barbara, California, USA - Santa Barbara Oil Seep Sample 6 (SPAdes)... | ecosystem: Environmental > Aquatic > Marine... | reverse complement strand
ATTGCGGACGTTGGGATTACATATTTTCATACATCAAAAAATTCAGGAATCATCCAAATTTTGTCGTTCCAAATCGTGATCAAGTAACGATGACAACACCTTTTATGGATGCTTATTCAAAATTGGTAATTCAACGTTGTCATAAACGTGGTATTCTTGCCATTGGAGGTATGGCTGCACAAATTCCTATTAAAAATAATGAAAAAGCAAATGCTACTGCTTTAGAAAAAGTACGACAAGATAAAGAACGAGAAGTAAAAAATGGTCATGATGGTACTTGGGTAGCGCATCCTGCTTTAGTTGAAGTTGCTATGACCGAATTTAATAAGTACATGCCAACACCTAATCAATTGCACGTAACTCGTGACGATGTTAAAATAACTGAAGCTGATTTAGTTGAGCTTCCAAAAGGTACAGTTACAGAAGCTGGAATTAGAAAAAATATTAATGTTGGTGTTTTATATACTGAAGCTTGGTTACGAGGTCATGGAGCTGTAGCGCTTTACAACTTGATGGAAGATGCTGCTACTGCTGAAATTTCAAGAACACAAGTTTGGCAATGGCTAAAAAACGAAGTCAAACTAGAAGATGGCAGACTATTTAATCTTAAACTTTACACAGAATTATTTGATGATGAAGTTGAAAAAATAATCACTGAAATTGGAGAAGAAAATATTAAAAACACCAAGTTTAAATTAGCTTTTGAGCTTTTTAACACCTTAGTTCGCTCAGAAAAATTTGAAGAATTTTTAACGCTTCCAGCCTACCAATACATATAAAAAAAACAATCCTGCGATTGCGGCAACAATCAACAGGATCTAATTATTAATAATAAATAACGTCTTACAAAATTATGAAAAATTTATCAGAAACAAAGTACAGCTCTGCTTTACAAACCGTAAAAAATCTTAAAGAAAAGTATGGCAACACATGGAATTCAATTCATCCTGAAAGTGCTGCTAGAATGGCAACTCAAAACCGTTTTAAAACGGGTTTAGATATTGCGAAATACACAGCAGCCATTATGAGAAAAGATATGGCAGACTATGATGCAGATTCATCTCAATACACACAATCTCTCGGTTGCTGGCATGGTTTTATTGCGCAACAAAAAATGATTGCTGTTAAAAAACATCATAAAACAACAAATAAAAAGTACTTATATCTTTCAGGTTGGATGGTCGCAGCATTACGTTCAGAATTTGGACCATTACCAGATCAATCTATGCATGAAAAAACGGCTGTACCTGCGCTAATAAAAGAAATCTATGATTTTTTACAACAACCAGATGCTATTGAATTAAACGATTTATTCAAAAGACTTGAAAAAGGTGAAGATGTACAAGAACAAATTGACAATTTTGAAACACATATCGTTCCTATTATTGCCGATATTGATGCTGGTTTTGGAAATGAAGAGGCTACCTATTTGTTGAGTAAAAAAATGATTGAAGCTGGTGCTTGCGCTATTCAAATTGAAAATCAAGTGTCAGACGCAAAACAATGTGGTCATCAAGATGGTAAAGTAACTGTGCCTCATGAAGATTTTATTGCAAAATTAAATGCTATTAGATATGCATTTTTAGAGTTAGGAGTTGACGACGGAATTATTGTTGCCAGAACAGATTCTGAAGGAGCTGGTTTAACTCAAAAATTACCAGTTAGTCAAGAACCTGGAGATTTAGCTTCTCAATATTTATCATTTATTGAAGCAGAAGAAATAGCTATTAATGATGCCAAAGAAGATGATGTACTTCTTAAAAGAGATGATAAATTAGTCCGTCCAGTAAGACTAGCAAATGGTTTGTATAAATTTAAAGAAGGTACAAACATCGATCGCGTTGTGTTAGATTGTATTACAAGTCTTCAAAATGGAGCCGATTTACTTTGGATTGAAACACCAACACCAAATGTTAAGCAAATTGCACATATGGTAAACAGAATTAAAGATGTTGTACCTAATGCCAAATTGGTTTACAATAACTCACCATCTTTTAACTGGACCTTAAATTTCCGTCATCAAGTCTATGATGAAATGCTTGCTGAAGGAGAAAACATGACGGCTTATGATAAAAATAACTTAATGGATGCACAATATGATAATACTGAATTATGCCATCGTGCAGATGAAAAGATTAGAACATTTCAAATAGATGGCGCAAGAGACGCAGGAATTTTTCATCACTTGATTACCTTACCAACATACCATACAGCAGCACTAAATATGAATAATTTAACCGAAGGGTATTTTGGAGAAGAAGGTATGTTAGCTTATGTAAAAGGTGTTCAAAGACAAGAAATTCGTAAAGGTGTTTCATGCGTAAAACACCAACGTATGGCTGGTTCAGATCTTGGTGATGATCATAAAACGTTCTTTGCTGGTGAAAAAGCATTAAAAGCTAGCGGTGAAAAAAACACCTCTAATCAATTTGAAGTTGATTCTAAAACAAATAAGATTAAAGAAAAATTAAATGTAGTTGCCTAAACAACATCAAAGACTTACAAAAGAAAACGCGTTAGCTAAAATTGCTAACGCGTTTTCTTTTGTAAAACAATTAATTATTCGTTTTCAGTTTTAAAAACTACAACTTTCTATTTCGGTAACACGTAAAGTGTTTACCATTCCCTTCTCTTGAATAGGCATAGCCGCTAAACTAATAAGCATATCACCTACTTCTAAATAACCTTTTTTACAGGCAATGGCGTTTACATCTTCAATGGTTTCGTCTGTACTTACAAATTTATCATAGTAAAACGACTCAACTCCCCAAAGCAAACTTAATTGTGTTAAAATTCGTTTGTTAGATGTAAAGACTAAGATATGTGCACTTGGTCTCCATGCTGAAATTTGAAATGCAGTATAGCCACTATTTGTTAGTGTTGAAATAGCTTTAGCATTAATTTCGTTAGCCATATTTGCTGCATGATAACAAATAGATTTTGTAATGTAACGCTTTGTTCGAATATGAGGTGGTGATTGTGGGACTTTAATTAAATCTGAATCTTCAACACTTCTAACAATACTTGCCATCTGCTTAATGACTTGCACTGGATAATTTCCAACAGAAGTTTCTCCTGATAACATTACAGCATCAGCTCCATCCATAACAGAATTGGCAACATCGTTAACCTCTGCTCGTGTTGGTGTTAAACTTGTAATCATCGTTTCCATCATTTGAGTAGCAATAATTACTGGTATTCTTGCGCGTTTAGCACGTAACACTAATTGCTTTTGTATTAAAGGCACTTCTTCTGCAGGAATTTCAACTCCTAAATCTCCACGAGCAACCATCAAACCATCACAATAAGCAACAATTTTATCGATATTTTCTACGGCTTCTGGCTTTTCAATTTTAGCTATAATCGGAATTTTATGATCACTATGCTCTTTAATTAATTCTTCAAGCTCCATTAAATCTTCAGCGTGACGCACAAATGACAATGCCATCCAATCAACTTGTAAACTACAAGCAAATATAGCGTCTTCAATATCTTTTTCTGTAAGTGCTGGTTGAGAAATATTTGTGTTTGGAAGGTTAACACCTTTCTTAGAACGCAATGGACCCCCTTGAATTACGCGAGCTTTAACTTCCGTTTTTTTATCTGTTGATACAACTTCGAAAATTAGTTTCCCATCATCAAGTAATATACGCTCTCCTGGTTTAGCGTCTTGAGGAAACTTATCATAAGTCATGTAAACACGTTCTTTTGTGCCTTCAAAACGTTCTCCTGTTGCAAAAATAATTTCGTCGCCTTCATTAACAACTACTTCACCTTTCATAACACCAACTCTTAATTTTGGCCCTTGTAAATCACCTAAAATTGCAGCATTATATCCAAACTCTTTATTGAGTTCGCGAATCATTGCAACACGCTCTTTAACATCCTCATAATCGGCATGAGAAAAATTAATTCTGAACACATTAGCGCCTTCCTCAAGCATTGCTTTTAGAACTTCTTTACTACTTGTTGCTGGTCCTAAAGTAGCAACAATCTTGGTTTTCTTTTTTCGTAACATTAATTAAAAATTAAATGATCTTTTGATTTTATCTGGTCTACATCTATATTATAAGATGTAATTATTTGGGGAATTGATTGTATTCTATCAAGAATACGTTTCTCATTAAAATTTTGGTTTTCGTTTGTGACTTTTATTAGATAATCTACATTTTTAAACTCTGGTAATAAATTGTAGGTTTTCATAATTGTATTTTGATTATCAAATAATGATCCCGAACTCTGTAATGCGTCTTCTTCTTTCTTGCATACATTAGATACCAAATTCCAAGTAGTGTCCAAGGCTATATCATCCCACTCATAAATAGCATAAGAAGCTGCAAAATAATTATAATCTAAATCTTTAGGCTTACGCTTTAAATTGAGATCTAAATGTTTATTAAGAAGATAAGCTAATCTATAATCTTCCAGTCTACAATGTATTGCTAAAAGCGCAAAAGAAGTATCGTAAAAATCTTCTACAAGTAACTTGTGTAAAGCCATAATCTAACTACTATCAAATGTAAATATAGTACATTATGACTAGTTTGAGATTAAGTTTTTATTAATCTTAACAGCCTAATACTTCGAAAACGTTATAGTACTAGAAATATTTTTTTTATGGTTAGAATAAAAACTATTAAAATGCTTTGGTAATCTCATTTTGTAATGCAAAAAACGCACGTCTAGATGCTTTTTCTTCAGCTTTTTTCTTAGAAGTTGCTCTAGCTTTTGAAATAACTTTATCATCAATTGATAATTTAACTGAAAAGTGTTTTAAATCATCATTCCCTGTATCTTCATAAACATTATAATTAAATGCTTTTTTTTCTTTCTGACACCATTCGATAAGTAAACTTTTATAACTAATAACTTTACCTTCTAAAGTTTCAATATCAACATGAGGTTTTATAACTCTTTTAAAGATAAACTTTGCACATTGCTTATAGCCTTTATCTAGAAAAATAGCTCCTACAAGGGATTCGAAAAGGTTACCATGAATATTGTTTCCAAAATTAGATGTAGGTATTTTACTTTCTACTAAATCTATAAGTTTTAGCTCTTTTCCTAATTCGTTTAGGTGTTCTCTACTCACAACTTTAGAACGCATTTTGGTTAAATACCCTTCATCTCCGTGAGGTACTTTTTCAAATAAATAAGACGCTATTACTGCGCTTAACATAGCATCACCAACAAATTCTAAACGCTCATAATTAAGTGCATTACCCTTATTATCTTTCAAATTTAAAGATCTATGTGTAAACGCTTTTATATAAAGTTCCTTGTTTTTAGGCTTGTAGTCAAGTATTTTGGAAAGTTGAAAAAAAAAATTCCCGTCTTTATTAGAACGGGAATTTAATATGTTACGAATGATACTCATCCGTTATTTAATTTATTTTTTTAAATAATACACAAGCGTTGTGACCGCCAAATCCAAATGTATTGCTCATAGCAACTTTAACATCTCTTTTTTGTGCTTTATTTAATGTCAAATTAAGCTTAGAATCAATATTTTCATCTACTACTACGTGATTTATTGTTGGAGGCACAATACCGTGTTCCATTGCTAAAATTGATGCAATAGATTCAATAGCACCTGCGGCTCCTAATAAATGTCCTGTCATGGACTTCGTAGAATTTATATTGATATTCTTTGCGTGATCTCCAAACACTTCAGAAATCGCCTTAAGTTCAGCAACATCTCCTAGAGGTGTTGATGTTCCATGCGTGTTGATATGATCAACTTCTTCAGGTTTTATACCAGCATTTTCTAAACAATTTTTCATTACAGCAATAACACCTATTCCTTCTGGATGAGGTGCTGTCATATGATAAGCATCAGAAGATAAACCTCCTCCTAATACTTCAGCATAAATTTTAGCCCCTCTTGCTTTAGCATGCTCATACTCTTCAAGAATAATAGCTCCAGCTCCTTCTCCTAAGACAAAACCATCTCTAGTTGCGTCAAAAGGTCTTGAGGCTGTTTCTGGACTTTCATTTCTTGTAGATAGTGCATGCATCGCATTAAAACCACCCATTCCTGCAATAGTTACTGCTGCTTCACTTCCTCCTGTTACGATGACATCACAATGACCTAAACGAATCATATTTAATGAATCGAAAACAGCATTAGCTGAAGAAGCACACGCAGATACTGTTGTGTAATTAGGACCCATAAATCCATGTCTAATAGATATATTTCCTGGCGCTATATCTGCAATCATTTTTGGAATAAAGAATGGATTAAACCTTGGTGTACCATCTCCTTCTGCGTAATTTAATACTTCATTTTGAAATGTTTCCAATCCTCCAATTCCTGCTCCCCAAATAACACCTACTCGTAATTTATTAACTTTTTCTAGATCTAACTTAGAATCTATAATAGCTTCATCTGAAGCTACCACAGCATACTGTGTAAATCTATCCATTTTACGAGCCTCTTTTCTATCAAGAAAATCGGTGGCATTAAAGTTTTTTAATTCACAAGCGAACTTTGTTTTGAACTTTTCAGTATCAAAATATGTTATAGGTGCAGCTCCACTTTTACCACTTATAAGTGCTTCCCAATATTCATCTTTGGTATTGCCTATAGGTGTAAGTGCTCCTAAACCGGTAACTACTACTCGCTTTAATTCCATAAAAATTTTATTGGATTATTTTGCTTCTTCTATATAAGATACAGCTTGACCAACTGTTGCAATATTTTCAGCTTGATCGTCTGGGATTTGAATATCGAATTCTTTTTCAAATTCCATGATTAATTCAACAGTGTCTAATGAATCTGCTCCTAAATCGTTTGTGAAGCTCGCTTCAGTTACAACTTCGTTTTCATCAACTCCTAATTTGTCTACGATAATCGCTTTTACTCTTGATGCAATGTCTGACATAATTTTTTAATTTTAAGTTTTAATTAGTTCGCAAAAATAAAAAAACTTTATTTCAATACACACCTTTAATTTAAAAATGTGTTTGTAATTTACTAAATTACTTTGAAGAATTTATCTTTTGCTGTCTAATTGTTAATTATTATTCTTTTTTTTGTTCTGAATAATAGTAAAATGATTGTCTGTAAATGAAACGTATTGTAATCTTTGCGTCCGGAAGTGGCACTAATGCTGAAAATTTAATTAAGTTTTTTCACAACAGAGAAAATGCTTCTGTTATTCAAATACTTACCAACAATCCTCATGCCAAAGTTTTAGATCGTGCAAAAAAACTTAAAGTTAGCGCATTGTCATTCAATAAAATAGCATTTACTGAAACTGATGACATCTTAAATATTCTGAAATCAGCAAAACCAGATCTAATTGTTTTAGCCGGTTTTCTTTGGAAATTTCCTGAAAACATTATTAAAGAATTCCCTAATAAAGTCATCAATATTCATCCTGCACTTTTACCTAAATATGGCGGAAAAGGCATGTATGGCATGTATGTTCATGAAGCTATTGTTTCAAATAAAGAGAAAGAAACTGGTATCACTATTCATTATGTTAATGAACATTATGACGAAGGAACTATTATTTTTCAGGCAAAATGCGAAATTTCATCTACTGATTCTGCTCAAGATGTTGCTAATAAAATTCATGAATTAGAAATGGAACACTTTCCTAAAGTCGTTGAAAAACTTTTAAATGAGTAAAAAGAAAAAAAAATATTACACTGTTTGGAAAGGACACCATACAGGTGTTTTTGAATCTTGGAACGATTGTAAAGCACAAATTAAAGATTTCCAAGGCGCACAATATAAATCCTTCGCTACTTTTGATGCTGCAAAAAAAGCTTTAAAAGGAAATTATTTCGATTACATAGGGAAAAATAAGTCATTTACTAGCGAACTTTCTGAAGCACAACTCAAAAAAATCGGCTTACCGAATTACGCATCTATTTCTGTTGATGCAGCCTCTTCTGGGAATCCTGGAAAAATGGAATATCGTGGTGTAGAGACTAAATCTAAAAAGCAATTATTTATCCAAGGTCCTTTTGAAGAAGGTACAAATAACATAGGTGAGTTTTTAGCTATTGTTCATGGCTTAGCCTTTTTAAAAAAGAAAAACAGTGACCTTATTATATACACCGACTCAAAAACAGCAATGAGTTGGGTAAGAAAAAAGACTTGCAATACCAAGCTAGAACGCAATGCTAAAAATAAAATCTTGTTTGAATTGGTTGATCGTGCTGTGGATTGGTTGAAAAACAATTCCTACAAAACAACTATCGTAAAATGGGAAACTAAAGCTTGGGGAGAAATTCCAGCAGATTTTGGGAGAAAGTAAAACAAGGAGCTAATTTTACAAACTAGCTCCTTGTCAAAATATATAATTTTATAGACTTAAAGATCTATCCAGTTCACAAAACCAGAAGCGACTATAACTTTAAAATACAAATCATAAGCCGCTATACTAGCATTACTAGTACCTCCTGTTAAATCAATAATTTGACCTGGTAAGTAAGGATTCAAGCCACTATAACTACATTCGCAACCTGAAAATTGTATAGTGTATGTTGTACCTTCAACTACACTAACAGGTGATGCTAAAGTAAAACTATTAACACCTACAGAAACATTTTGTGTTCCTGTATACAAAAGACTTCCGTCATTTCCTTCTCCTTCATAAATATTTAAAGTCACAGAGTTTGCTACAGCAGAGATTATCTCTATCTCTGAAATATCATTATTCTTTTCTGGCACATAAATTTGTGCAAAATTATTTGCTACACTAGAACTTAATGCCCCTTGATCAATAGCAGTAGCTCCTTCATATAATACCACTGAGGCAACTTGCAACTTGTTTTCATCGGTATTATATATTAATGTTCCGCTTGGAGGATTTGTTATAGCATCACGTTCAACTGTTGTTAAATTAGTAATTACCATTGCTCCATTTTGAATTTCTAAGCTTCCATCGGTAACACTACTTAAAGAGAGGTTGCTTACGCTTTCCGCTGTTTTAGCATGTAAAGCAAAAGGAACACTCATTAATTCACTTGTTGCACTAATTGTATAGTTATCTCCTCCTGTTGGGTCGGTTTCTATTTTAACAAAGTAAGAATCTGTAGACCAATCAATAGTAGTAAAGTCTCCTGTTTGAACAGATCCTGTTCCTATAGCAATGCTTATTAATCCTTCGCCAGATGTGCTAGGGTTTTGTGTTTCAACATATACTGCTGTGCCACTAACACTTCCTTTTATAATACTAATCTGCATACCTACAGACTGATTAGAAATTAGGGTATTATCTAAAGCTCTTAATACTGCTTGATAATTTAGTTTTTGCGGTGTTTGTGCCCAACTTCCAATACTGATAGTTAAACACAATAAGGTTAAAATTGATTTGGTAAATGTCATAGGGTTAGTTTTTTAAAATTTTGAATGATTTGATAAGCTGGTTATTTGCGCTTAAATTTAAAATGTAAGTTCCTGATTTAAAGGCTTGCATCAACACATTTGTCTGATCTGATTCTAGACGCCCTTTAGTAATTGCTTTGCCATCTATACTGTATAACTCATAGGTATAGTTTGAAGCTTTTTCTATTGGAGCCGAAAGCACCAAAACATCAGTAGTTGGATTAGGATACGCTTTCCAGGTTAACATAACAGCATCACTCTCAGGTGTGCTTAAAGTTTCTGTGATAAAATACGTTTGAATAACTCCTGAATTAACACTATAGGTGTCATCGGTTTTAAACGTAGCAAACGATTCTCCTATGCTATAAGAAAGCGTACCATTAGAGCCAGATACTGTTGCTCCAGATACTGTTGTACTACGTTGTGCTAATAAATTAGAAACACAACATAGGCATAGCATAAAAAAATAATACTTGTAGGTCATATATTTTTAGATTTGGGTTAATACTAGATACAAATATATAAAAACAACAAATCAAAGCATTAAATTACAACTAAATAACTCATAAATTAAGAATGAAAAAAATAAAAATTACAGTTAACATAAAAAATATGAAAAAAAAAAGATACCTCAATTAGTAACTAAAAACCCTATATTTGCAGCAAATTTTTAAAACGCTTTATGAGTAAATTAGTCATAGTAGGTACAGTAGCTTTTGATGCTATTGAAACACCTTTTGGAAAAACAGACAAAATTTTAGGTGGTGCAGCAACTTTTATTGGGTTAGCAGCTTCTCAGTTTGATGTAGATTCTGCAGCAGTCTCTGTAGTTGGAGGTGATTTCCCACAAGAATATTTAGACTTGTTATCAGATAGAAAAGTCAATATTGATGGTGTCGAAATTATAAAAGAAGGAAAAACATTCTTTTGGAGTGGCAAGTACCATAACGACATGAACTCTAGAGACACTTTAGCAACAGAACTTAATGTTCTTGCTGACTTCGACCCTAAAGTTCCTGAACACTATAAAGATGCTGAAGTGGTTATGTTAGGAAACTTGCACCCAATGGTTCAAATGAGTGTTTTAAATCAAATGACTAAAAAACCTAAATTAGTTATTTTAGACACTATGAATTTCTGGATGGATTGTGCTCTTGAAGATTTACATAAAGTTATCGAGAAAGTAGATGTGATTACTATCAATGATGAAGAAGCAAGACAATTAACTGGAGAATATTCTTTAGTAGTAGCTGCTCGTAAAATTCATGAGATAGGACCAAAGTATATTGTCATTAAAAAAGGAGAACATGGTGCATTATTGTTTCATGATGACAATGTATTTTACGCTCCTGCTTTACCTTTAGAAGAAGTATTTGATCCAACTGGAGCTGGTGACACTTTTGCTGGTGGCTTTGCAGGCTACCTTGCAAGCACAGAAAATTATTCTTTCGAAAACATGAAAAATGCAGTTATATTTGGCTCAAATTTAGCCTCCTTTTGTGTAGAAAAATTTGGCACTGAACGTATGCAGAATTTAACGAAAGATGAAATCAACTATAGACTGAAAGAGTTCAAGCAACTCACTCAATTTAATATTGAATTATCATAAACCAACGCGCTCAAAATTGAGCGCGTTTTTTATTTAATACTAAACCCAGAATTTATAATTTTGGTACACTTAAAAATAAGAACACAACAATGAGCGATGCTTTAAAACATGAATGCGGAATTGCACTCATAAGACTTAAAAAACCATTAGAGTATTACAAGGAAAAATATGGGAGTGCATTTTATGGCGTAAATAAAATGTACCTCATGATGGAAAAACAGCACAATCGTGGTCAAGATGGAGCTGGTTTTACAAGCATTAAATTAGACACCCAACCTGGAGAACGATACATAAGTCGTGTACGATCAATAGCTCAGCAACCTATACAAGATATTTTTGCGCAAATTAATGAACGTATTAATGACGAGTTAAATGAACATCCAGAATATCAAGATAATGTGGCGCTTCAAAAAAAACACATACCTTATATAGGTGAATTACTTTTAGGCCATGTTCGCTATGGTACTTTTGGAAAAAACAGTGTTGAAAGTGTTCATCCTTTTTTAAGACAAAACAACTGGATGCATAGAAATCTTATTGTTGCTGGAAATTTCAACATGACCAATGTAAACGAATTGTTTGATGGTTTAATTGAACTTGGACAGCATCCTAAAGAAAAAGCTGACACCATAACCATCATGGAAAAAATTGGCCACTTTCTAGATGATGCAGTTAGTAAAATTTATAAAAAACTCAAAAAAGAAGGGTATAGCAAAAATGAATGTTCTCCTTTAATTGCTGAACGTTTAAATGTTGCTAAAATCTTAAAAAAAGCAGCTAAAAACTGGGATGGAGGCTATGCTATGGCAGGACTATTAGGTCATGGAGATTCCTTTGTATTAAGAGATCCTGCTGGCATTAGACCAACCTATTATTTTGAAGATGATGAGATAGTCGCTGTAGCATCAGAACGTCCAGTATTACAAACTGTCTTTAATGTTGATTTTGAAGATGTAAAAGAACTAGCTCCAGGACATGCGATTATTACTAAAAAATCTGGCGAAGTGTCAATTGAGCAAATTCTTGAGCCTTTAGAGCGAAAAGCTTGTTCGTTTGAACGTATCTATTTTTCTCGTGGAAGTGATGCCGAAATTTATCAAGAACGTAAAAATTTAGGAAAATTATTAATGCCTAAAGTTCTTGAAGCCATTGAAGGAGATACCAAAAACACCGTATTTTCATACATACCAAATACAGCTGAAACGTCATTCTTCGGAATGATAGAAACCGTTGAACAGCATCTAAACGAACGTAAAACACAAGCTATACTTGATGGTAATGGTAAACTTTCAGCAGAAAAAGTAACCGAAATACTTTCTGAAAGACCTCGAATTGAAAAAATCGCTATCAAAGATGTTAAGCTTAGAACTTTCATTACAGAAGATAGTAGTCGTGATGATTTAGTCGCGCACGTTTATGATGTAACTTATGGTGTAATTCAACCAAATGACAACTTGGTAATTATTGATGATAGTATTGTTAGAGGCACAACACTCAAAAAGAGTATCATCAAAATGATGGATCGTTTAAACCCTAAACAAATTATAGTCGTTTCTTCAGCACCTCAAATTCGTTATCCAGATTGCTACGGAATTGACATGGCTAATCTTGAAAGCTTAATCGCCTTTAGAGCAATGCTTGAGTTATTAAAAGAAAATGATAAATACCATTTAATTGAAGAAGTCTATCATAAATGCAAAGCACAACTAGAACTAAAAGATAAGAAGGTTAAAAACTTCGTTAAGGATTTATATAGTGAATTTACAGCAGACCAGATTTCTGATAAGATTTCTGAATTAATATCTGACACTACTGTAAAAGCTAAAATAAAAACTATTTTTCAACCTATAGAAAACCTACATAAAGCTTGCCCTAAGAATTTAGGAGATTGGTATTTTACAGGAAACTATCCAACGGCTGGAGGCAACCGTGTAGTCAATAGAGCTTTTATTAATTTTTACGAAGGAAATAAAGAAAGAGCCTACTAGACAAAGTGCTCAATTTTAGCATTTTATCTTAAAAAAATGCTCTTTATCCGAAAAAAATGCTTTTCGTCTAATATTTATATAAGGTTAAACAAAATACACATACATTGGTATCACCATAACATAAGTAGGTTAAGTTCATGGTAGATTTGGGGCAAAAAAAGGTGAACATCTGTTCACCTTTTTTTATTAACATATGTTAATAATCATACAACTATTTGTTTCTCAATTTCTTTTCACTATCATCTAAAGCATTTCTTTATTATTACCAATAAACTTCTAAAAATGTAGTTTTTCCCATTTAAGCCAATTTATTCGTAGTTAATCTAAAAAATTTAACAATTAGAAAGAAGTCCCCTTATATTTGTTCCACCATAACATAAGTAGGTTAAGTTTATGGTAGATTTGGGGCAAAAAGGATGAACAACTGTTCATCCTTTTTCATTTTTAGTCCATACCTAAATAAACCCTCTTCTAATTCCAAGGCATAAAAAAAGCAAACTCAAATGAGCTTGCTTTCTTAGTATTTACGTTTTGCGTGAACTTATTTCGCTTCTGCGTAACGTTTTTCAACTTCATTCCAGTTAACAACTTTAAAAAAGGCATCAATATAATCTGGTCTTCTGTTTTGATAGTTTAAATAGTATGCATGTTCCCATACATCTAATCCTAAAATTGGAGTTCCTCCACAAGTCACACCAGGCATTAATGGATTATCTTGATTTGGTGTAGAACAAATTTCAACTTTTCCTCCTTTGTGAACACATAACCATGCCCAACCAGATCCAAATTGAGTTGCTGCAGCTTTACTAAAAGCTTCAACAAAAGCATCTTTAGAACCAAACTCAGCCTCAATAGCATCTTTCAACTCACCAGACAAATAGCCTCGATCTTCAGGATTCATTACTTCCCAAAATAAGGAGTGGTTATAAAATCCTCCACCATTATTTCTAACAGCAGCATTATTCATATCAAGGTTTGTCAAGATATCTTCAATAGATTTTTCATCTAAATCTGTACCTGCAATAGCAGCATTAAGTTTAGTTGTATAACCGTTATGATGTTTAGTATGATGTATTTCCATTGTACGAGCATCAATGTGAGGCTCTAAAGCGTCATATGCGTATTTTAATTTCGGTAATTCGAAAGCCATAATTTTATGTTTTTTAAGTTAATATCTAATGATACCAAATTTACACATAAAACCGCGCAATTAAAAATAATAAATAGCTATGAACTCATTGATAGTTTTTATAATTTTAAGCGTGCAAAAGCAATCACCATTTACAATTTATAACGCTTCCGCTGGGAGTGGAAAAACCTATACCTTAGTTCAAGACTATTTAAAGATCCTCTTTACATCAAATAGCCTTTTAACTTTCAGAACTATTTTAGCGCTTACATTTACAAACAAAGCTGTTGGAGAAATGAAGGAGCGAATTATTGACACTCTAAAAGCATTTTCTGATAAATCTATTTTTAAAATGTCAAACAGCATGTTTGAAGCTATTGCAATCGATTTAAATATTGAACCAAAAGTTTTACACGAAAGATCTAAACTACTCTTACATACTATAGTTCATAATTATGCCGCATTTGACATCTCTACTATAGATAAATTTAACCACAAACTTATTCGTACGTTTGCTCATGACCTAAAACTACCTGTTAATTTTGAAGTTGAACTCGACACGAAATCGATGTTAGCTAAGGCTGTTGACAAACTTATTGATAAAGCAGGAAGTGATAAAGAATTAACAAAAGTGTTGGTAGATTTTGCCATAGAAAAAACCGATGATGATAAAAGCTGGGATATTTCATATGACTTCAATACAATAGCAGCATTATTGATTAATGAAAATGAAATTCCATATATCGATAAACTTAAAGACAAAACGCTTAACGATTTTAAGACTTTAAAAACCAATTTAAAAAAACAGTTTAAAGCCAATTCTGATCAAGTAACAGAAGTTGCGAAAAAGGTTCTTGAGTTGATAAACCAATCACAAATAAATCATACAGATTTCTCAAGCAGTTATCTACCCAAACATTTTATCAAACTAGCTGAAGGTAATTTTAATGTCTCGTTTTCTACGAAATGGCAAAACGACCTTATAGATGGATCTCCTATTTACCCAAAAAAAGTTTCTGATGATGTTGCTTGTTCTATTGAAAGTATTCGCCTGCAACTCACTGATGCGTTTCTAAAAACGAAAAGCGCAATCTTTCAAATTAAATTTTTGAAAAATGCATTAAACAACATTATACCTCTTTCAGTATTAGGAGCCATAAAAAAGTCACTAGATGAATTAAAACAAGAAGATGACCTCTTATTAATTTCAGAATTTAATGCTCTTATTAATAATGAAATAAAAGAACAACCAACTCCTTTTATCTATGAACGCATTGGTGAAAAATTTAAACATTATTTCATTGACGAATTTCAAGACACCTCAGTTTTACAATGGGAAAATTTAATTCCATTGGTTGACAATGCCATTACAGGTCAAAATTTAAAAGGCGAAACAGGAACTGCAATGTTAGTTGGTGATGCTAAACAAGCTATTTACAGATGGAGAGGTGGACGAGCAGAGCAATTTATTGATTTGTATTCTGAAGGCAATCCATTTCATGTAAACAAAACAGTTGAAAACCTTCCGTCTAATTACAGAAGTTTCAAAAATATTGTAGAATTTAATAATGCTTTTTTTAATCATATTTCTAAATTTGCATTTTCAAATTCGCAACACCAAACTATTTATCAAAATGCACATCAAGAATTAGTATTAAAAGACGATGGTTATGTAGAATTATCATTTTTAAATATCGATGATGAAGATAAAAATGAATTGTATTGTGAGGCTGTTTTAAACACTATTGAAAAAGCAGTCCAAAATGGGTTTTCACTAAAAGACATTTGCATTATTGTAAGGCGAAAAAAAGAAGGTATTGCTATTGCTGAATACTTAAGCAGTAAGCATTATTCTATAATATCTTCAGAAACCTTAATGCTTAAAAATTCTCCAGAAGTAAATTTTATAATCAACATTTTAAGCTTAGCAAATCAGCCTAAAAACGATGAAGTTAAAATTGATGTTCTAGGTTATCTAGCCGAGCATCAATTATCTATAGATGACAAACATGATTTTTTTAGCCAGTTGATTCATCAGGATATTTTCAATCTATTCAACGCGCTAAAAGATTTTGGTTATGAGTTTGATTTTAATCGGTTTTTACAATTACCAATCTACGAAGCTATTGAAAGTATCGTTAGGCAATTTAAACTCAATGCGTCTTCAAATGCTTTTGTACAATTTTTCTTAGATGAAGTTTTAGATTACTCACAAAAGTACAACACAAGTATTTCAGGATTTTTAGATTTTTGGGAACGAAAAAAAGACAATTTAAGTATTGTGTCTCCTCAAGGTGAAAATGCTGTACAAATTATGACCATTCATAAATCGAAAGGTTTAGAATTTCCTGTGGTTATTTTCCCTTATGCTAATCAAGGAATTTATTTTGATTTAAATCCGAAAGTTTGGTTTCCTGTTGATAAAAATCATTTTAATGGATTTTCACATCTGTATTTGAATCTTAACAAAGATCTCGAAGACTATAATGAAACGAGTAACACAATCTATAACAACTACCAATCAGAATTAGAATTAGACAGCATCAATCTACTTTATGTCGTGTTAACAAGAGCTGCTGAACAATTGTATATAATTTCAGAATTTGATGTTGACAAGAAAACTCAAACTGAAAAACTAAATAACTATTCAGGCTTATTTATTAATTATTTAAAGTCTATTAATAAATGGGAAGAGAATACGTACACCTACAGTTTTGGTGTTCCTATAAAAACTTCCGAAGAAAAAACAACAACACATAATACGATATATCAAGATCAATTTATTTCAACAGCAAAAGAAGAACATAACCTAAATATTGTAACGAATTCTGGGTATTTATGGGATACACTTCAAGAAAAAGCCATTGAAAAGGGAAACTTGATTCATAATATCATGTCTGAAATAAAAACGACTGAAGATGTAGAATCTGTTTTAAGTGACTTTGAAAATTCAGGAAAGATAAATGACTTACAACATGTAGAACTAAAAACCATGGTTTATGATATTGTAAATCATAGTCAATTACATTCCTATTTTAATTCTGATTGCACTATTTATAATGAACAAGATATTATAACTCAAAAAGGACATCTTCTTAGACCAGATCGAATTGTGATTAACTCTAAAAATGAAGCAGTTATCATTGATTACAAAACAGGCTTAACGAATTCGAAACACCAAGAACAGCTTTACGATTACCAATTGGTTTTAGAAGACATGAATTTTAAAGTCATTAAAAAAATTCTAATATATATTAATGATGAGATAACAATAAAAGAATTTTAAATTTGTAAAAAACAACAACCATGTACGGAAAAATACAAGAACATTTACAAACCGAATTACAAAACATAAAAGATGATGGACTTTTTAAAGAAGAGCGCATTATCACTTCAGCTCAAGGCGCTGAGATTACATTAAATACTGGTCAAAGTGTATTAAACTTTTGTGCCAACAATTATTTAGGATTATCATCACATCCAGACGTTATCAAAGCTGCTAAAGACACTATGGATACTCATGGTTTTGGTATGTCATCTGTTCGGTTTATTTGTGGCACTCAAGATATTCACAAAACACTAGAAGCAAAAATCGCTGAGTTTTATGGAACAGAAGACACTATATTATATGCTGCAGCCTTTGATGCCAATGGAGGCGTTTTTGAACCTTTATTAGGAAAAGAAGATGCTATAATTTCAGATTCATTAAATCATGCTTCAATAATTGATGGTGTTCGCTTATGTAAAGCCGCTAGATATCGTTATAAAAATAACGATATGAAGGATTTAGAACAACAACTTATAGCTGCTAATGAAAATGGAGCTCGCTTTAAAATCATTGTAACCGATGGTGTGTTCTCTATGGATGGTTTAGTGGCTCCTTTGGATCAAATTTCTGAATTAGCCGATAAATACGATGCCATGATTATGATTGACGAATGTCATGCTACAGGTTTTATAGGCGAAACTGGTCGTGGTACCCTTGAAGAAAAAGGAGTTATGGGTCGTATCGATATTATTACAGGAACTTTAGGTAAAGCACTTGGTGGTGCCATGGGAGGTTATACTACAGGTAAAAAAGAAATCATTGAAATGTTAAGACAACGTTCAAGACCTTATTTGTTTTCAAACTCTTTAGCACCTGCAATTGTTGGCGCTTCTATTAAGGTTTTTGATATGCTTTCTAATGACACTTCACTTAGAGACACATTAGAAGAAAATACAAGCTACTTCAAAAAAGGACTTAAAGATGCAGGTTTTGACATCATTGATGGTGATTCAGCAATAGTTCCAGTAATGCTTTATGATGCAAAATTATCTCAAACAATGGCAAACATGTTATTAGATGAAGGGATTTATGTAATTGGCTTCTTTTTCCCAGTAGTACCGAGAGATAAAGCAAGAATACGTGTTCAACTTTCAGCTGCACATACAAAAAATCATTTGGACAAAGCAATTAACGCATTTATAAAAGTTGGAAAGCGACTAAATGTTATTTAAATTGAGTCCAAACTCCTCAAATTTAACGCAACTAACCAATATTTTTATATATTTGTCTTTGTTAATAAAATTTAACAACTTACTTTTGCTTAGAATTAACACTTATAACACTTAAAATTAAAATTATTAGAATATGAAAAATCTTAGCAGATTATTTTTCGTTTTGTTGATTGCTTTAAGCTTCAATGCTAATGCACAAGATGAAAACAACCCTTGGAAAATTAGTCTTGGTGTAAATGCAGTTGACCTTTATCCTGTTGGAGAAGATGCTCCAAGAGGTGAATTATTTGACGAGTATTTCAATGTAAAAGACCACTGGAACATTCTTCCATCTTTATCAACAGTATCTGTTTCTAGATATATTAATGAAGGTTTTAGTTTAACCGCAACTGGTTCTATTAATGAAATTAAAAATTTTGGTGATGCATCAGTAAACGATTTATCTTACTATGCTTTAGATGGTACAGTTACTTATAGTTTTATGAATCTTATCAAATCTAAAAGTATCGATCCTTTCTTAGGTATTGGTGGTGGTTACACTTGGGTTGATGATATTGGAGCTGGAACATTAAATGGTGCTTTAGGTATTAGCTATTGGTTTAGTGATAACATTGGTATAACTGCACAATCAACTTATAAAACTGCTTTTGAGGATTACTTAGAAGATCACTTCCAACATTCATTAGGTTTATCAATTAAGTTTGGTGGTAAAGATACTGATTCTGATGGCATTTATGATAAAGACGATGCTTGTCCAGATGTTCCTGGTTTAGAAGCTTTCAATGGTTGTCCAGATTCTGACAACGATGGTATCGAAGATGCTAAAGATGATTGTCCAAACGAAGCTGGTTTAGCTGAATTTAATGGTTGTCCTGATACTGATGGTGATGGTGTAGCTGATAATGCTGATGATTGCCCAACAGTTGCAGGTCTTGCCGCTCTTAACGGTTGTCCTGATGCTGATAATGATGGTGTTGCTGATAACGCTGATGATTGTCCTAACCAAGCTGGTCCTTCTGCTAACAAAGGATGTCCTTGGCCAGATACTGATGGTGATGGTGTTTTAGACAAAGATGATAAATGTCCTAACGAAGTTGGAACTGTAGCTAACAATGGTTGCCCAGAAATTCTTCCTACTGCTGAAGTTATGGAAGAATTAAATAGCTATGCTAGAACAATCTTATTCAACTCAGGTAAATCTTCTTTCAAGAGCGAAACTGCTTCTGTATTACAAGCAATGACTGCTATCTTTAAAGAATACCCTAAAGCGAACTTCTCTATCGAAGGTCATACTGATAGCGATGGTGCAAAATCATCTAACCAGTTATTATCTGAAAGAAGAGCTAGTGCAGTTAGAGATTACTTAATTGCTAACGGTATTAATGCTGACAGATTAACTTCTAAAGGTTTTGGAGAAGATTACCCAATCGACTCAAACAAAACTAGAGCTGGTAAAGCAAACAACAGACGTGTTGAAGTAAAACTTAAAAAATAAGTTTTATTAAACATCTCAAATAAATATAAAAAAACGCTCCGAAATTCGGAGCGTTTTTTATTTTTATACTATGGTAAGTTTTATAAATGATGTTGTTGTAGACCTTAAAAAAAGGAATGTAGATTTTTCACAATTAACATTCATTTTACCTAGTAAAAGAGCTGGAGTTTTTTTAAAGCATACTATTTCAAAACTCCTAAATAAAACGATATTCGCTCCTAAAATTCTATCTATAGAAGAATTCGTAGAAACACTATCTGATCTTACATATATTAACAACACCGATCTCCTTTTTGAGTTTTATAAAGTTTACTTAAAGCACACACCTAAAGATCAAATTGAAGCGTTTGATACGTTCTCAAAATGGGCTCAAATGCTACTTCAAGATTTCAATGAAATAGATCGTTATTTGGTTCCTCCAAATCACGTCTTTGATTATCTAAATGCTATTAAGGAAATTGAACATCAGCATTGGTCACTAGATGAAAATCCAACATCTTATGTCAAAAATTATTTGGCATTTTGGAATCGTTTAAAACTATTTTATACGGAATTAAACAATCAATTAATCCATGCTAAAAAAGGGTATCAAGGTTTAGTTTATAAAGAAGCTATTGAAAATCTTGAACAGTTTACGTCATCACATACTAATGAAAATTATGTGTTTATAGGTTTTAACGCACTTAATAAAGCTGAAGAAATCATTATACAAGAGCTGCTTCAACAAAATAAAGCACTTATATATTGGGATATAGACAATTACTTTATTGAAGATCAAATTCATGATGCAGGTTTATTTATAAGGACACACAAAAAGCAATGGCCTTATTTTAATAACAAAGATTTTAATTGGCTTTCAAACCATTATACTTCAGAAAAAAAGATAAACTGCATTGGTACTCCAAAAAATATTGGTCAAATAAAATATGTAGGAGAGCTGCTTTCAAGTTTAAAAAGTGAAAAGAAGTCTCTAGAAAATACTGCAATTGTTCTAGGAGATGAATCTTTACTTATTCCACTATTAAATTCTATTCCTATAGATATTGGACCTATTAACATTACAATGGGACTTCCTTTAGGCAGTATTCCAATGGCCTCATTATTTGAAAGCCTTTTCAGGTTGCACAAATCAGACACTCTTACGCTTTACTATAAAGACGTTATTTCTATTTTATCGAATCAGTTTATAAAACCACTTTTTCTTACTGAAAACAATGATGTTGCAGATCAAATTATATATGAAATTCAACAAAATAATATTAGCTACATACCTGTTACAAAACTAAAAACCCTCGCCAACACAAAATCAGAACTTATAAATTTACTATTTGGTTCATGGGAAAACAATTCTAAAACCGCATTAAAAAAATGTACTCAGTTAATATTAGAAATAAAAAAATCATTAAATCAAAATAAGCAAAACAATCTATTAGCCCTTGAATATTTATACAGATTTAATGTCATTTTTAATGAATTAGCGACATTAAATAACACCTATTCATATTTTACTAATATATCTGTTCTTTTTGGACTATACAAAGAGCTTTTAAAGAGTGAAACACTAGACTTTAAAGGAGAACCTCTTAAAGGTTTACAAATTATGGGAATGTTAGAGTCTAGAGTTCTAGATTTTGAAACGATTATTATCACATCTGTTAACGAAGGTATTTTACCTGCAGGCAAAAGTAATAGTTCGTTTATTCCTTTTGATGTAAAGCTAGAAAACAACATGCCTACTTATAAAGAAAAGGATGCAGTATACACCTATCATTTTTATAGATTATTACAACGAGCAGAAAACATACACATCATTTATAATACAGAACCAGATGCTTTAAATGGAGGTGAAAAAAGTCGCTTTATAACACAATTAGAGATTGACAAGACTCATGATATTGAGCATTATATCGTCTCACCAAAAGTGCCTATAACAGAGCAAAGCTTACTTGAGGTTTCAAAATCTCCTGAAATTATTGAAGGATTAAAACGGTATTCCAAATCAGGATTTTCACCATCCTCACTAACAAATTACATAAGAAACCCTATTGCATTTTATTACGAAAAAGTATTAGGAATAAAACAATATGAAGACGTTGAAGAAAGTGTTGCCTTAAACACCTTAGGAACAATAATACACAACACACTTGAAGACTTCTACAAGCCTCTTGAAGGTCGAACATTGACTCTTGACTTCATTAATAAAATGGCATCAAAAATAGATGATACTGTTGGTCGTCATTTTAAAACGGAATACAAACAAGGTGATATTACCAAAGGAAAGAATCTTATTATCTATGAAATTGCGAAACATTATATCTCTACCTTTTTAAAACTTGAAAGCAATGCCCTAAAAGAAGGAAATACAATTAAAATTATAGCTATTGAAACTAAAAATGAAGTACCAATAGAAATTGATGGTTTAGAGTTTCCAATTAAGCTAACAGGTAAAGTCGATCGTGTAGATGAATACAATGGTGTCACTAGAATTATCGATTATAAAAGTGGTCGTGTAGAGCAAAACAAAGTAGAAATTGTAAACTGGGAAGACATCACATCAGATTATGACAAGTACAGTAAAAGTTTTCAAATATTGATGTATGCATACATGATGCATAAACAGAAAGAAATTGTGTTACCTGTTGAAGCTGGTATTATTTCTTTTAAAAGGTTGAACTCTGGATTTATAAAATTCGGAAAAAAAGAATCTGTAAGAACAAGAACTAAAGACAACCTAATAACAGAAAACACATTGAGTGCCTTTGAAACTGAATTAAAGAAACTCATCCTCGAAATCTGCAATCCTAATATTAATTTCGTTGAAAAAGAAGTTTAATAATGATTATAAAAAATCAAGTCTTTGACAGACACAATAACAAACCTATTATTTGGGATGCTTACTTTAAATCTGATGGCACAAAAAAACCACTAGTCATCTTTTCTCATGGCTACAAAGGCTTTAAAGATTGGGGAAGTTGGAATTTAGTTGCTGAAACGTTTAAAAATGAGAATCTATTTTTTGTGAAATTTAATTTCTCACACAATGGAGGAACAGTTGAAAATCCTATAGATTTTCCAGATTTAGATGCTTTTTCAGAAAACAATTACACTAAAGAACTTACCGATTTAAATGATATTTTAAACTTTATGTTATCTAAAAACTTTCAGTATAAAAACGATATTGACTATTCAAACATTACACTTATAGGTCATTCTCGAGGAGGTGGAATTTCGATTATAAAAGCTTCCGAAGATGAAAGAATAGCCAAACTCATCACTTGGGCTAGCGTTAGTGATTATGGCTCGCGTTTTGGCACCAATAATAACATAAACGAATGGAGAGACAATGGCGTAAAGTATGTGTTGAACGTAAGAACAAAACAGCAAATGCCACATCTCTTTCAGTTTTTTGAAGATTTCCAAATGAATCAAAATCGACTCAACATTGAAAATTCAGCTAAAAAACTAGAGATACCGTTTTTAATTATTCATGCGCTAGATGACACTTCAGTTAAATTTAATGAAGCCGAAAACTTACATTCGTGGAATACTAACAGTCAACTTTTAAAAATCGAAAATTCTAATCATGTTTTTGGTGCATCTCACCCTTGGAAACAAGAAAAGCTTCCTGAAGCCTTAAACTTTGTAGTTGAAGAAAGTATTGGCTTTATTAAACAAAAAATCTGACTAAGAAAACTTGTCCGATTTTAAACCTTAATTTACTATAGATTGTGTTTAATGTGGAGAAGATGGGATTCGAACCCACGACCTCTTGACTGCCAGTCAAGCACTCTAGCCAACTGAGCTACATCCCCAAATTATTATTTGAGTCCTCTCAATACTAAAACAGGTAATTTACTGCTAAAGTCTTTTTTTAGTATCGTATTATTTTCCCATTTCTTCATAAAGAAACCTCGTTTACGTCTTACTACACACAACAAATCCGGATTGTTTTCTTTATAATGTTCTAAAACACCTTGATAAGTGGTAGCATTCTCTGCTATTGTAGTATTAGTTATGTGCTTTTTTAAATCATCATTTACATCAAAATCTCCTTTATTATGAAATGGTGTTTTTACTAATAATAAATTTAAAACTGCTTTAAATTTATTTTTAATCTCCATCAAAGGAATTAATGCATCTTCTTTTTTGATAATTGCTGATTTCATTGCTAATAGAATCTTCACAATAGGCTTGTAAACATAACCTTCTGGTACTATTAATGCTGGCATATTAGTTTGTTTTATAATTTTACCTGAAGTCTTTCCTAAATACACCTCATCTTTAATCGAATTCGTTCTAGGCTCTAAAATAATTAAATCTACATCTAAGGCTTTACATGCTAATTCTAATGTATCTGTAAGCTTTCCTTTAAAAGTTTTTAAAACAATCTCTACATTTCTTTGATTAACTTGATCGACATGGCTCTTTAAAAACCCTAAGCTCTCGCGTTCTATCATATCATCTAGTTTCATCATCGTTCCTGCTTTGGTGTTCACATTATAAACTTGAACGACATACAATTTTGCGCCAAAAGCTTTTGCAAAATCAACTGCGTATTGTAAATGGCTTACTGCATTTTTAGATGAACCAACTGGAACTAAAATAGACTTCATAATCAAATATTTAAAGGTAAATTTGTGTGAATATATTTGACAAAGGTAACCATTAAAAATGATACGAAAAGCAACTCTAAACGATATTGATAATATTCTAAATATTACTAAAGCTTGTGCAAGATCTATGATTACTGCACAAATTTTTCAATGGAATGAATATTACCCAAATAGAGCGGCTTTTGAAACTGATGTTAAACGAAATGAACTTTATGTTTTAGAACTTAAAAACACAACCTTAGGTTGTATAGTTATTTCAACTATAATGGATAATGAATACCTTCCAATACAATGGTTAACACCTAATAAAAATAACATCTATATTCACCGCTTAGCAATTCACCCAAACTATCAAGGAA
>Ga0209344_10001910_pt1 | contig 25038 bp, 20 predicted proteins | sample Cruoilmetagenom6_FD_187293 | JGI IMG/M metagenome (GOLD analysis project Ga0209344, IMG submission 187293) | Oil polluted marine microbial communities from Coal Oil Point, Santa Barbara, California, USA - Santa Barbara Oil Seep Sample 6 (SPAdes)... | ecosystem: Environmental > Aquatic > Marine... | reverse complement strand
TGCCATGGCCGACCACCCAGGCATGTTCTCGCGGCTGGCGGGGGCGCTGGCGCTGGTGGGGGCCAACGTGGTGGACGCGCGCACCTATACGTCAAAGGACGGCTTTGCCACCGCCGCCTTCTGGATACAGGACGCTGACGGCCACCCGTTCGAAACCGCCCGCCTGCCGCGCCTGCGCCAGACCATCCTCAAGACCCTCAAGGGCGAGGTGGTGGCCCGCGACGCGATCAAGTCGCGCGACAAGATCAAGAAACGCGAACGCGCCTTCCGGGTGCCCACACATATCACCTTCGACAACGAAGGGTCCGAGATCTACACCATCATCGAGGTCGACACCCGCGACCGTCCCGCGCTGCTGTTCGACCTGACGCGCACCCTGGCGGCGGCCAATGTCTATATCGCCAGCGCCGTGATCGCGACCTATGGCGAGCAGGTGGTGGACACCTTCTATGTCAAGGATATGTTCGGGCTGAAATTCTACTCCGAGGCCAAACGCGCCGCCCTCGACCGCAAATTGCGCGCCGCGATCGCCGAAGGCGCCGAACGCGCGATTACCTGAGGGGGCAGGCCGCCACCACCGTCCATGCCAGTCAGCGCCCGCCCGCGGGTGGGCGCCGCCCCGCTTGAATGGGCCACTTTATCGCCCCGCCACATCCCACGACGATTGAAGGAGCCAACGCTGCCAAAGCGCCCGTCCGTCGTGCTGAAATCATGCTTCAGGTGTTAGCCTGATCACTCATGTGCATGGGGCGCGCCGCGAAAGAAAAGTTTAAGTGTTTTGGAATAGGCTGATTAAAAATGGGGCGTAATAGACATAAAAGGCATGGCTGAGACACGTGAAAGCTAACAATGCTGGCAGAACCGTTTCCAAAGTCAGAAACGATAGTTTTCTCCAGCTATACGATTTCCTTGTGTTGCTTCGACAGAGGTCAATCAGTTTAGTGAGTTGGGCATTAAGTGATCTTCTGCCGAAGTTACCTAAATTATCGTGCAATGAACTCATGTTCGATTGGAGGCTATCAATGGATTTAACGAGACTTTCATTTTCAATGCAAAACTGTCGAACCTTCTTGAACACTTCTCGAATACCTTCCAGCTTGACATTTTTTCCCATCAACACTTCATGATGGTGTCTCTCCCACTCTGTGTTGTATGCATCATTAATTTCCAAAAGTTTAGATTCTAGTTCATCAATAACATCAATTTTCTTCAATCCCTTGAGTTCGTCCAGCAAAAGTTGAATCCTCTCCGATAGAACTATTATGGAGGGTTCGATTTCTTTGATTTCACTTAATATCTCAAAAACTTGCGCTTGGGTGCTTTGTGACCCGCCATCAACAAATTTATTATTTGAGTGATATTCGGCCGCGCCAACTAAAATCAATCTGGCTAAAAGGTAGAAAAAAAGGCCGCCCAAGATGGGGTGTATGGTAGATGCCGCGAACGTCAAGGGTTGGCCTGATATGGTCTGGAATAAACCGCCTGGTTGGATATGGAACCCTTCGGCAAAATAGAAGAAACTGTAGATCGCCGAGAAGGTGAATATAGATTTTCGAATTGAAGGTAGGTCTTTGTCGACAAAGTCTTTTAATATTATCATCTCCTGACTTCCCTCAACTGCGCTGTTAATGGCTTTGTTGTACAAAGCGGTTGCTGGGCAGGCTCCCCTTTCCCCAGACGGACTTAGCCTACGACTTCGATGACGGGTATGCCAAGAGCGGTGTAGCGGCTGAGGACAACCATGCGGACCTAAACCTCCGCGACCTGCCGGTCGAAATTCCGCACTAGGAGACTTTGGCCGAGCGACTTTACATAGTGCATCTGCGTTTAGACGCAGCTTCGGCGGAGGTATCCGCTCAGTCGTCCGTATTGCTGTTCTTGATGTAAAATGCTGCTAACGACCGCAATCCGCCCCACTAACATCCCCCAATCACCGCCCCGCCGCAAACTCCGCGCGCCTCTTGGTCTCGGCCTCTTCCAGCAGCGCCATGCGCAGGCGGCGGTCCTCGTTCAGGCGTTGCAGCATCTTCCATTCGGCGTAATCCTCTCGGGTATTGGCCACGCGCCATAGCGCGCGGGCCTCGTGGGCGGGCACCAGCCCGGCCATGGGGCGGCCCCGGCGGGTCACGATCAGCCGCGTGCCCTGCATCCGCACCTGGTCGAGGTAGTCGCGCAGGTAGCTGCGGAAATGGTCGGTGCTCACCTCGGGCACCGGGGTGGTGTCGATCTGGCTCATGGCGCGGTTCTCTGCTCTGGCCCGGTTTGCGTTCGCGCCATCCTGCCCCGCAAACCTTGCCGGGCGCTTAACCCGGCGCGCGTTGCGCCATGCGGTCTGTGCGGCGCTCTTGTACGGTTTCCCCGTCCGAACCGGACAGATCCGCGGGCCGCCCCGTCCAGATGCCGCGAAAACCCGCAAACCGCTATGCTTTTGTGGCCTCTCGTGCGGCCCACCCGTGCGGTTCGGACGAGGTTTTCGTGCCGATGGGCCTTTTCGCCGGGGCTTGTGTCCTCTAATCGGGGGGGATCGATCCCTTGGCCAGAGGTCCGCCCATGAAACCCCCACGCCTTCTTGCCGGTGTGCTGACCGTCGGCGTCTGGACCCTGCTCAGCCGTGTGCTGGGCTTTGTCCGCGACGTTCTGATCGCCGGGTTTCTTGGCCCCGGTCCGCTGATGGATGCCTTTGTCGCGGCCTTCCGCCTGCCCAACCTGTTCCGCCGCTTCTTTGCCGAGGGCGCGTTCAACGCGGCCTTCGTGCCGATGTTCTCCAAACGGCTCGAAGCGGAAGAGAACGCAGACGGGTTCGCCAGCCTCGCGATGAGCGGTCTGGCCCTTGTTTTGCTGGCTCTGACGGGCTTGGCGATGGTGTTCATGCCCGCGCTTGTCTGGGCCACCGCCGAGGGGTTTTCCGGCGACGCGCGCTTTGATCTGACGGTCGAGTTTGGCCGCGTCGTGTTTCCCTACATCCTGTTCATTTCGCTGGCCGCGCTGCTGTCCGGCGTGCTGAACGCGACCGGGCGTTTCACCGCCGCCGCCGCCGCCCCGGTGATGCTGAACGTGATGCTCTCTACCGCGATGGGCTACGCGGTGATGACCGACGGGCAGGTGGTGCAGGCGCTGGTCTGGACGATCCCTTTTGCCGGAGTTGTACAACTCGCGCTGGTCTGGGTCGCCGCCCACCGCGCCGGTCGCAACATCCGCCTCGTCCGCCCGCGCTGGACTCCCGAGATGCGCCAGCTCGTGCGCATCGCCGTCCCGGCGGCTTTGGCGGGGGGCGTCATGCAGATAAATCTGCTTGTTGGACAGCAGGTTGCCAGTAATTTCGAGAACGCGGTCAGCTGGCTTTACGCCGCCGACCGGCTCTATCAACTGCCGCTGGGCGTGGTCGGAATCGCCGTCGGCATCGTCCTGCTCCCGGACCTGTCCCGCCGCCTGCGCGCCCGCGACGACCTCGGCGCCCGCGAAGCTCTGAGCCGCGCCGGAGAAATTTCATTGGCCCTGACCATCCCCGCCGCCGTGGCGTTGGTGGTCATTCCCATTCCGCTGATCACCGTCCTGTTCGAGCGCGGCGCATTCGGCACCGACGACACTGCCGCCACGGCGCTGGCGGTGGCAATATACGGGCTGGGCCTGCCCGCCTTCGTGTTGCAGAAAGTGCTGCAACCGCTTTATTTTGCACGCGAAGATACCCGGCGTCCGTTTCACTACGCGGTGGTCGCGATGGTGGTGAACGTCGTCATTGCCATCGGGCTTGCGCCGTTCATCGGCTGGATCGCCGCGGCCATCGCCACCACCGTCGCGGGCTGGGCGATGGTCTGGCTGCTGTTGCGTGGAACCAGACCTTTCGGTGATGTCGCGCGGTTCGACGCGCGGTTTCGCCGCCGTCTCTGGCGGATCACCCTCGCGGCGCTGCTGATGGGGGCGGTGCTCTGGGCAGGTGTGCTGGTGATCGGGCCGTTTCTGGGCCTGAGCGGCTGGCGCTGGCTGGCGCTGTTGGTGCTGATCCTTCTCGGCGCGCTCAGCTACGGGCTGTTCGGGCGGCTCTTTGGGGCCTTTGACAAACGGGCGCTGCGCAGCGCATTCCGGCGGGGCTGATCTGCGGCTCTCGGGACCTTCGCGGGCCGTCTTTCGCCTCAGCGTCCGCGCAGCCGCTGATGGATTTTGCGCCAGCCGCCGGGGCTGACGAAAAACGACAGGACAAAGCCGGCGCCAAACCCGGCCACATCGGCCAGCCACCGCATGTTCGCACCGAAGAGCAGGCTGAAGAGCAACTGCGCGCCCATCAGTAACCCGATGAGCGCAAAGGCCCGCGTCTGCCTTGCCCCCAGTTCTCCGAGCTTGAGCCAGAGCAGATAGGTGAAGGCGCCAATCAGGCCGTAAACCCCCGGAAACGCGCCGTAAACCCAAGGCGGGTCGACCACGAACGCGGCGTAGAACGCAGCGCCCAGAATGGAAGAACTGACAAAGACCGCAAGAACCGCCCAACCGCTGAATATCTCGCCGACGAACTTACCCATCGCCAGCAACATTACCCCGGCAAACAACGCATGAGTGAAATCACCGTGCACGAACGGATAGGTCACGAACCGCACCAGATGCTCGGGCGGATAGCGGCCATTGGTCCACATCCACTGCATCACTTGCGAATTGAACGCGTAATCCTGTATCGCCGCCTGCCGCCAACCGATGGCCCCGGGGCCGCCGATGATACCCCGCGCGCCCAGCGAAATGGCGATCTCTATTCCGATGATTGCTAGAAACAACGCCATCACCACGGGAGGCAACGGGTTGAGGGGGCTTTCGGTTTCCGGACTGCGCATGATCGGGCCTCTGCTTGACGGGGCTTTGGTGCATGGGTAAGCGAGGCAGGCATAGAAATCCAGACAGGAGAACGGCCATGTCCGGCCCGACCCACGCAACGTCCCACACCCCACGTGTTTTTTCGGGCATCCAGCCTTCCGGAAATTTGCACCTTGGCAACTATCTTGGCGCACTGAAACGCTTTGCTGACAGTCAGGGCAAGGGGACGCCGACGATTTATTGTATGGTTGATATGCATGCGATCACGGTCTGGCAAAACCCTGCTGATCTGCGCCACGCCACGCGCGAACTCTGTGCGGGCTTCATCGCGGCAGGGCTTGATCCGGAGCAATCGATTCTTTTCAACCAGAGCCAGGTCGCCGAACACGCGCAATTGGCCTGGATTTTCAACTGTGTCGCGCGCATGGGTTGGATGGGGCGCATGACCCAGTGGAAAGACAAGGCTGGCAAGAATGCCGAAAATGCCTCGCTCGGTCTTCTGGCATACCCGGCACTGATGGCTGCGGATATCCTAGTGTATCACGCAACGCATGTTCCTGTGGGCGAGGACCAGAAACAGCACCTGGAGCTGACGCGCGATGTGGCGGCCAAGTTTAACCATGACTACGGCATTGATTTCTTCCCGATCCCCGAACCCGTGATCGAAGGTGCCGCAACGCGAGTGATGAGCTTGCGTGACGGGTCCAAGAAGATGTCGAAATCCGACGCTTCCGACATGAGCCGCATCAACATGACAGACGACGCCGACGCGATCGCCAAGAAAATTCGGAAGGCCAAGACCGATCCCGAGCCGCTGCCCTCTGATCTGGAGGGGCTGGCCGACCGCCCCGAGGCGCGCAATCTGGTAAACATCTACGCGGGCCTTGCGGACACGAGCGCCGAGGCCGTCATAGCGGAGATGGGTGGCAAGGCATTTTCCGAGTTCAAACCGGCTTTGGCCGATCTGGCAGTCGCGAAACTGGCCCCGATTTCCAGTGAGATGGAGCGTCTGATGCAAGACCCGGCAGAGATTGACCGGATCCTCGGCAAAGGCGCCGCAGCGGCGCGGGAAATTGCGGCACCAATCTTGCAGAAAACCTACGACATCGTCGGGATGGTTGGCGCCAGGGGCGATTTAGGCGCTCTAAGCGACTAACGCCTTTTCATCTTTCCCTAAATACCTGTTTCCGACCGGTCGCGACGCGGGTTCAGATGCGAGCCCGGAGCCGCAGGTGCCGATTACTGGGCCGCGCGCCGCAAGGCGCTCATCCGGATCAGACGTCAGCCACGGGTGGCGCGGGTCAGCGCCTGTTCAAGATCGGCGATCAGATCATCCACGTCCTCGATCCCGATGCTCAGCCGTAGCAAGTTCGGATGCACCTTGAAACCTTCACCCGAGACAGTCTTGCGGTGCTCTATCAGGCTCTCCACGCCGCCGAGCGACGTGGCGGGGTAAAACACCTCGCAGAACCGGGCGGTGTCGATAGCGGTCTGTTCGGTGCCCTTGGTCACGATCGAGAGCATGCCGCCATAAAGGCCGCCAGTCTGGCGCGTGGCAATTTCGTGCCCCGGATGCGATGGCAGGCCGGGGAAGAGCACGCGCTCGATCAGGGGATGGCCCTCGAAATGTGCGGCAAAGGCAAGGGCATTCTGCGTTGCCCTCTCGACCCGCAGCATCAGCGTCCGCATCCCGCGAATGAGCAGAAACGCGTCGAACGATTGCAGCACGGTGCCCTGCAATTTCCGGATGTGAAACACCTCGTCCCACCATGTCCCCGTTTCGCGGACCGAAAGTGCCCCGGCGGTGACGTCGGAATGACCGTTGAGGTACTTGGTTGCCGAATGAAACGAGATATCGGCGCCGAGATCCAGCGCGCGGGTGCAACAGGGCGGCGTGCCGGTGCAATCGGTGAATAGCTTGGCACCTGCGTCATGGGCAATCCGGGCGGCGGCGGCGATGTCGGTCACGTCCCAGTCGGGGTTGTTGGGGGTCTCAACCCAAACAAGTGCCGTTTCGCCGGGGCGGATCGCGGCCTGCATCGCGGCCAGATCACCAGTGCTGTAGAAGCTTACATCGAGGCGGCCCAATGCGTGGTGTTTCTGGAACTGCTGCAAGACGCCGTGATACATCACATCGGGCGCGACGACATGAGCGCGGGCGGGCAGAGCCTCCATTACCGCGCTGGCGGCCGACATGCCGGAGGCGAACAGCATCGTGTCGGCGGCATTTTCCAGATCCGCGATGACGGCCTCGGCGTGATCGGTGGTCTGGTTGCTGTCGCGGCGGTAGATATAGGGTTTGCGCTCGGAATAGTCGGCAGCGCGGGCATAGGTAGCCGAAGGCTGGATCGGCGGGACAATCGCGCCGGTCTCGTTGTCGAGATAGCGCAGCGCTTGTGCGAGGCGGGTGGCGGGCGAGAGCTGGCGGTTTTTCATATGTTGATGCCTTTTCGCAAGATGCTCATCCGGCCTTGCGGATGTATTCGCGGCTTTGGCCTTCGGCGAGGGTATTTGTCGCGAGAAGAAACGGGGCGGCGCATGGAGCCGCCCCGTTTGATATCATGACAATGCCGCGTCGCAACGCGCACAGGTGCCCGGATGTTGGTGGGTGCCGACATCGGGCAGGAATTTCCAGCAACGCTGGCATTTATCGCCATCTGCCTTGGCGAAGGTAACCGCTATGCCGCCGATTTCGGGCAATGTGAACGCATCTGCGGGTGCGTCCGCATCGGTCAGGGTGATCTGCGACGTGATGCAGATATCCTCGAACGGGACGGATTGCAGCGCGGCCAATGTGTCGGGTTCAGCGATGTAAACCGTCGGGGCGGCTTCGAGCGAGGAGCCAATGACCTTGTCGGTGCGCTGGATTTCCAGCGCCGCTGTAACGACCCGGCGCGCCTTGCGCACTTCAGCCCATTTGGTGGCCAGCGCGTCGTCTCGCCATGCCTGCGGGGTGTCAGGGATATCCTGCAGATGCAGGGAGCTCCCCGCGCCGGGGAACCGCTCCAGCCAGACTTCTTCCATTGTGAAGACCAGCACCGGCGCAAGCCATGTGGTCAGCCGGTGAAAGAGCAGGTCGAGCACGGTGTGCGCTGCGCGGCGTTCGGCACTGTCGCCATCGCAATAGAGAACGTCCTTGCGAATATCGAAGTAGAAGGCGGACAGATCGAGTGTGCAGAAGTTGAACAGCGCCTGAAACACGCCCTGGAAATCATAGGCGGCATAGCCCTCGCGCACACGGGTATCGAGTTCTGCCATCCGGTGCAGCACCCAGCGTTCCAGTTCCGGCATTTCCGAAGCGTCGACGCGGTCGCTCTCCTCGAAATGCGCCAATGCGCCCAGCAGGTAGCGCATGGTGTTGCGCAGGCGACGGTAGCTGTCGGACACGCCTTTGAGGATTTCAGGACCGATGCGCAGATCGGCAGTGTAGTCCGATTGCGCCACCCACAGGCGCAGGATATCCGCGCCGTATTGCTTGGTCACATCCTCAGGCGCCACGGTGTTGCCCACCGATTTGGACATCTTGTTGCCCTTGGCATCGAGCGTGAAGCCATGGGTCAGCACGCCGCGATAGGGCGCGCGACCCATCGTGCCGCAGGCCTGCAACATCGAGGAATGGAACCAGCCGCGGTGTTGGTCGGTGCCTTCGAGGTAGAGATCGGCCAATCCGTCGTCCGAGCCATCTTCGCGGTCGCGCAGGACAAAGGCATGGGTGGAGCCGGAATCGAACCACACGTCGAGGATGTCTGTGACCTGATCCCAATCGTCAGGGTTCACGATGCCCTCGAGGAAGCGCGCCTTGGCGCCGTCCTTGTACCAGGCATCGGCACCTTCGGCCTCGAACGCGGCGAGGATACGCGCGTTGACCTCTTCATTGCGCAGAAGGAAATCCTCATCCGTGGGCAGCGCGCCGCGCTTTGTGAAACACGTCAGCGGCACGCCCCAGGCGCGTTGCCGCGACAGGACCCAGTCAGGCCGTGCCTCGATCATCGAATAGAGACGGTTGCGGCCCTTTTGCGGGGTCCATGTCACCAATTCATCAATCGAGGTCAGCGCCCGCTCACGGATCGTCTTGCCATAAGTGTCTTGCCCGTCGCCTACGGGGCGGTCGATGGCGGCGAACCATTGCGGCGTGTTACGGTAGATGATTGGCGCCTTGGAGCGCCATGAATGCGGATAACTGTGCTTGATCTTGCCGCGCGCCAGCAGGCCGCCGACTTCGACCAGCTTGTCGATGACCGCCTTATTGGCATCGCCCTCCTTGCCGTTCGGCTTGAGGATGGTCTTGCCGCCGAAGAAGGGCAGATCGGCGCGGAAACTGCCGTCATCCATCACGTTGTAGGTGATGACCTGCTCCAGCATCCCGAGATCACGGTAGAGTTCGTATTCTTCCATGCCGTGGGACGGCGCGCAGTGTACGAAACCGGTGCCTTCTTCGTCGGTGACGAAATCGGCGGCGCGGAAATCGCGCGGGGTGTCCCATTCGCCGTTCGAGCCTTCGGCACCGGCGAGGGGATGATTGAGCGAGAGACCCGCCAGTTCGTCAGCCGAAACACCGCGCACACGTTTCCACATGCCATCTTCCAGCCGCGCACGGCTGAACACGTCCCCCGCCAGTTTGTCCGCCAGCAGGAAGCGTTCACCGGGCGCGGCCCAGCATTCCTCGGGCGTATCCGTCACCTCGTAAAGGCCATAGTCGTAACCTGCTCCGTAGACGACCGCCTTGTTCGAAGGGATGGTCCAAGGCGTCGTGGTCCAGATGACGACATTCGCACCTTGCAGATCGCCTGTCGTGGCCACCGGGAACTTCACCCAGACGGTAAAGCTCTCTTTGTCGTGGTACTCGACCTCCGCCTCGGCCAGCGCAGTTTGCTCGACGGGCGACCACATCACGGGCTTGGACCCTTGATACAGCGTGCCGTTCATCAGGAATTTCTGGAACTCCTCCGCGATGATCCGTTCGGCGCGAAAATCCATGGTCAGATAGGGCTTTTCCCATTTGCCGGTGACACCGAGGCGTTTGAACTCGCTGCGCTGAACATCGATCCAGCTATCGGCAAATTTGCGGCATTCCTGCCGGAAGGCGACGATGTCGACCTCGTCCTTGTTCTTGCCCTTGGAGCGGTACTGTTCCTCGATCTTCCACTCGATCGGCAGGCCGTGGCAATCCCAGCCGGGGATGTAACGGGCATCGCGACCCATCATCTGTTGGCTGCGCACGACCATGTCCTTGAGGATCTTGTTCAGCGCGTGGCCGATATGCAGGTGACCGTTGGCATAGGGCGGGCCGTCATGCAGCGTGAAAGGCACGCGGGTGCCGGGGGCCTCTGCCGCCTTTTCGCGCAGCCGGTCATAGATGCCGATTTCTTCCCAACGCGCCAGCCATTCCGGCTCGCGCTTGGGCAGGCCCGCGCGCATCGGAAAATCGGTGCGGGGCAGGTTCAGGGTGGATTTGTAATCAGGTGTTGCGGTCGCGTCGGCGCACATCGGGGGCGTCCTTTGTCATACGGGTCATGTCAAAATGGTGTGGGGCGGCGCGAATCGTCAAACGCCTTGTCCCGGCGGCTCATGCTGTCAGAGCGCCGGGCATGTAATTCGAATGATGATCGCCTCGGCGTATCTCATGCGTGGCCTTATAAGGCGCTGGTTTCGCGGCGTCCAGAGCCGCGCGCGCCTGCGTCCATCTGACTGCTGGAACCTGAAGCGCGATTGACCGAATGTCAGGCCGGATCCGCAGGCAGGAGCGCTGGCATGGCCAATCCGCTGAGACAGTTCGACATCACCGAGGACGAGATCACCAAAGTGGTCACGTTGTTCTATGCGCGGGTGCGCAAGGATCCTGATTTGGGGCCGGTCTTTGCCGCGCATATTGCCGCTGACGGCTGGCCTGCGCATGAGGCCAAGATTGTCGGGTTCTGGTCGAACGCGATCCTGCGCACGCGCAGCTATTCGGGCAATCCGATGCAGGTGCACATGGCCGCGACCGATGTGCAGGACGTGCATTTTCCGGTCTGGCTGGGCCTGTTTGACACGGTTCTGGCCGAATGCCTGCCGGATGCGACGGCACGCGCGTGGTCGGCGCTGGCGCACCGGATCAGCCGAGGGTTTCTCTACGGTCTGGAGATACGCAAACCGCCCGGCGAGGTGCCGGTGTTCCGTTGATGCGAGTCGGCATGGGGGCGTGCCGCGTCTATGGGCGAAACCCGTCAGCCGCCCGAGCGGGGCAAGAACCCGGCCAGCGCGCGACCGACCAGCCGCGAGACCGAAGGCCGCTTGCCCTTTGAGAAGGGTAGCGGGCGGCAAACTTCCATCGCCGAGACACCCACCCGTGCAGTCAGTGCGCCGTTCACGATTCCCTCGCCAAAACGGCGCGAAAGCTTGGATAGCAGGGTGCCACCCGCAACCGATCCGATCAGGTCGTCGCCCACAGCGATCGCGCCGGTGGCCACCAGATGCGACAGTACCACCCGCGTTAGCCGCCAACTGCCCAGCGTTCCGGAGCGACCGCCATAAATCTCGGCCACGCGCCGGATCATGCGCAGGTTCGACGAGAGGGCGACGAACACATCGGCCAGCGCCAGCGGTACGATGGCGGTCACGGTGGCGACTTGGCGGGCGGCGGCCTCCACTTCTTTTTTCGCGGCGGCATCCAGCGGTGCCAGCAGTTCGGCCTCGGCCAGGGCCAGCAGCGTGGTGGCGTCGAACTGATCGGCTTGACGCTCCTGCAGCCGTTCGCGGCCCCATGCGGTATCCTCGCGCGCGGCGTAAAGCTGGTTCAGCCCCTCGACCACCTTGCGCGCGCCTGCCAGATCGTTATCGGCCAACGCCGTGTCGGCGGCACGGTGCAGCGTGTCGATGCGGCGCAGGCGTGAAAAGGCGGAAATTTCGCGTAGTGCGATGGCGATCACGACCAGCAGAAAGATCACGACCAGAACCGTCACCGCATATCCCACCAACGGCATGCGGGCGATCAGGTTGTTGACGAAATCCCATGCCGCGATGGAAACCACCACCCCCAGCAGCGTCAGCAGGAGTGACCAGAATAGCCGCGCCAGCCGCGACGGCCGGCCAGCGGCCAGCGCCGCGATGGTTTGCATCGCGCGCCCATCAGGGGTTGCGGTGCCGGACAGATCGGCCTCGGGCACTGGTGGGGCTTCGGCAGGATTGGCCGGGGCCTTTCGGGCCTCTTCGGCCTCGATGTCGAACAGGACAGGGCCTTTGCTCATACTTCGGCACTCCTTTGGCTGGATTCGGGGGGCCAGACCATCAAGATATCCGGTAGGTTCTCGTCATTGCCGCCGCCTCGTGCGCGGGCGACCTCGACAAAGCCATGTGCCGTGTAGAAGGCCCGCGCGGGGTGATTGGCTTCGACCACCCACAGCTCCAGCCGGGGCGATTGTGATTTGGCGTCTTGCAACAGGGCACTGCCTAACCCGCGGCGGCGTGCGCGCGGGTGCACATAAAGTGCAAGAATGCGTTCGCCCTCACGCGTGATAAAGGCCGCAGGCCCGCGTCGGCCCGGTACAATCCGCACCCAGCCGCGCCGCGTGAACTGCGCCATCAACCGCAGATCGGTGTGCCGGGGGCGCACTCGGGGCAGCCACGGGGTGCTGCGCGCAAATGCCCAGAGAATTGCGGCCATCTGCGGCACATGGTGCAGCCGGGCGCGGCGCGGTTCGGGGCGGCGCGCCAGTTTCACAGCTTGTCTCCGATCAGGAATTGCGCGGCGCGGTCAAGCCGGATATGCGGCGGCCCGTCGCCTGCCCGAAGGGTCAGCGGTGCGGGTGCGAATTTCATGATCTGGTAATCCTGATCGAGCCACGCCTCCTGACCCTTTTGTGCGGCACTGATCAGCGCCGAGGGGTTTTCCGGCAACGTGCCGGGATAGAAGGCCGCTTGCTTGCCGCTATCAAGCAATGTGCCGCGCACGCAATCAAGGGTATCCCCGGCATGCTCGCGTGTCTCTTCAACCGTGGCGCGCAATGCGGCAATGGCCAGCGCCTGGGTTTCGGCCCCTTCGAACCGGGCGCGATCCCGAGCGGTTCGGGTCAGGGCCTCCATGATCGCGGTCAGGCGCGCATGCTGGCTATGGTGCAGGTGGTCGGCCTTGGTCGCGGCAAAGAGGATTTTCTCGACTCGTCGCCCGCGCAGTAGGCGGGTGAGGAAAGCATTTCGGCCCGGACGAAAGGCCGACAGGATTTCGGTCATCGTCTCTTGCAGATCGGCGACCGCGCGGGGGCCGGAATGGATTGCGCCAAGCGCGTCCACCAGTACGATCTGCCGGTCGATCCGAGAGAAATGATCGCGAAAGAACGGTGTGACCACCTCGCGCCGGTAAGCGTCATAGCGCCGCTCCATCTCGCGCCAGAGGCTGTGACGGCCGGGGCGATCGGTGGCGGGCAAGGGGGTGAAGGTCAGGGCCGGAGAACCCTCCATTGCGCCCGGCAGCAGGAACCGGCCCGGTGCGATGCCGGTATAGCCCGCATCGCGCGCCGCGCCCAGATAGCCGGTGAAGGCAGCGGCGAGTGCCTTGATTTGCGGATCGTCCCAGTCAGCTGCCGGATCGGTGCTGCGGATCAGTGCCAGCGCCCCATCTGCGGCGGGGCGTGTCTGCATGGCGCCCAGTGCTTGCGCCGCCCATTCAGCATAGGATTTGTCCATCAGCGCCAGATCGAGCAACCATTCGCCAGGGTAATCCACGATATCCACGTGGATCGTGCGCGGGCCCGTCAGCCCCGCCAGCATCCCGGCTGGGCGCACGCGAAGCGATAGGCGCAGTTCGGAAATCGTTCGGGTACTGTCGGGCCAGTGCGGCTGGCTGGCGGTGAGGGCCGCAAGATGCTCCTCAAAATCGAAGCGCGGCACGGTATTGTCGGGCTGGGGTTGCAGGAACGCGGCCTCGATTCGCCCCTCGGCTGCGGCGACAAGACCGGGCATGCGGCCGCGGTCCATCAAATTGGCGACGAGCGAGGTGATGAACACCGTCTTGCCCGATCGCGCAAGCCCGGTGACGCCGATACGGATCACCGGTTCGAAAAACGTTTCGGACAGGGTGTTGCCGACCGCGTCGAACCCGCGCGTCAGACCATCCGCCATTGCCCCGATCACCACTCGCTCGCCCCTTTTGCGCCTCTGCCATCCCTAGATAACGGTGGGCCGTTGCGGTTGCTAGGGGCAAGCGGTTCGCGGAATTCCCCGGTCTTTGCATGTACCGAAGCGGCGGGTGCTTTCGGCGAGGATATTTTCGGCCAGAAGATGTATGCGGGCCATCTTTTCGGAAGGGTCGTTTTGGGTTAAGCGGAAGGTCATGCCCCGCTATGCACTCAAAGTCGAATATCACGGAGCCCCCTTTGCCGGGTGGCAGCGCCAGCGCGACCAGCCGTCAGTGCAGGGTGCGATCGAGGCGGCGCTGGCGCGATTGGAACCGGGGCCGCACACCATCGCGGCGGCCGGGCGGACCGATGCGGGCGTTCATGCGCTGGGGCAGGTGGCGCAGTGCGATCTGGCCAAGGATTGGGCGCCCTTTCGCCTGATGGAGGCGCTGAACCATCATCTGAAGCCCGCGCCGGTGGCCATCGTGGATTGCGCGCAGGTCAGGGATGACTGGCACGCCCGGTTCTCGGCTTTGGAGCGGCGCTATCTGTTTCGTCTGCTGATGCGGCGGGCACCCGCGACCCATCAGGCCGGGCTGGTTTGGCAAGTGCCGCACAGGCTCGATCTGGCGGCGATGCGCGCGGGGGCTGTGCATCTGGTGGGGCACCACGATTTTACCACGTTCCGGTCGTCGATCTGCCAGGCAGCCAGTCCGCTCAAGACGCTGGATGCGATCGAGATCAACGAGGTGCGGACAGATGGCGGTCCCGAGATAGAGTTTCGCCTACGTGCACGGTCTTTCCTGCACAATCAGGTGCGCAGCATCGTCGGCACGCTGGAACGGGTCGGCAGGGGTGCATGGGCCCCGGACGACGTGCGCGCTGCGTTGCAGGCGAAGGATCGCGCGGCCTGCGGGCCGGTCTGTCCGCCCGGTGGGCTCTATCTATACGGTGTCGGTTATCCCGAGGATCCGTTTGCATCCTGATTTTGCCTTTACGTGCACCGCGCGGTGACGCTAAACCGTGGCCAGCGGCTCCGTAGCTCAACTGGATAGAGCAAGGACCTTCTAAGTCCGAGGTTGAGGGTTCAAGTCCTTCCGGGGCCGCCATTGATTGATCTGTTAATCGCACGACCAACGATCCCTTTCGCCCGAGAATTCGAGCAGAGCATCATTGCGCGCGAAGTGCGTCTATCGTCGGTATGCCAAGTTGTATCATCGTGCGAAGAATTTCATCCTGGAACAGCGAGAAGATGTGCTGCGCCCCGGCTTGTGCACCTAATCCGGCGACGGAGTAGTAGAACGGGCGGCCAGCGAAACAATAGGCTGCGCCAGCGTGCAAGGCGCACAGCACATCCGAGCCAGAGCGAATGCCTCCGTCGAGAAAGACGGGCTTGCCGTCGGCAACTTCGACGATTCGGTTCAGGCAGCCGAGACTGGCCGGTGCCGCGTCGAGCTGTCGTCCGCCGTGGTTGGACACCTGAATCGAATCAGCGCCGAGAGCGAAGAGTTCCTGTGCAAGGCCGGCGTCGAGGACGCCCTTGATGACAAGCGGGCCGTTCCATCGGGCGCGAATCTTCTCCAGGTCCGACATTCCAAAGGCCGCATCCATAAGGTCGAAGATATGTTCGTATCCTTCTGGGGATCCTTGCTTGGACTCCGGAATATATGGTTCAAGAACGCGTAAGCGGGGGAAGCCCTTGACGACGGTTGTCAGTGACCACCACGGTTTGACTGACGCCTGCATGACCATCCGCATCGATGGCTTCAAGGACAAGGCCAGGCCATTACGCCAGTCCCGCTCTCTTTTGGAATGAACCGGAACGTCGATTGTGACAACGAGGGCCTGGGCACCTGCAGCGGCCGCACGATCAACGATATCGAGTGTTACAGCGATATCTTTGGTCGGGTAGAGTTGAAACCAGTAGTTGTCGCCAGCATTTTCGGCGATGCGCTCCATCGTCTCGGTAGAGAAAGTGCTTTGTGTAAAGACAGCGCCTGCTTGCGCCGCTGAACGTGCCAGATACCGTTCGCCGTGATGTCTGAACAGATTTGGGTAGCCTACCGGAGAGACGCCGATGGGTGAGGCAAAACGCTTGCCGAAGACCTCGACCGTCGGATCATTGGCGGTGTTGTCCTGCAGACATCTAGGAATCAACTGATAGTTTTCGAATGCCTGACGATTTCGAGCAAGGCACGATTCTGTGCCCAGCCCGCCATTGAGATAGTCCCATGCAAACCTTGGCAGGACCCGCTTTGCCTTTGCCCCGAGGTCAGCAACCGACGGATATTTCAAGCCAGTCGGAAGGCGCGCGAAGTCATGTGATCTGTTCATAAGAGGGCATCTCGTTGCAGAGGTTTTGAAAGGATGGCTTTGGTGTTTCGGGTGCTCGTAGGGTGGCAAAAGACGTGCCCTGCCGCTTGTTCGAGGGAGGGAGCAACGTGAACGGGCCGGTTTCACGAAAGCGGTCGGGAGAGAATAAGGCGCAATGCATAGGAAAAATAGCCGGGCTCATCAGGGATGAAGCTGGCGAGCTGAAAGCGGTTTCAGTCCTTGAAAGCCTTGCGTTGGGGCGTGTCGTTTTTTCCATCGGTCCGGCAGCTGCTACGCCGCGTAACCGAAATAGGCTTCTTCCAGAATTTTCGGATCGTCTATCTCGGAGGTCCGTTTGGAAAGAACGATTTCGCCATTCCGCAGAACGTTCACCTGATGCGCCAATTTCAGGATGCGCGCGGTGGACTGCTCGATGATAAGAAGGGTCATTCCCGTAGATTCATTGAGCGCTTTGAGGCTTGCGTAGACTTCGTCGATCATCAACGGGGCCAAACCAAGCGATGGTTCGTCGATCATGATGAGTGCGGGTTGCTGCAGGATGGCTCTTGCGATTGCGAGCTGCTGTTGTTCACCGCCGGACAAGTGTCCGGCAACACCCTTGTAGCGGCTGCGCAGGATGGGAAATGTTGTCAAAACTTTTTCCAGATCGCCTTCCAGAACATCCTTGTCCTTGCGGCCCATTCCGCCAAGGGCGAGGTTTTCTTCGACGGTGAGGCTGGCAAAAATGCTCCGCCCTTCCGGCACCAGAACCAGCCCCTCGCGACACAGCTTTTCCGGCGGCTGACCATTGATCAGACTCTGCTCGAACTCGATTCGCCCACCCCAAGGTTTGATCAATCCGCAGATAACCTTAAGAAGAGTGGATTTGCCCGCTCCATTGGGGCCAACGACAAATGCGATCTCGGATTTGCCGACTGTCAGATCGATTCCTCTCAGGGCGTTCAGGCGGCCATAGCCTGCCGTTAAGTCTGAAATTTTCAGCATTATCAGTCCCCTACATTCCACAAATGCGTCGGGTGCAAGTGCCTGAAAGCACCCTCTACGCCATTCTGTGAATAGCGCTCGAATTGCGTTCTGTCCACAGTCTTCATATTTTCTGTTGACGGAACGGGGGCGTTGAAGGTTAACTGCCGCCAATCCACGGAAGATTGTGGACCGTCCACAGGAGGTGAAAATGAATTTGAATAAACTGACGAAGATCGTTGCTGTTGTTGCGCTCGGGGGTGTTCCGTTGACAGCCGCGCAGGCGCAAGAGGATCCGATAAAGATCGGATTTGCCATCGCGCAATCCGGCTGGCTTTCGAATTATGATCTGTCGCCCTATCGCGCGGCTGTTGCGAAGATCGACCAGATCAACGCGAGCGGCGGCTTGCTGGGTCGGCAGATCGAATACACGGTCGGGGATACCAAGACCGAGCAGGAACGCGCCGCCGCCGTCGGCGCGCAGATGGTGTCCACAGGGGTAGATCTTCTTGTGGTCTCATGTGACTATGACTTTGGTGCACCTGCCGCGCTTGCAGCGAATAGTGCGGGCATCATCACCATGTCCCTTTGCGCCGCAGATCCCAAGATGGGCGTTCAAGGTGTCGGTCCTTACGCATTCTCGGGCAATAGCGCCGCTCAATCAGAAGGCATCGCCATAGCTGAATATGGTGTCAAGAAGATGGGTCTGAAGACGGCCTATGTGCTGGAAGACACGACGATCGAATACAACAAATCCAACTGCGCTGGCTTCCGTCACGCCTGGAAGGAAACGGCGGGCGAGGGCAGTATCGTTGGTGAGGATTCCTTCCGGAACGAAGATCCCTCGATCGCAGCCCAGATCACACGCATCAAATCGCTCGACGTCGCGCCTGACGCCATTCACATTTGCTCCTTCACGCCCGGCGGAGCATCGGCGGTTCGGCAACTGCGTGCGGCTGGTATCGATGCGCCGATCCTTGCCAGTACCGCCATGGTCGATAACTATTGGCTGAATGCTGTTCCGGGGCTCAAGGATTTCTATGTTCCGGGGTTCATGTCGCTCTACGGCGACGACCCGCGCCCGGAAATGGCAGAGTTTCTCGCCGCGTTCAACGAGCGCTGGGGTGAAGGTCCGGTTTCGTCCTATTCGGTCCTTGGTTACACGCTGATCGAAAGCTGGGCACATGCTGTCGAGCAGGCCGAGACAGCGGATGCCGACGAAGTACTGTCAGTGATGAACAGCTATGTAGACGAGCCATTCACGGCAGGTCTGACATCGTTCTCGGATCAACTGCACATCCAGACAAACCGCCCTTGGCTGATCATGAAAGTCGAAGACGACACGTTCAAGGCTGTCGAGATCTTCCGAAACACGATCACCCCGGACATGCGGTTGCTGTTCCGCGTCGGTCAGTAACGAGCGGCCAGAGATAGTCACAAAGGGGATGCCGCCTTTCGGGGCGGCATCCATCCCCGACGCTCTGCGAAAAAACGCCGATACGAGAACGTATCAGCCAATCCTCCACCACAGCTGGAAAAGTGATCACATGAATCAGCTCGCCGAAAACAGCCTCGAGACTCGCAATGTGCATGTAGCGTTCGGTGGCATCCATGCGTTGTCCGGCGTGGATATTACGATCAAGACCGGGATGGTTCAGGGTCTGATTGGACCGAACGGTGCCGGCAAGACGACCTTGGTAAATGTACTTTCGGGATTTCAGAAGCCGACACGCGGCAATGTTGTGCTGAACGGCAAGGATGTTTCGGGAGACGGACCGCAGAAACTGGCCCGGGCCGGGGTGGGGCGATCCTTCCAGGCAGCTCGCCTGTTTCAGGATATGAGCGTCGAACAGAACCTGATGACCGCTGCTATCGGCACCGGGCTCAACAAAGCGGATGCAATCATTCGCAGCCGTGAAATTCTGGACTGGATGGGCCTTGGCCACCACGGCGCCGTATTGGGCGGAGCTCTTAGCTATGGAGATGAACGCAGGATCTCCATTGCTCGCGCTCTGGCACTGCATCCCAAGTTTCTTTTGCTGGACGAGCCTGCTTCGGGAATGAACGCCGAAGAGAGCCAGAACCTGATGTCGATCATTCGTGCCATCCCGGCCCATTTCAACTGCGGTGTTCTGCTGATCGAGCACAACATGGAAGTGATCATGGGGGTTTGCGAGCATGTGTATGTGGTGGATGGCGGGCGCAGCCTGGCCAACGGTACGCCGCAGGAGGTGCAGGATAATCCCGACGTTCGCCGCGCCTACCTGGGCGAAGAAGACGCGGCAGCTTGAAGGAGGGATGATATGCAAAACTTGATCCAGATTATCGTGGATGCGGTCGCGTTGGGCAGCTTGTATGCGCTGGTGTCGCTTTCGATCGGGCTCGTCTTCGGCGTGATGCGGCTCATCAACTTTGCGCAGGCCGATTACATCACGATTGGCGCTTATGCCTTGGTGGTGCCGACGGCCTCGGTGTCGCCGGCCCTGCTGCTCGGGGCGCTGCCCTTTGCTTTCATGGCTGGCGGTGTGGTGGTCGTGGTGGTGGTGCTTGCCCTGCTGACCGAGCGTCTGGCATTTCGGCCGATGCGCGGATCAGACCCGGCAACGCTGTTGGTATCGTCCTTTGCCGTTAGCTACTTTCTGCAACACTTGGTGATGTTGATCCATTCCGGACGTCCAAAATCGGTGGGCATCGGCAACAGTCTGAGTGCTGCAGTCGAATTCTGGGGCATTCGGGTGCCGGGCACTCAATTGCTCACGATGGGGGTGGCGCTGGTGATGCTGGTCGCCATGGTGTTCTTCCTGAAGAAAACACCGATGGGCATCCAGATGCGCGCCGCCGCTGAAAACTTTCAAATGGCGCGTCTGATGGGCGTCAAGGCCAACCGCGTGATCGCCACTGCATTTGCAATCAGTGGAATCATGGCGGCCGCGGTGTCGCTGTTGCTGGTCGTGCAAACCGGAACGCTGGATATCCGCATGGGCCTGATGCCGGTGATCTTTGCCTTTTTCGCCACAGTCATTGGCGGGATGGGATCGCTGCCCGGCGCGGCACTGGGAGGGTTCATCGTGGGGTTCGTGACTGTCGGGCTTCAGGCCTTCCTGCCGCCTGACCTCAGAGCATTTCGAGACGCCTTCGTGTTCATGCTGGTCATAGGGTTCCTCCTGTTTCGCCCTCAGGGCCTGATCGTAACCAGCGCGGCAAGGGAGCGTGTCTGATGTCTAACGCCACAACAACTCCGTACCAGAGCTTTCTCTCACGTCATTTTGCAGTTCTACTGATTGCTGCGTGCCTCGTTTTCATTGTCTGTCTCGTTCACCTTTTTGGTTCCGTGATGGTGCAGCGGGTCGTGATCGAAGCATTGATCCGCATCGTGATCGTGGTGGGGATCTATATATTTACCGGCAATTCCGGGATCATATCGTTCGGCTCCGTCACATTCATGGCAATCGCCGCATATGCGACGGGCTGGCAGACCTGTTGCGAGATGCTGAAACCCATCACGATGTCAGGGTTGCCATCAATCTTGCGCGACAACAGCTATCCCGTCTACGTGTCTGCGCTGACTTCGGTGAGCCTGGCGGCACTGGCGGCCTTCGTCGTGGGATTGATCCTGATGCGGCTCGGCGGCCTTGCCGCGTCAATCTCGACACTGGCCATCCTGTTCATTCTCAACGTCTCCTATTCCAACTGGGAAACCGTAACGATGGGCACGGCCTCGATGGTTGGGTTGCCCACATATATCACGCCCTGGATTGCGCTGGGTGCGGCGCTGATTGCCGTGGTTTGCGCGTGGGTATTCCAGAATTCGGCGCGCGGTATCTTGCTGCGGGCCACCCGCGCAGATGAAGTGGCAGCAGCGGCGTGCGGTGTATCGCTGTACTGGTCCCGACTGATCGCCTGGACCCTTTCCGGAGCGGTCATGGGACTGGCCGGTGTTCTGACGGCGCATTTTCTCGGCACCGTTTCGATCAACTCGTATTTCCTGAACCTGACCTTCCTCGCGCTTGCCATGCTGGTCGTCGGCGGCATGAAAAGCCTTTCCGGCGCGGTGGTCGGCGTAGTGGTCGTATCGACTATCGTGGACATGTTCCGGCGCCTCGAAGCCGGCGTTTCACTGGGTGATACGACACTGTCATTGCCTGCCGGAACGCAGGAATTGGTTCTGGCAGGCGTCATGATCGTGATCCTCATGTTCCGGAAAGACGGCTTGATGGGCGGCAAGGAATTTTGTCTTCCTAAGCGATGGGCGGTCGTCCGCTCAGAGTCTGTCACTTCGGAAAGGAACGCCCAATGATTGCTCAAGAGCCAAACAAGCAACAAAACATCAATCAAGAGGAGCCTGATTTCAGCTTTGAAACGAAACCTCTTTCATCACAGGTGGAAACCTACCTCGTGAGAGAATTGATGCGCGGTCATTTGATCGGCGGGCAACGTATCAATGAAGCTGAAATGGCCCGCAATCTGGGCATCAGTCGTAACCCGATCCGAGAGGCGGTGCGCAGGCTCGAAGAGCGCGGCGTGCTCGTGTCCCTTCCGAGGCGGGGCACTTTCGTGCGCACGTTCTCTCGCAAGGATGTCGACGATATATTTTCCTTCCGCCTGGTGGTCGAGGATTTTTCCCTGCGCCAGGGCCTGTCGAAAATGACAGATGCGCAACTGGAAGAGATCGTGGGAACCGTCAGGGAGATGGAGGCGGCAGCCGAGCGCGATGATGCGATCGCGTTGGTCGAGAAGGACTTCGAGTTCCATCATCTCATCTGCAAACTGCCCAACAATCATCAGTCCCTGCACGCATTCCTCACGATTCAGGCCGAACTCCAGCTCTTGATCACCATGATCGACAGGAAGTTCGAGACTTTGGAGGCGGCAGCCGTCGACCACTGGCCAGTTGTGGACGCCTTGCGCACCCGAAACCTGGCCGCGGTGCGAAAAGCTCTGCGCGAACACATCAAAGATTCCTGGAGCCGTCTCAGCGACAATTACGACGGCATGGAAGACATCGACACGAATTGACCAAGTGCCAATGGAGGACACAGTGCGAAAAATTATCGGTATCGATATTGGCGGGACGTTCACAGACTTTGTGACGTATGATCCCGCAACAAATCAGATCGAAAACTGGAAGAACCTGACGACGCCCGCCGAGCCAATCAAGGGCGTCATGCAGGGGTTGGAGAAAATGGAAACATTGGCCGATGTCGACAAGGCGCGGCTGGGTACGACCATTGCAACCAACGCACTGTTGACGCGGCGCGGTGCCAATGTGGCCTATGTCACGACGACCGGTTTCCGCGACATCCCCTTCATCCAGCGCGGCAATCGCAAGGCGCATTACGATATCACCTGGATCAAGACGCGCCCCTTCGTGGAACGCGCGAATTGTTTCGAAATTGATGGGCGCATTACCGCAAAGGGCGATGAATGGGCACCGCTGGATGAAAACGCCGTTCGCGAATTGGCGGCCAAGATCAAGCAGGACGGAACCATCGAAGCTGTCGCGATCTGCACTCTGTTCTCCTATGTCGATCCCAAGCACGAGTTCCGGATCCGCGAGATCCTTGCGGAAGAACTTCCGGGGATGCCGCTCTCGATTTCTTATGACGTTCTTCCAAAGTGGAAAGAATATGACCGCGCATCGACCACGATCGCAGATGCCTATCTGAAGCCCGTGGTCGCCGAAAACTTTCGCAAAATGCAAGCGCAGTTCGACGAACTGGGGCTGGGCAAGAAGGTCGGCGTGATCAAGTCCAACGGCGGAGAGGCGACGCTGGCCAGTGCGGCGGATGCACCTGTTCAGATGGCGCTGTCCGGTCCGACCGGTGCAGTGGTGGCGACCCGTATCATGTCGGAACTGACCGGGATCAAGAACCTTGTCGTGTTCGATATGGGCGGCACGTCCACTGATTGTTCGACCGTCGTGGATGGCGCGGAACACGTCACCACGAATTTCGAGATCGAATGGGGTATTCCGATCCAGATCCCGATGATCGATATCAACACGATCGGTGCAGGCGGTGGCTCCATTGCATGGATCGACAAGGGCGGCATGTTGCGGATGGGTCCGCAATCGGCCAGCGCTGATCCCGGCCCGGCCTGTTACGGTCGTGGCGGTCAGGATGCCACCGTCACCGACGCCAACGTGGTTCTGGGGCGAATTTCCCCGGATAACTTCCTCGGCGGTGAAATGACGCTGGACAGCGTAGCGTCTCACGCCGCAGTGGGCCGGATTGCCAAAGATCTGGGTATGGAGGTTGATGAGTGCGCCTTTGCAATGGTGCAGATCGCCAACAACAACATGCTGGGTGCGCTTCGTGCGGTTCTGCTTCAGCGTGGTCTGGATCCGCGTGACTTCACCTTGGTGGCATCAGGCGGTGCGGGACCGGTGCATGTTTGCGACCTTATGGACATTTCGGGCATTCCCAAGGGGTTGGTGCCGAATTTCCCCGGTCAGTTCTCTGCGTTTGGCTTCATCATGACCGACGCGCGCGTCGACCGGCATCGGACTGTTCAGCAAAGCTCCAAGTTCTTCGATGGTGAGCGTGCGACGCAGGCCATGGCCAGCCTGGTCACCGATGCTATCAAGGAACTGCATGATCAGGGCTACACTGACCGGATCGAGATCAAACGCTCCATCGAGGCGCGTTATCTGGGCCAGAACCATGAACTGGAACTTCATTTCAACGGTGAGGAATTCAACGAGGCCACGATCGCGACCATGTGGGAGGATTTCCACAAAGAGCACAAGATCAGGCACGGCTTTGCCATTCCGGGCGAAACCATCGAGACGGTCAACTTCAAGGTCGTCGCAGTGGCGGTTTCCGAGAAACCCGTCATGCCCGATCTGGAGAAAACCGAAGGCAAGCTGACTGCCAAGAGCACGCGGAAAGTCCGCTTCAAGGATGGTTGGCATGAGGTGTCGGTCTTTGATCGCGCTGATCTGAGACAGGACGACGAGATCGCGGGTCCCGCGCTCATCGAGGAAAGCGCCTCGGTGACGATCGTACAGCCCGATCACCGTATCGTCGTCGACCGGATCGGCAACCTCATCATTTCCGCATAAAGGAGCAGAGAAATGGACTTTGTGACCATGAATATCCTCGACTCGGCGATGGTTTCCATCTGCCGGGAAATGGGGATCACCCTGATGAAGACCTCGTACTCGACGATCTTCAATGAAGCGTTGGATTTCACCTGTGGCTTGGCCGACATGAATGGCGACATGATCGCTGTTGCTGATTTCTGCCCCGCGCAGATCGGCGGTATGCCCCTCTTGGTGCAGTCGTGCCTCAAGGAGATCCCGATCAGTGATATCCACGAAGGCGATATCATCCTGCACAACGACCCCTATCGCGGTGGTCTGCATACGCCCGAACACACGTTCTTCAAGCCGATCTTCGTCGAAGGCGAAATCATGGGGTTTGCCGTGGCCATCGGCCACATTGCCGAAGTCGGCGGCATGGCGCCCGGCGGTTTCTGCGGCGAAGCGACCGAGATTTTCCAGGAGGGTGTGCGTATCCCGCCGGTCAAGATCGTCAAGAAGGGCGAAGACAACGTTGAGGTCTGGAAGCTGCTGCTGGCCAACGTCCGGACGCCACGCGTCAACTACGGCGACCTCAAGGCGCTGATCGCGGCGGTGGATCTGGGTGAAAAGCAGATGCAGGGAATCTTTGCCAAGTATGGCAAGGCGAAGGTGAAAGAGACCGTCGCCGACCTGCTGCTCTACTCCGAAAAGCGGATGCGCGCAGAACTGGAGATGATCCCCGACGGCATCTATTCCTTCGATGATTACGTCGAGAGCGACGGCGTGGAGAGCGACAAGAACCACCTCATCCACGTCGACGTTCACAAG